>ERZ1673722.3628-NODE-3628-length-10863-cov-4.148131_pt1 | contig 10863 bp, 9 predicted proteins | sample MGYA00580222_ERZ1673722 | MGnify/ENA primary metagenome ERZ1673722 (study PRJEB41218, sample SAMN15661750) | gut metagenome | host: Homo sapiens | place: Canada: London | collected 2015-08-20/2019-03-30 | study: EMG produced TPA metagenomics assembly of...
GTATGGCATGACACCCTCATTGACGTCAATGATATAGACATTTTCATATTCCAGACCTTTTGCACTATGTAATGTTGCTAACGCAACACTGTTCGGGTTCTGATTCTGCACGCGGTAAAATTCCTGCAGCTCTTTTGTGTAATTTTCAATGTGGTCAAACCACGCATCATAAGTCTTATATTCCCTCGCTGCATCCAGGAGCTCATCCAAAACATCAAACAGATCATCCGCTTTGATACGTCTGTAATCCGCATATTCTGTACAAAACTCATCATATCCGATTGCCTTCCGGATGTAATTGATCGCCGCATACGGACTTAATCTCTCTAACATACGGATATCGCCCTCTAATTTTTCGATGCGCTTTGCCACCCACGGCTGTTCCTCATAGTACCACTCCCACACATCAAATGCCACGGTCTCCTCGTCTAGCGATTCCCGGCTGATATAGCGTTTCGGACGGTTCATGATCTGCAGGAAATCCCTGCGTTCCCTGCTTCCCATCGCAATCCTTATGTATGCAAAAATATCTTTTGCGATCCAGTGCTCGTATAAGTTCGGCACGGTATCTCTCGTTCGGAATGGAATATTATACTCCATCAGCTGTTCCATCAGAAGTCGCGGCTGTGTATTGGTGCGGAAAAGCACTGCAAATTCTTCATATTTTGCGCCTTTCTCCACCGCCTCCTGAATATCCCAGATGATTCTTGCATTTTCTTTGCGCTGGCTTTCAAACAACTGCCATTCAACCGGGATATCCCCCTGATCCGCCGCCTCTATTTTTTTCTGAAAGCGTTCCTTATTGTGGCCGATGAGATATCCGGCACTTGTCACAATGTTTTTTACGGAACGGTAATTCACATCTAAAAGAACCGTCTCCGCCTCCGGGTAATCATCTTTAAAGTGTAACATGATCTCCGGCTTCGCGCCCCGGAAACGGTAGATTGACTGGTCATCATCCCCCACGATAAACAGATTTTTCCTCTCACCCGCTAACATTTTTATAATGTCATACTGGATCCGGTTGATGTCCTGAAACTCATCGATCAAAATATAGCGGTATTTATTCTGCCATGCGGCAAGAATATCGGCACGCTGTTCAAAAAGTTCCTTCGTGTATACTAACATGTCATCAAAATCAATCAGTCTGTTTTTGTACAAAAATTCATGATATTGGCGATAAACCTTTCGGAACACGGTCTCCGCACAGTTTTTCGAATAATAGTTGGCGATTTCTATCCCGGAATTTTTGACCAGACTGATCTCCCCTAACAGAGATGTGATAAACTCCGTCTCATCCTCATAGGTCAGATGTTCTTTCGCTATGATCTCACGCATACACTGGTAGCGCTGTTCCTCCCTGGCAATATTGTCTGCGCTGTAATTATATGCATGTTTTAAAATGGCAAAATAAACTGCATGAAATGTGCCAAATGTCACCGGGCATAACCGGTTCATTTTCCGCTGAAACCTGCGCTTCATCTCCGTTGCAGCGGCTTTGGTAAATGTGATAACAAGGATCTGTGCCGGATCTATCCCACATTCTTCGATCAGATATTTTGTACGTTCTGTGATTACAAGAGTTTTTCCGGAACCCGGTCCGGCGAGAACGAGCATTGGTCCGTTTTTGTGATGGATTGCCCGTGTCTGAGATGCGTTAAAGCTCATAGATTACCTCAATTCATAGATTTGAAACGGCAGGGAAATTGAAAATCTCCCTGCCTGATAAAAAACTCTTACTGCTCTAATAATTCAATACCTTTTTTGATGCGGGCAATGGACTCTTCTTTTCCAAGTACCTCCATCAGCTCTGTTGCTCCGCCCGGTGTCATCTGTTTGCCGGAAACAGCCGTACGGATCGGCCACATAACATAACCGTTCTTCACGCCGGTCTCTTCCACATATTTTAACAATGTGGCATATAATGCATCATTGCTGTAATCTTCCTGTGCCTCTAACAGAGGAAGTACATCTTTTAATACTTTTAAGGAAGTTTCCGCATTTGTCTTCATCTTCTTGTGTGTGTACATTGCCACATCATATTCCGGAAGTGCCTCAAAGAAATCAATATGCTCTTTGATATCCGGGAATACTTCGATTCTGGTTTTTACCATTGCTGCAATCTTCTTTAAATCAAGATCCTTTGTGATCACCTCGCGGATATATGGCTCTGCTTTTTCATAGAAACTGTCAAAATCCATAGCTTTGATGTATTCGCCATTCATCCATTTTAACTTTGTGTAATCAAAAACTGCCGGTGATTTGCTGATTCTGTGGTAATCAAATTCTTTGATCAGCTCATCTAAGGTAAAAATTTCTCTGTTATCTTCCGGACTCCAGCCAAGCAGTGAGATATAGTTTACAACTGCTTCACTTAAAAATCCCTGCTCTAATAGATCTTCAAAAGAAGAATGTCCGCTTCTCTTAGAAAGTTTCTTGTGGTTTTCATCCGTGATCAGCGGCAGATGGATGTAAACCGGTGATTCCCAGCCAAATGCATCATACAGACGCTGGTATTTCGGCGAAGAGGAAAGATACTCATTTCCACGTACCACATGTGTGATGTTCATGGTATGATCGTCAACCACGTTTGCAAAATTATAGGTCGGATATCCATCGGATTTGATCAGGATCATATCATCAAGTTCTGCATTATCCACCGTGATATCTCCGTATAACTCATCATGGAAGGTCGTTGTTCCCTCGTTCGGGATGTTCTGACGGATGACAAACGGTTTGCCAGCAGCAAGATTTGCCTCCACTTCTTCTTTACTTAAATGCAGACAGTGTTTGTCATACATCATGATCTCTTTACCGTCCACTTCTGTTTTTAAGGACTCTAAACGCTCCTTGTCGCAGAAGCAGTAGTATGCTTCGCCTTTTTCTACTAATTCTTTGGCATATTTCATGTAGATGCCGGTCTTCATACGCTCACTCTGCACATAAGGACCATAACCGCCATCCTTATCCGGTCCCTCATCATGAACCAGACCTGTTTCCTCTAATGTGTGATATATGATATCAACTGCACCTTCCACAAAACGCTCCTGATCCGTATCTTCGATACGAAGCATAAAATCTCCGCCCGCATGTTTGGCAATTAAAAACTCATATAATGCAGAACGCAGATTTCCCACATGCATTCTTCCTGTAGGACTTGGTGCAAATCTTGTTCTTACTTTGCTCATTGTTTGTTTTCCTCCTGTATTCTCATTTTCCGTTTTATAATCCGGAAAAGATTTTCAAACGCCGTACACGTCATTATATAACAATTTTTTCTGCCTGACAAGCTTACAAATTGAAAACAGAGACAGGATTTTTCTCCTGTCCCTGCGCTGCCAAGCTATTATTTTATTATTAGATACTTTGCCGACATTATATTTTGGTAAATATTGCAGTTTCTTTCTTCAAATCGGTTGCAATCTCAAAATTCTCATCCATACGGTTCGAGATATTTTCCATATCCGTAACCAGCACCTGCGTGCTGTCTGCTGCATTGCTGACTCCCTTTGCGCCCTCCTCGATGGCATGTGCGATCGTATTGATGGACCTTTGTATTTCAACCATTGTATTCTTCAACGAATCTGTCTTTGATTCAAACTCGTTCATGACATTCTCTATGTAGGTCGCCTTATTTTTATATTCGCTTCCAGCCGTTACGAATTCTTCAAACTCTGGAAGAATCGACTCGTTCATATATTGTACCAGTCCATTTGCATTGTCTGCTAAATTATGCACTGCCTGAGTCACAACACTGTTGATCTGCTGGATACGGTTTGCAGCTTCCTGACTGGCAGCTGCAAGCTGACTGATCTCTGTTGCAACAACAGCAAAACCGCGTCCTGCATCCCCTGCTCTGGCTGCTTCAATAGATGCATTTAATGCAAGCAGGTTTGTCTGGCTTGCAATATTCAAAATATCATCCGTCAGGCTATTTACCTGATTTACACTGTTACTGTCCTCAATCGCCCTGTTTAATACCTCAAGAATCTCATTGACTTTCGTGCCGGTAGATTCCATATTAGAACGCGCAGCAGATTCCATGGAATCCGCATGACCTTTCATTTCTTTCGTATAATTATTAATCTCAGTTGTACGCTCCGCAATCTGATTTACCTCTCCCGCAACAGATTCCGTATTGGAATTGATCAAAGCAGCATTATCTGACATCTCCTGCATGGTAGCTGAAAGTTCCTCCGTTAATGCAGACAGATCAGACACACTGCTGTTTGATGTCATAACACTTTCACGGACTTCATTGACTACCGTTTCCATACGTTTTGAATTATGAATGATCGTTTTAAAAATATCCTGTAATTTTCCCATGAAAAGGTTGATGCCACTGCCGACTGCTGCCACTTCCTGATTCTCCATAATGGTTACTCGTCTGGTCAGGTCTCCTTCTCTTCTGTCTATATCATCAATAATCTCATTGATCTCATTCTTCGTTTTAGAAAGTGGTACGATTACCATCTTCAGTACAGAAAATACCGCAAACAGCAAAGATGCCATGCTGACAGCAATCGTAACAAAGCTGACCGTCAAAGAATACTTATATACCTTGGTCAATTGCTGCTTTGCTGTATCTGCGTTATTGTTTTCCACTTCCTGGATTGCTATGATATTCTGATCTATCTTGTCTGCATACTCTGAAATTGCACCGTTTGCCAAAGCATACGCAGCCTCTTTATTTCCACTTGCGCTGTATGCCATAAGATTTGCATTTTCATATTTCAAACCTTCATAATTTGACAATATTGCCTCGTAATTTTCACGGTCTGAATCATCTATGAACCGTTCAAAATCTGACAGATAACCATCAAGTACCGTCTGTTCTGCACGTATGACATCTACAAGAGAGATCATTGAGTCAAGATCTGTTGCTACAATATGTGACAATCCAAGCCGATGAATCTTTTCTGTTTCTGTCTGAATTGATCCCAAATCTGCGATACAGACCATATAACCATTTGCAATCTGTGTTGCATTCTCATTAACCTTACGAATATTTTTTACTGCCAGAACACTTGAAATAATAGATATAATTCCAATAACAAACACCGGAATCAATATGATCATTTTAGTGATGAAACGTCCATGTTTTTTCATAATGTGATCTGTCTCCTATCCTTTATTTTGCTGCGGATGCTGTTATTCCTTCAACAAGTGTATCCATAATTTCCTGCAGATCCTGACCGGATGGGTTACCAGCTGCCATCGTATCACTAAATGCAGAACATGCATCCCAGTAACTGTTTCCAACCCGCTGCAGTTTACCAAATTCTGATTGTGCAATAACTGCCTGGATTGCCGGCACCTGTTTTACTGCATCCGAAGCTGCTGCATTCGTATTCGAAGGTCCCTGATTTCTCTCTTCAAAACGGATTGTCTGGTTTTCTTCATTTGTAAGCCAGTCTGCAAGTTTTGCTGCCCATTCCGGATATTTGGAATATGCATTCACGCCCATCATTTTATAGCCGGTAAAAGAAGACATCTGTACCTGCTGTCCTGCCACCGTGTAAGTTGGAAGTTTTACGGCTCCGTAATTATCGCCCCATGCTTCCCTGACTGAAACTGCATTCCATACGCCACTGATTCCCGCACTAACCGTACCATTCTGTACTCCTGTAATGAAATCTCCATCCGGCTGGCTGATAAATGCCGGATTGGTTGTGATATTTAAAATGGCCTGTGCCACATCAACGCCTTTAATTGCACCATCTGTGGCATTCCAGTTACAGTAATTTGTCACGCCATCATCATTAATACCAAACTCCAGACCCGTATTACCAAAAAATGTATACAGATACCAGCCCGAATTAAACTCCATGGAAAATGATTTGCCTGCAGCATTCAGTGCCTCTAACATGCCATCCATCGTCTGGACATCTTCATCGGAAAGAACATTTTTATCATAATAGAGGAAGTATCCGTTATCTGCCGTCATTGGATAAGCATATAAGATATCATTAATAGATGCAGCAGAAACCGACTCTTCTAAATTCGCACTCTTTACTTCTTCTGCATTTGGCACCGGATATAATGCACCAGCGGCAACCATTGCAGAAAGCTGATCATCCGCAAACGGGAAAACATCCGCCCCGTTATGAATATCTCCCAAAAGAATATCCTTTGTATCAGAATCAGCATTTTGTTCCAATGTAATCTCAAACTTTGCCTGTCCTGCATATTTCTGTTCAAAGCTGTCTATCATCTGGTTTAACATGTCGAAGTTGTCTTCTTCCGACCATACTTTAAGCTGTACCACACCATTATCCGCCTCAGCATCTCTTTCTGTCATCTCCGTAGATACTTCTGCTCCCGGCATTACCGATTCCACAGCACCACTATTCTTTACATTTTCTTTATCAGCTGTGAAGCCGCAGCCTCCTAACATCATACATACAACTGTCGTAAACAGCATACCTGCAACAATTCTTTTATTCATTCTTATTCCCCTTCTCTGTCTTCTGCTGTTTTAATACCAATATCTTTTATTTTATACTCATTTTGATATTTTTCAACATTTTTTGCGCTCTTTTTCGATTTGATAATACGCATTTTTTACCTTTTTATATGATGTCTGCTAAATGAACCAAAATCATCATTTTTACATATCTTATTGTAAACCTGATATTGAAAGGAATAACTTATTATGAGACCTTATCCTATGTCCGGGAACAGCAATCGTTCCTGCGACCGTTTATCTGTTTCACATCCTGCACACCGTGCAGGTCTGGACTTTTGCACAGAATCTGCATCCTGTGCAGATTCTGTTTCCTGTTCAGAAAATATAAGAACCATTTCTGATTGTGTACTCGCCATGGCATACGTCCCCTGGCAGCATTTTTCTACTGTTTATGAACCGGATCGTTCGCTCAGTGCCGGGACTATTTTTCCAGAACTGGATAAACCATTTTTAGCCGCAAACGGAGGTAGATGCCGATGATGATCAGTCAGATGAATCAGTCCCAACTCCTCCACTGGATCGATATGGTCAGCTTTGCTGTCGTAGAAATCACAGAATATCTCGACACGCATCCTGACGATGAAGAAGCTTTAAAATATTTCAATCACTATGCTGACTTAAGACGCACTGCACTGCGTGCATATGCGCAAAATTATACTCCGCTTACCATCGACACCGCAAATCCTGATAATTACTGGCGTTGGGCATCGGATCCATGGCCATGGGAAGGAGGTGACTGTTAATGTGGAATTATGAAAAACGTTTACAATTCCCAGTCAACATTACAAGACCCAATGCCAAAATCGCACAGATCATCATCAGTCAGTATGGAGGACCAGATGGAGAGGCGGCCGCATCGTTCCGTTATCTGTCACAGAGGTATAGTATGCCATATAATAAAGTAGCGGGACTGTTGACGGATATTGGGACGGAGGAATTAGCCCACCTCGAAATGATTGCCGCCATCGTCCGCCAGCTCACCAAAGGCTTAAGTGCTGAAGAACTTGAGGCCGCCGGTTTCGCTCCTTACTATGTCGATCACACGGCCGGAATCTGGCCGCAGGCAGCCGGCGGTATTCCGTTTAATGCCTGTGAATTTCAGAGCAAAGGCGATGCGATCACGGATCTTTTTGAAGATATGGCTGCGGAGCAGAAAGCCCGCACCACCTACGATAATATTTTACGTCTTGTCAAAGATCCGGAAGTCTGTGAACCGATCCGTTTTCTGCGCCAGCGCGAAATCGTGCATTTCCAGCGTTTCGGTGAAGGCCTCCGCCTGGTTCAGGAAGAACTTGACAGCAAAAACTTTTATATGTGCAACCCGGAATTTGATCTGGGATGTGGCAAATAGACTGCATGTTCTGCAAGCCGGCTTGTTGTCACAAACAACATTTTGCATTCTATTAGCATGAATAAAATACTGCGTACAATATGCCCCTCCGGCATTTGTACGCAGTATCCATATATTTCTCATCATACCACAACTTATTCAAATCAAACATTACACAGGCAGACCTGACACACCGGGCAGAAACTTACATCGTTTCCATCAACCGGTCAATTGCATTGATGATCTCATCGATTTGTGGTTTCATGCTTCCAGCCTTTGAAGAAAGTTTTAATGCTTCCTCCCTCTGATTTTTCATTTCTTCGACATTATATTCCATCCGATCCCTTAATTTCTGTCTGCGCAGGATCAGGCCGTGCTTCACCTCAACCATTTCCCTGGGATCAATCAGGGCTGCTGCCTGCGTGATCCAGACCTGTGCATCATATAACTGATACTGGTTCAATGCCCGCACCAGTCTGCCATTAAAGTATTCAAGATCCTCATTTGTGCGTTGATATTTTTCACGTTCACGTACTGCATCCATATAATACTGCCACAGCTGATTTAATTCTGAAGCTCTTCTTACATGATACTTCTCACAGGCATAATCAATGGCATTCGTGATATTGACATATTTAAACTTTACCTTATTAAGTAAAAGAATTGCCTTATTTGCACTTCGTTCCGCTAACTTGATCTCAGAGTCATTGTGCAGCATCTTTAGATAATCGGCACACACCGCCACTGCAGTGACAAAAATAAGTACCATCCATGCATAATATGTATCAACCTTAAATCCAAGCTGTAACGTGATAAGTGTCACTGCCACTGCTGCCACAATTGCAAGAATGATGTATAATAAATTCTTTAAACTTTTCTGCTGGTGCATCAGATATTCACGGTGTAAAAGCCATCTGGATTTTTCCCGTTCAAGATATTTCATATCCTTTTTTATAGTATCCTGATAGATTTCATTCGAGCTAAGGCGTTTGATTGCATCCGGCATGGTTTTTTCTTCCTGCTGAAGCTGCGTAAACTGTGCATCTGTCAGTTTTTTTTCTGAATTAAGGAAAATATTTCTCGCACTGTTTAACTGAACGACATTCTGTGCCACATCCGCAATTTTTTTCTTTTCAGGTTCCGGAAGATCTTCTAATTTCTGGACATCATTCAGATAAGACGTGACTGTTCGGTACTCCGATTTTTCCTCCTCGATTTCCCTTGTGATATCGATCATCTGCTCTAATCGTTCCACAACATACTGCTCCACCTGTTTCGGATCTTTTATGTTATTTTCCGTCAGCACAGTCTGGCTCAGATCATCCATTTTTTCTTCAAAACTGCGTTTTTTCCATCTGTCAAAAAATTTCATTTATACCATACAATCCTTCCTGTACTGTTTTTTCCATTCCTCAAGCTGTGTCTCCCACACATTTTCATCCCCCGGATCCCACTCATCAAGCATTGTCTCAAACTGACATATCGCATCACTTCTACTGCAGCTGCTCAATTCATCTGCAATCTTTTTTGCTTCCTCCGGTGCTATTTTAAAATATTCTCTCCTGCGTTCCAATGCCCGCTCATCATGATTACAGCGGCATGCCATCAGACACTCTTTCAAGGACTCTTTATCACTGCTTTTTTCATATGCCCTAGCATAGCAGTCAGCTGCCTGTTCAAACAAAAACAGCCTCGCATATGCGGTACCAAGATTGTGCCACACTGCGCCAACCATCTGTGGCATTTCAGTTTCACACGATTGCAGAAGTTTTCTGTATTCTGCAATACTGCTGATGTATTTCCGGTTCTCCAGAAAACGGTCAGCTTTGATTTTCCCACATTCAAATGCCGACTTATGTTCCATTTCCTGAAGTGTATTCCGGATCTGCTTTTGTTCCTCTTTCGTACAATAACCACACGCTGACATCAGACAGCCGGTAAATTCAGACAAAACACCTCCGCCAGCCTTGATATTCCTTAGATTCTGTGCAATATCCGGCAAATGCTGTTCATTTTCCACCCAGTCACACAACTCGTCATCCATAAAGTCTGCATCCAATAGACAGGTATTATTTTTAATATAATAGCACAGTTCATCCAGCGAATAAACATTTAACGATACATTTTCAATATAATAGGGCATCGCCGCTAACTGCTGGCTGCATAAGATCAATTCGCCCATTCGTTTCTCCTGCCTCTCCTTTGTCTACTGTACATTTTCCAGTGACATCATATATTCCCATGTTTTGTCAGAACTCTTAAATATCTCCCCAAAGCCAAGGTCTTTGATCCTGATCTTTACTTCCATGTCGGAAACCGGCTGTGCTTTGATGCGAAGACGCGTTGTGCGTGGCGGACGTTCGGGAAGATCTGCAAGCGTGAGTTTCTCAATCTTCGCTTCCTTGCTGTTTGGCAGCTGCAGCCAGAAATCGATCTCGTTTGATCCATCCAGCAATACTTCGCATTCTCCAACAGTCTCGTACCAGTTATCTCCTGCACTGATCAGCGTAAAAAACTCTGTTTTTCCCTGGCTCTGCACTTTCAGGCTTACATTCACTTTCATCTCATTATCGCCCATATAGACAAACTGCCAGCTGTTTTCTTCCGTCATACACTTTCCTGCCGCTGCATAACAGGCACCTTTGGAATAAAGATTTTTCCCCATAAAAACCCTGCGGCCTTTGCACAAAAAAGAAAGGGACTCCTTCATCCATTCACCATCAAAACCGTCTCCGGTCAGGTAAACTGCCGAAACAATATGCCCTCCTGTCACTTCTGATACGATTTTTAAAAAGCTGGCATCTTTATTTGCCCGGTCTATATTCCGCTGTTCCTCACTGATCGTGACAAGCTGCGGCATGGTTCTTTGATCCCGTTCCAATCTCCTGCACCAGACCTCATCTCCCCGGTTGTCAAACAGACACACATCATGCAGCCATAATTCTTTTTGCTGGCTGAATGCGAAATAATAAAAACTCTCTCTCCTGTCAATGAGTGTCAGCTTTCCCTCCGGTATTCCAATTCTTTCTGCTACCTGAAGAAAGAGCTCCGTCACCTCCCGTGA
>ERZ1673722.3631-NODE-3631-length-10861-cov-3.182491_pt1 | contig 10861 bp, 8 predicted proteins | sample MGYA00580222_ERZ1673722 | MGnify/ENA primary metagenome ERZ1673722 (study PRJEB41218, sample SAMN15661750) | gut metagenome | host: Homo sapiens | place: Canada: London | collected 2015-08-20/2019-03-30 | study: EMG produced TPA metagenomics assembly of...
CGGCGTGCACGGTGTGTGCGGCATTGTCGGCTGTATCATGACCGGTATCTTTGCTGCCCAATCTCTGGGCGGTGTGGGTTACGCAGAAGGCGTAACCCTGGGGCATCAGGTGCTGGTGCAGCTGGAAAGTATCGCGATCACCGTTGTCTGGTCGGGTGTTGTGGCCTTTATCGGTTACAAGCTGGCTGATATGACCGTTGGGCTGCGCGTGCCGGAAGAGCAGGAGCGCGAAGGCCTGGACGTCAACAGCCACGGCGAGAATGCCTATAACGCATAATCTGAGTGCCTTGCCGGGCGGCGGCTTCGCCTTACCCGGCCTGAAAAAGCGTAATTTGCAGGCCCGGTAAGAATAGCCACCGGGCTTTTTACCTCACCCGCGATTACGCATCACACCTTCCTGCACGGTAGAAGCCACCAGCACACCATCCTGGGTGTAAAATTCCCCGCGAACAAAACCGCGCGCGCTGGACGCAGAGGTACTTTCCACGCTGTAAAGCAGCCACTCGTTCATATCGAAAGGACGATGGAACCACATGGAATGGTCAATTGTGGCTACCTGCATCCCTTTTTCGAGGAAGCCCACACCGTGCGGCTGTAGCGCAACCGGCAGGAAGTTGAAATCCGACGCATAACCCAGCAGATACTGATGCACGCGCAAGTCTGCGGGTACGCTGCCGTTGGCGCGGATCCACACCTGGCGGGTGGGCTCAGCAGTATGCCCCTTCATTGGGTTATGAAATTCGACCGGGCGGATCTCCAGCGGTTTATCGCACAGAAACTTCTCTTTTACCTGCGGCGGCAACAGATGCGCGAGTGCGCGGGCTATTTCGGTTTCCGATTTCAGATCGTCCGGCGACGGGGCAGGCGGCATCTTTTTTTGATGTTCATAGCCCGGCTCTGGCGCCTGGAACGAGGCGGTCATGTAGAAGATGGGTTTCCCATGCTGGATGGCCGCCACACGGCGAGCGCTGAAGCTTTGACCGTCACGCAGAACTTCCACGTCGTACACAATCGGTTTAGCGCTGTCGCCTGGGCGTAAAAAGTAGCTGTGAAACGAGTGCACCAGACGGTCTGCCGGGACGGTCTCCTTGGCGGCATACAGCGCTTGCCCCACGACCTGGCCGCCAAAAACCTGGCGTAAGCCTAAATCTTCGCTCTGTCCGCGAAATAGCCCTTCTTCTATTTTTTCCAGGTTAAGCAATGTCAGCAGATTGTTCAGTGCCTGACTCATAGTGGTCCTCAATAAACGCCGTGGCGAAAGATACGCTGAGTATAACGCAGAAACGATAGTGGTCCGATGGGTAGAATAATCTTAATACCTGGGCAAAATTAGGCATAAATCCGTGATTTGTGCCACACTTGTTTACGTTATGTGAATAAAACGACATCGGATGGGATCGATCCCGCCGGTGCATTGATGATAAGGAGACTTCAATGAAACTCGTGCCTATGTTAAGCGGTGTTGCAATGGCGGTGGCGTTGTCCGCCTGTGCGGATAAGAGTGCCGATGTAGCGGTACCAACGGCGACCCCAAACGGGATTAACACCCTTTCACAGCAAGCTATTCGACAGCCTAACGTGTCCGGTACCATCTGGATCAAACAGAAAGTCGCTCTGCCGCCGGACGCGGTTTTAACGGTCACGTTATCCGATGCGTCTCTGGCGGATGCACCGTCTAAAGTCCTTGCACAGCGTGCAGTTCGTACAGAGGGTAAACAGGCGCCGTTCAGCTTCGTGCTGCCGTACAACCCGTCTGACGTCCAGCCTAACGCGCGTATCCTCCTGAGCGCGGCGGTAACGATCAACGATAAGCTGGTCTTTATCACCGATACCGTACAGGAAGCGGTCAACAAAGGCGGCACTAAAATCGACCTGACCCTGGTACCGGTGCAGCAAACTGAAGTGCCTGTTGCAACGCAAACCAATCAGCCGACTCTGCCTACACCCCCAACACAGATGTAATTTTCCTTCGCCCTCTCCATGTTGACGGGAGAGGGCGTCAGTACTCCCAGCGATACTTCTGCATATCAATCTGTCCTGCCCCGGACACCTGCACCCCTTCTGAGAGTAATGCCTGACGCTGGCGCTGCAAGTCTGGCCCGGTGAGGGAAATGGCACCATGGCGATTGACGACCCGGTGCCACGGTAACGTGCTTCCCTCCGGTAGCCTTCTCAGCACGCCTCCAACCTGACGCGCCGCGCGCGGAGAACCCGCCAGCCGGGCGACTTCCCCATAGGTCGTGACACAGCCTTCCGGAATCGAAGCCACGATTTGCCACACTCGCTGTGGGAAAGTGTCATGTTCGTCCATTGTTTCTCCTGCGGGAAATCAGCGAAGGGTAATGTTATACGAAGATAAAGAAGATTGTCGGGGCAGTTTGCGCAATAATCCAGCATACGGTTCCCAGCGGCTTGCAATTGAGGTGCTCCACAGGGATAATGCGCCAGCGCGTTGGTTATCAACGCTCTCAATGGGGGCTCTGTTGGTTCTCCCGCAACGCTACTCTGTTTACCAGGTCAGGTCCGGAAGGAAGCAGCCAGGGCAGACGACGTGGGTGCCGGGATGTAGCTGGCAGGGCCCCCACCCATTTGTGAACCTCTCAGTTGTTCCCCTGAATAAACCTTCTAAATTATGTGACTATTGTATTTTCTGTAATACAGCCTTCATTTAACTGAAATAATAATGTCATAAACCTGTAATAATAGACTGTCATTTTATTTTCGGATGCCTTTATTCTGTCATAAGCTAAAAAATATATATCTGGATAACAAACTTATCTTCGTGTATTAAATTAAACACGTGTTCCGAAAGGATGTGACAATCATGGTTACTGCGGTTTTAAACGTTAAAATTGATGAAGCGCTAAAAGAAAGACTTCGCCACTATGCGGAAGACAATAATGAGAATTTAAGCGTGACCACAGAGAAACTGCTGCTGCTGGCATTTGAAGCAGTAGAAGAGGCGGGAGTATCGGAAGAGGATGTTGATAATCAGCATACGGAAGAAGAGAGCGTAACTCCATTTACTCCTAAAGAAATCAAAGCACTACGTAAACTTCTGAAGAAGTGAAAATGAAACAACAACTATCGACTGCCAGTGACTACAACGAGGCCTGCAATCTGTTACGTTCCGGCTACGTGAAACATGTTCGTCTTGGCTGGAATGTAGGAAGTGATGAGTTCTTTCGAATTGCGTCTGACTGGTGTGATACCGGTGCGAAAATAAAGAAAGAAGGTGAAAATTTCATTATTTCGCTGAAAGGCTTCCCGATTCCTCCTCAACATTAAGCTGTTCTTCATGAAAACTGCTGACTGCATGCGTTACAGTCAGCAGTTTTTATTGTTTCTGGCGAATAATTTACACCAGGCTCCGTTTTACTGGCGCTACACTTTTATTTAACGCACGCCACAGCGGTTTGATCCGCAATAATGCCTCTTCAAGTTCTGGCGGACTGAGTGAGAAGGGCATTCGCAGATAGCGGTCAAACGCGCCTGAAAGCCCAAAGCGCGTGCCGGTGCCCATAATGATGCCTGTCGTCTCGGCGCGTGCCGCCAGCTGCGTCGCCAGCATGCCGGGTAATTCAATCCAGTATGAGAGCCCTCCCTCCGCTTCCTGAAACCGCCATTCGGGGAAATGTTCCCGCAGCATCTGGCCGCAGCGGTCGCGACGTTCTGCCAGCATTTCCCGCCGGGCAGGCAGGAAGGTTTCACTGTTTTCGATAAGCCACAGCGTGGCCAGTTGTTCCAGCACCGGAGAACCCAGATCCAGCGTGTCGCGCGTCTGCGCGAGCGTGGCGATAGTGCGGGACGAGGCGCGGATCCAGCCGAGACGCAGCCCACCCCAGAAACTTTTGCCTGCGGAACCCAGCGTCATCACCGCGGCCTCCGGGTTAAAGGCGGCCAGCGGCGGCGGGGGAGCATCGAACCAGAGATCGACCATGGTTTCATCCACCACCAGCGTGGTGCGGGTTTGCGCGGCGATGTCGGTTATGGTCTGGCGCGTCGCGGCATCCATGCAACGCCCGGTCGGATTATGAAAATCCGGCATCAGATAGGCCAGACGCGGGGCGGTCTGGGCGAGCGTTGCGGCAAAACCGTCGGTATCCCAACCCGTTTCAGGCAGCGAGACGCCCACGGGCCGGCATAGTGCTCCCTGAATGGCGGCTATTGCCAGCGGGTAAGTGGGATGATCCACCACCACGCGATCCCCGGGACCGGTCATCATTCTTAAGATCAGGGCAAAGCCGCTGACGGCGCCGTTCACCACCATCACTTCATCTGCCCGGGTGGGCAGACCGCGTGCGGTGTAGCGGGCGGCGATAGCTTCACGCAGCGCCGGAAGCCCAAGCTGATCGTACCCGGTCAGCGCCAGATTCGGCGTGATGGCCGTCAGCGCGTGGGCGTAGGCATGGTGGATCTCTGGCCCCGCGTTGAGCGCGGCGGTTGAGAGATCCAGCGCCGCACTGGCTGTGGAAAGCGTGGGCACGGCGCGGCTGTCTGGCAGGATCGCCCGCGAACCGCTGCCGTGACGGCTCTCCAGATAACCTTCTTCCCGCAGATGCGCCAGCGCGCTGCTGATGGTGGTGCGGCTTACGCTCAGTGCGGTGGCCAGCTCCCGCTCTCCGGGCAGGCGCGTGTTTAGCGCCAGCCTGCCATCCAGAATCAACAGGCGTAACGCGTCAGCCAGCTGGCGCCACAGCGGGGTACGGGAAGAGGCTTGCTGCCAGTGCCCTAACAGGCGTACCAGAGACTGGCTTCCAAAACGACGTGATGACATGTGCAGTCCACTATTTGAAAACTGGACATTAATCATAGTGCCATTTTCACCGAAGATGGAACCTGGTTCTTCGGAGAAGAGAAAATGGTACGTCGTCTGGTACAACTTTATGTCGGTTTAGGCCTGTACGGGCTTTCAACCGCGATGTTTATTCGTTCGGATCTGGGTGTCGACCCTTGGGATGTCTTTCACCTTGGCGTCGCCATCCAGACCGGGATGAGCATCGGTACGGTGATTATTTTAACCGGGGCCGCGGTGCTGCTGCTGTGGATCCCGCTGCGTCAGCTGCCGGGGCTGGGCACTATCAGTAATGTGATTTGTATTGGTCTGGCGGCAGATGCGTCAATGGCGCTGATCCCTGAGCTCACCTCGCTGCCCGTGCGCATCACCCTGCTGGTTTCCGGCATTGTGGTTAACGCCCTTGCCACCGGGATGTATATCGGCGCGGGTTTTGGCGCAGGCCCGCGCGACGGCCTGATGACCGGCATACACGCCCGGCTGGGCTGGTCGATCCGCAGCGTGCGTACCGCGATCGAGGTGACTGTGTTGATCGTCGGCTACCTCCTCGGGGGAGCGTTTGGCGTTGGAACCGTGCTGTATGCATTAACCATCGGCCCGCTGATCCAGCTCTGTTTGCCGTGGTTTCGCCAGAGACCGCGCATTCAGAAAGCTGCACAGCCGGAGCGGATTGTTTAATTTTGCGAAGCGCTCACAGGCTATGATGGCGTAACTGTGTCAGAATAGAGACTTCTCTTTTCACGACGCCAGAATGTATGAAAGCGATCACTCTTTATGACGTTGCCCGCGTGGCAGGCGTTTCTTATCAGACCGTTTCCCGGGTGATTAACGACGCGGAACACGTTTCTGCCCGTACGCGGGAAAAGGTCCGGCAGGCCATGGCGGCGCTACACTATGTGCCCAACCGTGGCGCGCAGCTGCTGGCCGGGAAACGCACCCGTACGCTGGGGCTGATGACCAGCGATCTGGCGCTACATGCGCCGTCGCAAATCGCCTCAGCTGTAAAATCCCGGGCAGTGGAGCAGGGGGCTAGCGTACTCATCTCCATGGTGGAGCAACCCGCGCAGTGTCAGGCTGCTTTGCAGGAATTACTGGCGCAGCGCGTAGAGGCGCTGCTGGTGAACGTTCCGCTGGAAGATGCCCTGGCAGAAATGCTTCAGGAAATGGCCTCGCCGACCCCGGTTCTTTTTCTCGATGTGTCCCCCACAGCTCGGGTTAACAGTCTCGTTTTCAATGCCGAACAGGGCGCTGCCCTGGGGGCAGAGCATCTGCTTTCGCTGGGGCACCAGCGAATTGCGCTGCTCGCCGGGCCGGAAAGTTCTGTCTCTGCCCGGGCTCGTCTGGCGGGATGGAAAACCACGCTGGCTCAGGCCGACGTGGAGGCGTTTGCGGTGGCGCAGGGCGACTGGAGCGCGGCTTCGGGCTATGAGAAAGGGCATCAGCTCCTGGCGGGCGCGCAGCTGCCGGAGGCGATCCTCGTCGCTAACGATCAGATGGCGCTTGGCGTTTTACGCGCCTGTGCGGAAAAAGGCGTTGCGGTACCGGGGCAGATCTCGGTTGTCGGGTTTGATGATACGGCTGACAGCGCGTGGTTTTCACCTCCGCTCACCACCGTTCGGCAGGCGTTCCGCGAGGCCGGTGAGCGCAGCGTGGAGTGGCTGATGGCACCTGCCCATCACCACGAACGCAGGCAGGAACAACTTCCCGTTACGTTGATCGTGCGTCATTCCACCGCGCCGCGCGCCGCACAGCAGGCCGATCGTGAAGATCTTGCGCAACAGCTCAGAACGCTGGCGCTGCTGGCGGAGAAACTGGCGCGCAGCTAGCACTTTTGTGATCGTGCTCGCCTGGTGACGATCAAAGTCTTTACCGCTACCGTTTACCAGGGCATGTTGGCTAAAATTGTGAGCGCTTCGCAAAGAGGTTGATATGTCTTCTACATTGCCGCTGACTCTCAGCGCACTTCTGGCGCGTCGTGACTGGGAAAACCCGGGTGTGACGCAGTGGAATCGTCTGGCCGCACACGCGCTTTTTCATAGCTGGCGCGATGAAACCTTCGCCCGCGAGGATAAGCCTTCGCGGAGCAAGCGTCTGCTTAACGGCATCTGGCGATTCAGCTTTTTCTCGGCGCCAGAGCAGGTTCCGGAGGCATGGATAACGGACGATCTGGCTGATGCCGTTGAGATGCCCGTGCCGTCGAACTGGCAGATGCAGGGATTTGATACTCCCATCTATACCAACGTCACCTATCCGATAAATGTGAACCCGCCCTATGTTCCGGTTGAAAACCCAACCGGTTGTTACTCGCTCACATTTGAGATGGATGACGCCTGGATGTGCAGCGGGCAAACCCGCATTATTTTTGACGGGGTGAATTCAGCTTTTCATCTGTGGTGTAACGGCCAGTGGATGGGCTATTCGCAGGACAGCCGTCTGCCTGCGGAGTTCGATCTCAGCGCGGTGCTGCGACCGGGGCAGAACCGCCTGGCGGTGATGGTGTTACGCTGGTGCGACGGAAGCTATCTGGAAGATCAGGACATGTGGCGGATGAGTGGCATTTTCCGTGACGTCTCGCTGCTGCACAAGCCGGAAACGCGAATTGCCGATTATCAGATCGTGACCGATCTGAATGCCGAATGCGATCGGGCGATACTCCGGGTTGACGTTGCGCTGGAAGGCACACGCTACGCCGAATGCGAGGTGGCGTTTACCCTGTGGCGTAACGGCGAAGCCTGCGCGCAAACCACGCAGCAGCCCGGATCGGCCATCGTGGACGAACGCGGCAGTTGGGCAGAACGGCTTAGGGTGGCGATACCCGTGAACGCTCCTGCGCTATGGAGCGCTGAAACACCGGAATGCTATCGGCTGACAATATCGCTTCGGGATGCGCAGGGTAACGTGCTGGAGACTGAAGCCTGCGATGTCGGTTTCAGACGCGTCGAAATCAGCAACGGCCAGCTGAAGCTTAACGGCAAACCGCTGCTGATCCGCGGCGTGAACCGTCACGAACATCATCCTGAGAAGGGGCAGGTGATGGATGAGGCGACCATGCGCCGCGACATCGAACTGATGAAGCAGCATAACTTCAACGCCGTGCGCTGCTCGCATTATCCGAACCATCCTCTGTGGTACACGCTTTGCGATCGCTACGGCCTGTACGTGGTTGATGAGGCGAATATTGAAACCCATGGCATGGTGCCAATGAGCCGCCTGGCGGACGATCCGCGCTGGCTGCCTGCCATGAGCGAACGCGTAACGCGTATGGTGCAGCGGGACCGGAATCATCCGTCCATCATCATCTGGTCCCTGGGGAATGAGTCCGGGCATGGGGCGAATCACGATGCGCTGTACCGCTGGCTGAAAACCACCGATCCCACGCGGCCGGTGCAGTATGAAGGCGGCGGCGCCAGTACGGCGGCAACCGATATTGTCTGCCCGATGTACGCTCGCGTCGATCAGGATCAGCCGTTCCCGGCGGTGCCAAAGTGGTCGATTAAAAAGTGGATTGGTATGCCGGACGAAACCCGTCCGGTGATCCTGTGCGAGTATGCCCACGCGATGGGCAACAGCTTTGGCGGCTTTGCCAGCTACTGGCAAGCATTCCGCAGCCATCCCCGGTTGCAGGGCGGCTTTGTCTGGGACTGGGTCGATCAGGCGCTGACGAAAAAAGCGGAAGACGGCACGGTATTCTGGGCCTACGGCGGCGATTTTGGCGATAAGCCCAACGACCGTCAGTTCTGCCTCAACGGACTGGTGTTTCCCGATCGCACTCCGCATCCCGCCCTTTACGAGGCGCAGCGTGCCCAGCAGTTCTTTACCTTTACGCTGGTGAGCACCGCTCCGCTGGTCGTCGAGATCCAGAGCGATTATCTGTTCCGTCATACTGACAACGAGTATCTGCGATGGTCGGTGGCGCGTGACGGTGCGGTACTGGCTTCCGGCGAAACCCCCCTTTCTGTTGCGCCCGAGGGGACGCAGCACGTTGAGATCCCGCTGCCTGAACTTGTCGCTGAGCCGGGCGAGGTCTGGCTCAACGTGGAGATCGTTCAGCCGCAGGCCACGCCGTGGTCGCCGCCCGGCCACCGTTGTGCCTGGGATCAGTGGCCGCTCCCGGCGCCGCTGTACCTTGCGCCACCGAAAGCAGGCGGAACCCCTCCGCAGCTAACGGTGCAGGACGAGGCGCTGGACATTACTCATCAGCAGCAGCGCTGGCAGTTTAGCCGTCTCACCGGAAACTTGACCCAGTGGTGGAACGAGGGCGCTGAAACGCTCCGTTCTCCGCTAACGGATAACTTCACCCGCGCGCCGCTGGACAATGACATTGGCGTCAGCGAGGCGACCCGCATCGATCCGAACGCGTGGGTGGAACGCTGGAAAGCGGCAGGGATGTATGAGATGTCCGCGCGCCTCCTCCAGTGTGAAGCGGAGCAGCATAACCGTGAGGTGGTGGTGACCACGCAGCACGTCTGGGAGCATCAGGGTAAAGCGCTATTTATGAGCTGCAAGGTCTGGCGGATTGATGACCACGGGGTGCTGCACGGTGATGTGCAGGTGACGGTGGCGTCTGACATTCCTGAGCCCGCTCGCGTGGGCCTGAGCGTTATGCTGGCGGATATCCCGGAAACGGTGCGCTGGCTGGGACTAGGCCCGCTGGAAAACTATCCGGACAGAAAACTGGCGGCGCAGCAGGGGCGCTGGGCGTTACCGCTGGAAGAGATGCAGACGCCGTATATCTTCCCGACGGAGAACGGTTTGCGCTGCGACACCCGCGAGCTGACGTTTGGCTCCCATCAGTTGCAGGGACAGTTCCATTTCTCCCTGAGCCGTTATAGCCAGCGGCAGCTGCATGAGACAACGCATCAGCACTTGCTGCGGGAAGAGGCTGGCTGCTGGTTGAATCTTGATGCGTTTCACATGGGCGTAGGGGGGGACGACTCATGGAGCCCGAGCGTAGCCCCGGCCTTCATTCTGCAAAACCGCCGGCTGCGCTACACGTTTAGCTGGCAGCAGAACGGCTGAGCCGAAACGTGCGGCCACTGCCGTGGCCGCACGTAACACCGCACAATCGGTTTATTTCCTGAGGTTGTGCGCGGCCCAGAGAATGAAATCCTCTTTAGGCAGCGCCTTGCTGAAATACCAGCCCTGGCCGTACTGCACGCCGTGGCGATGCAACCATTCGATCTGCCCTTCAGTTTCAATGCCTTCTGCGACCATCGCCAGTTTAAGCGATTTGGCCATTTCGATGATGTGGGGAGTCACGTGCTTGTACTCCAGCGCATCCACAAAGGATTTATCAATCTTCAGAGTATCGACATCCAGATCCTGCAAATAGCTCAGGCTGGAGTAACCCGTGCCAAAATCATCAATGTAGATAGCGTGCCCGGCGCGGCGAAATGCAGCGATAGCAGGTACGCTGACGGCAGGATCGGCAAACCCGCGCTCGGTTAATTCAAGGGCGATCTGGCGCGGGTGGACGCCCCATTTGTTGAGCAACTGACTCAGCTGGCGAGGCAGCTCGGGGGACGTTAAATCCGATGGCGCAAGGTTGACAGAAATATGCAGTTCCGGGTGATGGTGTAGCCAGGCGCCTAGATCCTCAAATACCTCATTTACCACTAGCCGCGTCAGCGTTGAAATAAGCCCTGTCTGCTCAGCCAGCGGAACAAAGAGATTAGGCGACAGGTTACTGCCATCTGGCTGCGGCCAGCGCATCAGCGCTTCAGCACCCACCAGTTTTCCACTACACAGCGCCACGATGGGCTGGTAGTGAACCTCGATCTCCCGGTTGTTGATCGCGTCGATCAGGCGGTGACGCGGGGACAGCAAACGGCGGAGAATGCGCAGGACAATAAGGGCAGCAACCAGGCTTAGCAGTATGCCAGCCGGTAGCCAGATGATCAGTTGCTGGTGCCAGGAAGCCGCCAGCGGTTTTAACGACGCCCAAGCGATCACCGTAAACCCCAGTTCGGGTACAGGTTTCATCACGTACATTGAGCCGTTGTATTGCACGCGCGTAACGTCCTGCTGCTCCTTAACGACAGAGAGAATATACGGGTCTAGAACATT
>ERZ1673722.3638-NODE-3638-length-10824-cov-20.663107_pt1 | contig 10824 bp, 8 predicted proteins | sample MGYA00580222_ERZ1673722 | MGnify/ENA primary metagenome ERZ1673722 (study PRJEB41218, sample SAMN15661750) | gut metagenome | host: Homo sapiens | place: Canada: London | collected 2015-08-20/2019-03-30 | study: EMG produced TPA metagenomics assembly of...
ATATTAATTTGGTTAAAATGAACAACTTAAAATGTTTTTCAAACACGCTCTAGTATCTTTTGCTTAAAAAAGTTCAGAACTTCTTGCGTGAAAATCCAGAAATGAAGTGAATTGAATTGAATTTAAAATTTATTTGTTTCTATAAAAATGCAAGAAAAAGTGTAAAAAACATTGACAAAATGAAGGAAAAGGACTATAAAACTTCATGTATACAAGAAATGACTTGTATACATGAAAGGAGAGGACAAAAATGAATACATTAGTCATTGTTTTAATTGCTGCTGTTTTATTGACAGCTGCGTATGTATTTTATGGACGGTGGCTTTCTAAAAAATGGGGAATTGACCCAAAAGCAGAGACACCAGCTCATAAGTTTGAAGATGGACAGGATTATGTTCCAACTGACGGTTGGACAGTATTTAGCCATCAGTTTTCATCTATTGCTGGAGCAGGCCCTGTAACAGGAGCAATTCAGGCGGCAGTATTTGGATGGCTTCCAGTACTTTTGTGGGTATTAATTGGAGGTATTTTCTTTGGAGCAGTTACCGATTTTGGAGCCTTATATGCCAGTGTAAAAAATGATGGTAAGTCCATGGGACTTCTGATCGAAAAATACATCGGTAAACTTGGAAGAAAGTTATTTCTTATTTTCTGCTGGCTGTTTACTTTAATTGTTATCGCAGCTTTCGCTGATATGGTAGCAGGTACATTTAATGCTTATACGGTAGATGCCAATGGTGTGATTGCACTTTCCGATGCAGCAAAAACAAATGGAGCAGCAGGAACAATTTCCCTTTTATTTATCGCATTTGCAATGATTTTTGGTTTACTTCATAAACATCTGCATCTGACAGGATGGAAGGAAACGGTTGTTGGATTAATCTGTACTGTAGCAGCACTTGCTATTGGTATGACAATGCCAATTACATTAGGAAAGGACGGCTGGACATATATTACATTTGTATATATTTTCTTTGCGGCAGTACTCCCAATGTGGTTATTAAAACAGCCTCGTGATGCGATGACAACCTATATGTTTATTGGAATGATCGCAGGAGCTGTTGTTGGATTATTAGTAGCGCATCCTACAATGAATCTTCCTGTATTTACAGGCTTCCATAATGATCAGCTTGGTGATTTATTCCCTATTTTATTCGTAACCGTTGCTTGTGGAGCAGTTTCTGGTTTCCACAGTTTAGTATCTTCCGGAACATCTTCAAAGACGGTATCCAATGAAAAAGATATGTTAAAAGTTGGTTACGGCGCAATGGTATTAGAAAGTTTACTTGCAGTTATCGCTTTATGTGTAGCAGGAGCGGCAGCGTCCGCTAACGGAACACCAGCAGATGGAACACCATTCCAGGTATTCTCAAGCGGTGTAGCCGGATTCTTTGAAATGTTTGGAATTCCAGTATATGTAGCACAGTGCTTCATGACAATGTGCGTATCCGCGCTTGCACTTACAAGTTTGGATGCCGTAGCGCGAATTGGCCGAATGAGCTTTCAGGAATTGTTCAGTGTTGATGATATGGAACATGCAGAAGGATGGAGAAAAGTTTTATGTAATACATACTTCTCAACAATCATCACCTTAGCAGCAGCCTTTGTATTAACAAGAATTGGTTATGCAAATATCTGGCCATTATTTGGTTCCGCAAACCAGCTCTTATCTGCTTTAGTATTAGTAACACTTTGCGTATTCTTAAAAGTAACCGGACGAAGCAACAAAATGCTTTTCCCACCACTGATTATCATGCTTTGTGTAACAGGAACCGCATTAGTAGAGAGAACCGTTTCTCTCGTACAGGCATTTTCTGCTGGTTCCGCAACATTTTTAGTAGAAGGCTTACAGCTGATTATCGCTATTTTACTGATGATACTTGGAGTGATCATCGTAGTAAATTCACTCCGGGCTTACTTCGCCTCAAAGAAGAATTCGGAAATTTAATTCGCCAGACAGGCAAAGTATAGAAACAGACGAACAGACGAACTATATAATCAAAATAATCCATATATGTGACTTTAGTCGCAAGTGTTGAATACTCGCTTATATGCTCGTATCCAACACTTGCTCCGAGGCCACAGATATGGATTATTTTAATTCTATAGTTCTGACTGTGGCTGCTGTTGTGTCATATTGGCAAGGATTAGGAATAAAATTTAGTAGAATTTCAAATTGAGGGATTTGTAAATTTATTATGAGGTTAAAATTTTCAGGGAGCATTAATTATTCCTTAAATCCCATTCATATCTGATTTGATTCCTACGGCAAGCAAAGACAGAAAGCTTGGAAGGCAATAGTTTACATCTGTGGCCTGGGAGCAAGGTTTGAATGTAAGCGTGCCCGCGAACATTCAAACCGCCGCGACTAAAGTCACAGATGTAAACTATTGCCTTCCAAACTTTCGTCTGTTTGATATACTGAATCAAATCAGCTCACCTTGACTTCTTTGTGTGGAGAAATTATAATCTTAAATTAAGATTATAAGTAGAATTTAAAGCAACATTTGGAGAAGAAGCTTGGAGGAAGAGAGAAGATGGATGCAGCGAAGATGAATCAGGCAATTCGAATTGCCAAGCTATATTATGAGTTACATTATAACCAGTTAGAAATTGCGGCACGAGAGGGAATTAGCAAGTCTTCTGTAAGCCGTATTTTAAAGAATGCGATGGACATGGGGATTATAGAAGTTCGAATTAAAGATTCTGTTTTGGCAAATGGGAATCTGGAGAATGAACTGATTGCCAGATTTCCGATTAAAAGGGCGATTATTGTGCCAGATTTGGTAGGTAATTCGCAGATATTAATGCAGGATGTCTGTGCGGCATTAGCAGAAGACCTCCCACGTTATATAAAAAATGATAGTGTCATTGGAGTAACATGGGGACATGCACTTGCAGTATTAGCCCAGCAGCTTCCAAAGATTAAGAGAAGCGGGGTATCTGTGATTCAGTTAACTGGAGGATTTTCCAGAGCAATTTTCGAATCGGGTGCTTTGGATGTGTTGAAAAGGTTTGTAGACAGTGTTGGAGGAACAGGTTATCAGATTCCAGCGCCGGCAATGGTGGCGGAATCTTCGATTGTTGAAGCTTTGAAAAAAGATCCACAGATTCATGAAATCCTTGAAATGGCGGAAGTGTGCCAGACAGCAATTTATTCCGTAGGTAACTTAGAACGTCCGTCCATTGTATATGAAATGGGACTTATTGATGAAAATGATTATAAAGACTTCAGCAGAAGAGGAGCAGTAGGAGACTGCTGTTCCCACTTTATAAAACAAAACGGGGAACTATTTGATAAAAAAATAGATGCCCGTGTTGTAGGGGCTTCCCTTGAAACGATTAAAAAGATTCCAAATAAGTTAGTTGTTGCCGTGGGAAAAGAAAAAGAGAAGATTATAACAGCGGCACTTCAAGGAGGACTGGTAGACAGTCTCTATATTGATGAGCCAACAGCAGAATTAATAGTAAGACATAATTAATTTACTATTTAATTCATTAGACAAACTACAGACAAAGACACCCGAGAAGAGAACCCATCTAGCTGGTTTGGAGTTTGAGCTGCCGATTGTGAATGAGAAGAATGGACCTGTCAATTTTGAAGTGATTTATCAGGTAACAGATCGATTTATTGATACATTTTCTTTTTTAAATGTGAGCAGAGATGATAATGAACATATTTATCTGGCAGTTGATGACAAGACAGGAGATGGTCTGTCTTATGATTGCAGTTATAATACGTTAGAATTTTCTTTTGGGAAAGAAGAAGATATGAATGTGCTGTACAAAAGATTTTGTCAGTATTATACTTATATACAGAAGGAACTGCGTAAAGAGGGGCATATGCTGACTGGCATGGGTATTAATCCCCGTTATGCAGTGAATCAGAATGTACCGGTAGTAAGTGAGCGGTATCGTATGTTATTTCATCACCTGTCTTCTTATAAAAAGTATGGCAACAGTATTCCATTTCATTCTTATCCGAATTTTGGACTGTTTTCGTGTGCAAGTCAGATTCAGCTTGATGTAGAAGAAGAGCAGGTAGTTCCAATGCTGAATACATTTACAAAGTTAGAACCGTTTAAGGCATTGATTTTAGCGAACTCTTTATGGGGAGAGAATGCGGAGATTTTATGTAGCAGGGATAACTTTTGGAGAAACAGTCTTCATGGCTTGAATCGCCATAATGTTGATATGTATAATGTTGTATTTGATACAACAGATGAAATTGTTCGATACATAAAGAGTATGAGCTTATACTGTGTAGAAAGAGAAGGGAAATATATTAATTTTCCACCAGTGGTTCTTAGTAAATATTTTTCCTCTGATCGGATAAAAGGGGAATACTTCGATGAAAATAGATATCGGGAAATCACATTCCATCCGGAGATTTCCGATTTGCAATATTTACGGTCATTTAAATTTGAAGATCTGACTTTCCGTGGGACAGTAGAGTTTCGAAGTGTATGTGAGCAGCCGGTAGGTGAAATTATGGCATCGGGAGCATTGCATGCTGGCCTTATGGAAAATATCGGAGAGCTTTCGGAATTTTTAGAGAAAGATACTTCCATCTATCATAATGGATATAATGCATCTGAGTTGAGAAGAACATTTCCTCAGGCCTTTATATGGAAGGGCGGAGAAACTTTTAAGTCCAGGCAGACAGATGGCAGAAGGAATGGAGAACGGAAAAACACTGGAGGATTACATCGAAGAGTATGGAGGAATGTAATGCTGCATATTGAAAATGAGTATATAAGAGAACATTTATTAGATGGTGCATTTGGAATTGAGATGGAAAGTCTGCGTGTTGTAGGAGATGGTATGCTTTCACAGACTGCACATCCTTTTCCGGGAGATGCACATATCGTCAGAGACTTCAGTGAAAACCAGACCGAAATTAATACAGGAGTAAATGAAAGCATCGAGGCGGCAATTGAAGAATTAAAAGGACATACCAGAAGAATTCAGGAAAAGTTAAAGGCACTTCCAGAGCCAGAATTGCTGTGGCCATTTTCTAATCCTCCATATATTGGCGGGGAGAAAGATGTGCCAATTGCACAGTTTGATGGGAAAGATGCACATAAAACAGCCTACCGTGAATATCTTTCCGATAAATACGGACGTTATAAGATGACATTTTCGGGAAGTCATGTAAATTTTTCTTTTTCAGAAGATTTGTTAAGAGCAGATTTTGCTCTGCAGTCCGAGCCGGATTTTATGAAATATAAGAATAAATTGTATTTGGAGCTGGCACAGAAAATAGCTGTATATGGCTGGATTTTAGTGGCGGTTACGGCGGCCAGTCCGATTGTAGACAGTTCTTTTATGGAAAAAGGTGTCTATGGGAAAAGTGTTTTTACAGGATTAAGTTCTGTAAGATGCAGTGAACTTGGTTACTGGAATGAATTTCCACCGACATTTGATTACAGCGATATTGATTCTTACGTGAATTCTATTGAAAAGTATGTTAAAAATGGCTTACTAAAAGCACCGTCAGAACTCTATTATCCTATTCGTTTAAAACCTGCAGGAGAAAATAATCTTATATCTTTGAGGAAGAATGGAATCGATCATATCGAACTTCGTATGTTTGATTTAAATCCTCTCACAGGAGCTGGAATTGATGCGAGAGATGTGAAGTTTGCACAGCTTTTAATGGTGTGGCTCGCAACGATGCCATCCTGGTATGTTTCCAAAAAGGATCAGGTAAATGCTGTGCAGAATTTTAAAAATGCGGCCCATTACGATTTAAAGACAGTAAAAATTGCCCGTACGGAAAAAAGAGCGCGGTCTATCGTACATGAGGCATTAAAAGTTATCGGATGGATGAAAGAGTTTTATCAAGGCCTGAAAATGGACGATGTTCAACAAATCTTAGATTTTGAATATGAGAAATTTGTTGATCCAGAGAAGAGATATGCATGGCAGGTTCGAAAACAATATCAGGAAAACTATGTAGAAAAAGGACTTGTATTAGCGAGACAAAAACAAAATATGACTGTTTAGAGATATTTAGATATGACTGGAATCTCAGAGATTTTATAATCAGATACTTGCGAAAGAAAATCAAAATAGCTCAAAATGGTCATAATACAATATATGAGGAGAGAAGAAAATCAATGTGTGAATTGTTTGGAGTAGATTCTGCAAAAAAGATACCGTTAAATGAGTTATTAAGAGAATTTTTTTCGGATGGAACAGAACATCCCCACGGTTGGGGTATGGCATTTTTTTACGGCAATGCTGTTTCTTTAGAAAAGCAGCCACAGTCTGCTGTGACAAGCAATTATTTAAAGCAGAGACTTCGTGCTAAAATAGAGACAGACAAGATGATTGCACATATCCGTCTTGCGACCAGGGGAACAATGGACTATGAAAATACACATCCGTTTGTTATGCGTGATAATTATGACCGCACCTGGACGTTAGCGCATAATGGAACAATATTTGAAAGTGAAGTACTTGAGCCATTTGTAGCAACAGAAGACGGAGATACGGACAGCGAACGCATTTTGTGCTATATTATTGATCAGGTAAATGCAGCGCAGGATGAAAAGGGAGCGGCACTGACAAAAGAAGAACGTTTTGCGCTTCTTAATCGTATTATCCTGGAAATCGCGCCAGAGAATAAGCTGAATCTGCTTATTTTTGACGGAGAGATTATGTACATTCATACTAATTATAAAGACAGCCTGTACCGTTGCCGTAAAGACAAAGCAATCGTTATGGCAACTCGTCCTCTCGACCGTGATAAATGGAAGAACGTCCCAATGAATCAGTTACTTGCCTATGAAGATGGGAAGCTTATTTATACGGGTACAAAACATGAGTATGAATTTGTAGACAGCGAAGAGAAGATGCATATGCTGTTTCTTGATTTTGCAAATCTTTAAAAATAACACAGAAAAGGAAGAAATATATGTTAAATCAATTTTCAAGAACCCAGCTTTTACTGGGGGAAGAAGCAATGGATAAATTAAAAAATTCCCGTGTGGCAGTTTTTGGAGTCGGCGGAGTTGGTGGTTATGTCTGCGAGGCATTAGCGCGAAGCGGAGTCGGTACATTTGACCTTATTGATGATGACAAAGTGTGTCTTACAAACTTAAATCGTCAGATTATTGCCACAAGAAAAACAGTTGGCAAATACAAAGTAGAAGTAATGAAGGAGCGTATTTTAGACATTAATCCTGATGCACAGGTCAATGTCCACCAATGCTTTTTCCTTCCAGAAAATGCAGATGATTTTCCATTTGATGAATATGATTATGTTGTCGATGCAGTCGATACTGTTACCGCAAAAATCGAGATTATTATGCAGGCGCAAAAGTACGGAACTCAGGTAATCAGTAGCATGGGAGCTGGCAACAAACTTGATCCGGCAGCCTTCCAAGTAGCCGACATTTACAAAACCAAAATGTGTCCACTTGCAAAAGTAATGCGTCGCGAACTGAAAAAGCGAGGTGTAAAAAAACTGAAAGTTGTTTACTCCGAAGAAAAGCCAACACGTCCAATCGAAGATATGTCCATAAGCTGCAGAACAAATTGTATCTGCCCTCCGGGAGCGGAGCATAAATGTACGGAACGACGCGATATTCCGGGAAGCGTAGCTTTTGTACCATCTGTGGCAGGGCTTATTATCGCAGGGGAAGTTGTGAAGGATATTGCTGGGAAATAGGATTTTGCCAGAGAATTTTTTATATGCTCAAAGAACGGGTGAAGCATTTAATCACTTTCTAAGTACTAGAGCGTGTTTGAAAAATCATTGGGGCATTTATTTAGGAAATCAGGCTGGAATTGTGGGGGTTTCTAAACGTTAAAAGCACAAAGAAATGAAGAATATAGTTTTCAAAGATTGCGTAACACCGTCAAAAGCTATATTGAGAAAAATAAAGGGGAATGTGAGGTATATCCATCACCATTTGCGGTTTTTTAAATAAAGATGAAAAAATATATGTGGAGCCAGATATCAGTGTCATTTGTGATAAAGATAAATTAAATGACAGGGGCTGTGTAGGTACCCCGGATTTTGTAATCGAAGTTGTTTCAAAGTCTAGCAGGAAGATGGATTATACAACAAAGAATGCATTATATTCGGATGCCGGTGTAAGAGAATATTGGATTGTTGATCCTGAAAAGGAGCGAACAACGATTTACTATTACGAGCAGGATGAAGCACCGATGATAAGCCTATTTACTCAGACGATTCAAAGTGGGATTTATGAAGGATTGGAGATTAATATATCGGAATTGTTGAAGTAGATAGCATTCTGTAATAACAAGTGGAATGTATAGATTAGGAAAATCCAAAATGTAGCGGTTAAAAGAAAGTTTCAAAATTAAACTAACCTTTACATTCCAATATGTTATTACTATAAATTTATATTATAGAAGAAAATAATTGAGATGACAATATATTTAGGATTCTAATTGATGTTAATATAGAAAGAAAAATATTATTCCAGTTAGATTAATATTGTAAAATGCTGAGATAGATGCTATAATGAAGCTACAATCTTGGTGAAAGGTAAAGTGTAGTCTATTAATAAGATTTTTGTCTATGTAGAGGTAATAAAAATTGTCGACCAGTAATGATGTGAAAATATAGGAAGGTCGACAATGGGATAAATATAGGCTGAGAGCGAAATTATAATAAAAATATGGATATAAGATGAGGAGAATAGAAAGAGGTCGACAGAAAAAGAAGAAAGACTATAGATGATATAATGGTAGTTGGAGGACGGGAATTAATAGATACATTATGGAATGTAAATTTAGCTCTTGCCCAATTAACATAATCCTGCACCATTGAATTAATAGATACATTATGGAATGTAAATTTGAGAATCTTTAATAATAACAAACACCTTGCCATCGAATTAATAGATACATTATGGAATGTAAATGTGGAAAAGCATGGCTTACTGGAAATCTTACATCTCGAATTAATAGATACATTATGGAATGTAAATTTAAATCAGCAATCATTAGGTATTCTTTTGCTATTTGAATTAATAGATACATTATGGAATGTAAATTTAAAACATCATCCCACGCGCCCTCATCGTTTATCGAATTAATAGATACATTATGGAATGTAAATGTCTGTCATGTTCATTCTCCTTTCTGCTATGTTTTGAGAATTAATAGATACATTATGGAATGTAAATTCACTTTTAGCAATGGCTAAAAATGGGAAAATTCCGGAATTAATAGATACATTATGGAATGTAAATATGCTTTTGCAGCCACGAACGATGCTGGCGGGGAGAATTAATAGATACATTATGGAATGTAAATTTCTTTATGTAACTATATATAGTATTGGTACTTAATGAATTAATAGATACATTATGGAATGTAAATATCCATTGTTTTCAAACCATAAAAATAATCGTCTGCGAATTAATAGATACATTATGGAATGTAAATATAGGAACAACATGGGAGAATTATTACAAAGAACAAGAATTAATAGATACATTATGGAATGTAAATTAATAATTTCTTCCGCAATAAGAGAGTCCTCAACGGAATTAATAGATACATTATGGAATGTAAATTGATTATATCATCCACGTTGCAAGGATTCACATACAAGAATTAATAGATACATTATGGAATGTAAATTTCGTCAATATCTACAAGGATAACATCTTCCTTGAGAATTAATAGATACATTATGGAATGTAAATACACGTGGCAAGATGCCTTTAGGGCACGCCTGAACCGAATTAATAGATACATTATGGAATGTAAATGCTGTACAGCTTTCATTCTGTCCTCACCGTTGTCCGAATTAATAGATACATTATGGAATGTAAATTGCATCATTTGCCTCGTATGAGGTATTCCAAGTAAAGAATTAATAGATACATTATGGAATGTAAATTTTATTTACGGCATCTCCGTTATCAGCATCAACTGTGAATTAATAGATACATTATGGAATGTAAATATTTAGTATATAATTATAAACATAAAGAGGGTTGTAGCGAATTAATAGATACATTATGGAATGTAAATGTGTTCATAACCTGCTCATCGTTCAATAAATATGCGAATTAATAGATACATTATGGAATGTAAATAATGTGGATAAGGTTTGCTTTCATAGAGAAGGTAGCCGGAATTAATAGATACATTATGGAATGTAAATGGGATTAACTTCATATGTCCCACGGTCTTCAGTCTTGAATTAATAGATACATTATGGAATGTAAATGATGATGTATTTGTTTTTTTTGTAAGCTGATTTAATGAATTAATAGATACATTATGGAATGTAAATAAAGAATATCTGCAAAAAATACGCTATATTGCAGAGAATTAATAGATACATTATGGAATGTAAATACGGCAGTACAGATTTCAATTTCCGGCCATTCCTTGGAATTAATAGATACATTATGGAATGTAAATCCACTTACTACATCACTCACCGTTCCTTCTTTCTCAGAATTAATAGATACATTATGGAATGTAAAAGATAGAACATAATAGTAAAGAATAAATTATTAAAGATGTTTATAATCCTTTAGAAAACTAAGCGAGAATTCTCGGTAGTTTAATTACCGAGATAAAAGTGTTTGTTTTTGTATATAGCTGAATGCGTTTTTTGAAAACAAAAATATGTTCGAAAAAATATTGACTATATAGTAAAATAATGGTATATCTATATGTATAAAATAAAGTCAGATATATTTTATCCTCTTACAGCAAGAAGACTCCGACCTCTAAGGTGGGAGATGAATTGTGTCTGCTACCTGCTTGATAGAGCATCCTGATTATAGTATAGTATCTTTAGTCGGATAATAAAAAATT
>ERZ1673722.3645-NODE-3645-length-10813-cov-4.773099_pt1 | contig 10813 bp, 5 predicted proteins | sample MGYA00580222_ERZ1673722 | MGnify/ENA primary metagenome ERZ1673722 (study PRJEB41218, sample SAMN15661750) | gut metagenome | host: Homo sapiens | place: Canada: London | collected 2015-08-20/2019-03-30 | study: EMG produced TPA metagenomics assembly of...
AGCTACAACAGCCTCACCGCGCGCGACTGTCTGGCGCTGCTGCGCTCGCTCAAGGCGGTGGCGCCGGTCAAGGAGCTGCTTGGCCGCTTTGAGACCACGGCCATTCAGGCGCTGGCGCATACGCTGACGCCCCTGGAATCCCTGTGCGACCTGCTGGAACGCGCCATCGACCCCGACGCGCCCCTGCTGCTTAGCGACGGAGGCGTGATCCGGGCGGGCTACAGCCCCGAGCTGGACGAGTACCGCGACGCGGCCGCAAACGGCAAGCAGTGGATTCTGGATCTGGAAGCGGCCGAGCGGCAGGAGACGGGCATCAAGAACCTGCGCATCCAGTACAACCGCGTGTTCGGCTATTACATCGAGGTCACCAAGAGCAATCTGGATCTGGTACCCCTGCGCTACAGCCGCAAGCAGACCCTGGCCGGAGCCGAGCGCTACGTGACCCCGGAGCTTCAGGAAATCGAGCATAAGATCCTCAATGCCCAGCAGATGGCCCTGACGCTGGAAAGCACGCTCTTTGCCTCCGTGCGCGAGGCCATTGCCGCCGAAATCGGCGCGGTGCAGCAAAACGCCATGGTGCTCAAAACCGCGGACGCGCTGTTGTCGCTGGCGCAGGTGGCGCGCGAAAACGACTACGTCAAGCCCACCATCAACGAGGACGGCGTACTCACCATCGTGGAGGGCCGCCATCCCATCGTGGAGCGCACCGTCACCGATGCGCCCTTTGTGCCCAACGACGTGACCATGGATACCGGCGATAACCGCATGCTCATCATCACCGGCCCCAACATGGCTGGCAAGAGCACCTACATGCGCCAGGTGGCGCTGATTGCGCTCATGGCGCATATCGGCAGCTTCGTGCCCGCGCGCGAGGCCAACATCAGCCTGTGCGACCGCATCTTTACCCGCATCGGCGCGTCGGACGACCTGGCCGGGGGGCAAAGCACCTTCATGGTGGAAATGAGCGAAACCGCCGCCATCCTGCGCGCCGCCACCAGCCGCTCGCTGGTGATTCTCGACGAGATCGGCCGGGGGACCAGCACGTTTGACGGCCTGGCCATCGCCTGGGCGGTGGTGGAATACCTGCTGGATGAAAAGAAAATCGGCGCAAAGACCCTCTTTGCCACGCACTATCACGAGCTGAGCGAGCTGGAGGGGCGCTTCCCGGGCGTCAAGAACTACTGCATCTCGGTCATGGAGCATGGGGAGGACGTGATTTTCCTTCGCAAGATCATGCCCGGGGGCGCGGACAAGAGCTACGGCGTGCACGTGGCGCGCCTGGCCGGCGTGCCCGCGCCCGTGGTGGCCCGCGCGCATGAGATTCAGGCGCGGCTGGAAGTGAGCGACATCAATCAGGAGACCATTTCCTCCAATATCCTGGAGAAGCGCAAGAAGGAAAACCGCCAGACCGACCTGTTCCACCTGGGCCAGGACGAGCTGGTGGACGAGCTCAAAAACCTGGACGTGCTGTCCATCACCCCGATGGACGCGCTGAACATCCTGTTTCGCCTGCGCGAAAAGGCGCGCAGGCTGTAAAGGAGGGGCGTATGCCGGTTATCAGAAAGCTGTCCGCCGAGATCATCGGGCAGATCGCCGCGGGCGAGGTGGTGGAGCGTCCGGCTTCCGCCGTCAAGGAGCTGGTGGAAAACAGCATCGACGCGGGCGCGCATAACGTGACGGTGGAGCTGCGCGAGGGCGGCATCAAGTACCTGCGCGTAACCGACAACGGCTGCGGCATTCCCGCCGAGCAGGTGCGTCTGGCCTTTGAACGCCACGCCACCAGCAAGATTGCCGCTGCCGCGGACCTCTACAACATCCATACCCTGGGCTTCCGGGGCGAAGCGCTGGCCTCGGTCGCGGCGGTGGCGCGCGTCACGCTTACCACCCGCACGCAGGAGGCGCCCTTCGGCACCCGCGCCGTGGTGGAGGCGGGGGAGTTTACCGATATCCGTCAGGCAGCCTCGCCCGTGGGCACTACCATCGTGGTGGAGGACCTGTTCTTAAACACGCCCGTGCGCCTCAAGTTTCTCAAGAAGCCCGCTGTGGAGGCCGCTCTGGTGGCGGATTATATGCAGCGGCTCATCCTGTCGCGCCCGGATGTGGCCTTCCGCTTCGTCAGCCAGGGCAAGACCGTCTATCACAGCATGGGCGACGGCAGCGTGGAATCCGCGCTCTACAGCCTCTACGGGCGCGAGGCATTCAAACGGATGCGCAAGGTGAGCGGACACATGAACGGCGTGCTGCTCTCCGGCTATGTGGGCGCGGGGGACCTTGCGCGGGGCAACCGCCAGCAGCAGTCCTTCTTTGTCAACGGGCGTTTCTTCCGCAGCCAGCCCCTCAGCCGCGCGCTGGAGGAAGGCTGCGAGGGACAGGTGATGGTGGGGCGCTTTCCCATGTGCTCGCTGTTTCTGGAGGTGCCCGTTCAGCAGGTGGATGTGAACGTGCACCCCAACAAGCTGGAGGTGCGCTTCCAGAACGAACCCGCCGTAGCCGACGCGGTGCGCGCGCTGGTGGGCGAGGCCATGCGCGGCGAAACCCTGGGCGAGAGGCTTGCGGCGGCGCGGAAGGCTCCTTCCGCGGTAGAACCCAAAGCCGATTTTTCGCTGGTCCGGCTGGACAACCCCCTGGACGGACAGCCGGCGTCCCCGGCGCAGGCGGGCGGCACGCAAAGCGACGCGGCGCCTTCCGGAGACAGCGCGCCGCAGCCCCGGCGTCTGGTCCTGACCGAAGCGCAGAAGCGGGAGCTGGCCGCGCTTGAGCCTGTGGTGATTCCCGATTCGCCCGCGCGGGCCGCATTGGGCCAGAACGCTGTACCTGCGGCCATTGCCCGCGCTGCGCTGGGTGCGGCGGTCCCCCCGCCCGTGGCGCCTGCCACGCCGGAACGGAAGCGGGCCATATCCAGCCCGGAGCCGGCAGCATCCGTAGCTGGCTGGTTTTCAGCCGGGCCGGCACTGCGTCCGGCCGGAGTGCCGGAAAGAACGGGCACACAGCGGGAGACCCCCGCCGCACCTCTGCAGAAGCCCGGCGCGCAGGCGCGCCCGCCGGTATCCGGCTCCGACGGCTTATCCGCACCCGAAATGGAACAGCAGACCCTTGCGACTCAGGACGCAGAAGCCGACGCGGCGCTGCGTCTGGTGGGCGTGGTGTTCGATACCTATTGGATCTTTGAATGCGGCGACCGGCTGCTCCTTTTGGACCAGCACGCCGCGCATGAACGCATGCTTTACGACCGCCTGATGGAACGGTTTGAAAAGGGAACGGTATCCCAGCAGCTGCTTTCGCCGCAGCTGGTGCGTCTGACGGCGCACGACAGGGCGCTGGTTGCGGAGTTCGCGCCGGTGCTTGCGGACGCGGGCTTCGAGGTGGAGCCCTTCGACGATACCTGCGTGGCGGTCAAGGCCGTCCCCACCCTGTTTGGCGAAAACGAGTCCCCGCGCGAGCTGCTTTTGGAGGCGCTGGACGAATGGCAGGCCGGGCGCGGGCAGGTCACGCGCGAGCGCATGCGCCGCCGAGTGGCGCAAATGGCCTGCAAGCACGCCATCAAAGGCGGCGACCGCCTCAACGAAACGCAGGTGCGCGGCTTTCTCAAGGAGATTCTGCGCAGCGACAGCATGCCCACCTGCCCGCACGGCCGCCCCATCGTGACCGAGATCACGCGCTACGCGCTGGAAAAGCGCTTCAAGCGCGTGCAGTAAGGGAGGCCGTATCCATGGGCGAAAAGCCCGCCGTGATCGCCGTGGCAGGTCCCACTGCCAGCGGAAAAAGCGATCTGGGCCTGAAGCTGGCCCAGCGCCTTGGGGGCGAAATCGTCTGCATGGACTCCATGCAGATCTACCGGCGCATGGACATCGGCACCGCCAAGCCCACGGCGCAGGAGCGCGCGCTCCTGCCGCACCACATGCTGGATGTGGCCGATCCCACCGAAGCCTACGCCGTGGCCGACTATGCCGTGGCGGCGGAACAGGTGATCGCGCAGATTCTGTCGCGCGGCAGGGTGCCGATTCTGGTGGGCGGCACGGGCCTGTATCTCAAGGCGCTGATGGACGGGCTGTCGCTGGGCGGCACGGGCGGGGATGAACGCCTGCGCGCCGAGCTCAACGCCCTGGCGGACGAGCCGGGCGGCAAGGAGCGCCTGCATGCCCGCCTGGCCGCTGTGGACCCCGAAACCGCCGCCCGCCTGCACCCCAACGACCGCCGCCGCGTGATCCGCGCCATTGAGGTGTTCGAGCAGACCGGCGTGCCCATGAGCCGCCAGAACCACGCCGCGCAGGACCGCCCCTTCCGCGTGCTGCCGCTGGCGCTGGAATGGCCGCGCGACCTGCTCTATGCCCGGCTGGAAACCCGCGTGCACCGCATGATGGAGATGGGGCTGCTTTCGGAGGTGCGCGCCCTGCTGGAAAGCGGCGTTGCGCCTGCGGCCCAGTCCATGCAGGGCATCGGTTACAAGGAGCTGATCCCTGCTGCCATGGGGCAGGACGATGTGAACCGGGCCGTGTGGGACATCATCGTGCACACGCGCCATTACGCCAAGCGGCAGGGCACTTGGCTACGCGCCGAACCGCGCTGCGTGTGGCTGGACGCGCGGGATGCGGATGCGCTGCTTGCGCAGGCCGCCTCGCTTGCGCAGGCCTTTCTGAACGATACAAAGGAGTAGGAACAATGAAGCAGATCATCGAGGCGGCGGAAAAGCGCTGCCAGCCCATGTTTGCGCGCATTGACGAGATCGCGCTGGAAAACACCGCCAAGGTGCTCGACGCCCTGCAGCGCCATGAGGTGGCGGCGCGCCACTTCGCGCCCACCACGGGCTACGGATACGACGATATCGGCCGCGACACGCTGGAAAAGCTCTTTGCGGACCTGTTCCATGCCGACGCGGCCATCGTCCGTCCGCAGATCGCGTCGGGCACGCACGCGCTGTCAATGTGCCTGTTCGGGCTGCTCAGGCCCGGCGAGGAGCTGCTCTATGCATCCGGCGGTCCCTATGACACGCTGGAGGATGTGATCGGCGTGCGCGGCTGCCCGCCGGGATCGCTGCGCGAAATGGGTGTGAGCTATGCCGAGGTGCCCATGGGCGCGGACGGACGGCTGGACCCTGCCGCCATCCGCGCGGCCATGAAGCCGTGCACCCGCGTGGTGGCCGTGCAGCGCAGCCGGGGCTATTCCTCGCGCCCCAGCCTCATGCCCGAGGATATCGCTCCCCTGTCGGAGATGCTCAAGCGGGACTTTCCCGACGCGGTGCTCATGGTGGATAACTGCTATGGCGAATTTGTCTGTACCCAGGAACCCACCGAGTTTGGCGCGGACGTGTGCGTGGGCAGCCTGATCAAGAACCCCGGCGGCGGCCTTGCGCCCACGGGCGGCTATATTGTGGGCCGTCAGGACGTGATCGACCGCGTCAGCTACCGCCTGACCGCGCCGGGCATCGGCCGCGAGGTGGGCAGCTATGCGGGCAGCTATCAGCCGTTCTATCAGGGGCTGTTCCTCGCTCCCCATGTGGTGGCGCAGGCTGTGCGCACCTCCGTGCTGGCTGCCGCCGTGTGCGAGGCGCTGGGCATGCGCTCCACCCCCGCGCCGGATGACCGGCGCACGGACATCATCCAGGCGCTGGAGCTGGGCACGCCGGAGAGGCTGATCGCTTTCTGTCAGGGCATCCAGATGGCCTCGCCCATCGACAGCATGGCCCTGCCGGAGCCGTGGGACATGCCCGGTTACCAGCATCAGGTCATCATGGCGGCGGGCACGTTCGTAAGCGGAGCGTCCATCGAGCTCAGCGCGGACGCGCCCATGCGCGAGCCCTACACCGCGTTTTTGCAGGGTGGACTCACGTACAGCCACGGCAAGCTCGCCCTCATCCGCACCTTTGAATACATGCAGAAGAAGGGCCTTCTCTAAAGGGTTCTTCCCCCTCCCCGCCGCGCATAGACTATCAGCGCAGGGAGGGGATTTTTTGTGAACCGTCAAACACAGGTCAAAAATATGAAAGTCCGCCGGGAAGGCGCGCTTTTGAGCGAGGAAGCGCCCCGGACAGGTGCGGAGCTGACCGAGCTGCCTCAAAAGGACGGATGGGGCAAACGGCTGCTCCGGGCGGATAAACTGGTGCGCAACCTGGCCGTGGTGGGTGCGATGCTGCTGACGGTGATAGCGGTAAAGAACGCGGGTTCGCCGGACGCACAGAGCGTGTTTGGCGCCCTTCAGGCCAGCACGGAGATGGAATGGGACGAAAGCCTGGGAAAGCTGAGCTTTGTGGGCGGCATTTTGCCCGACGGCATCCAGGCCGTGTGGAGCGAAAGGGAAACGGTCACCGTCTTTGAGCCCATGGCAGGCGACACCGTGCATGCCTGGAGCCAGTCGGAGCCTTACATGGCCTTTATGAGCGCGGTGCGGGATGTGCGCGCCGTGGCTGACGGCGAGGTGATGAGCGTGGCGCACGGGCTGGAGGAGGAGCGTATTCTCCGCGTCCGGCACGATGACGATACCGAATCCATCTATGGCAATCTGCTCACCTGCTATGCGCAGGAGGGCGACCGCGTCTATGCGGGTGACGTGATCGCCACCACCATCGAGGGAAAGCCTCTGGTGTTTGAGCTGCGCCGGGATGGGCGCTCCATCAATCCCGAAGGGCTGCTAAAGCCCATTCCCGAATGATGCGCCTCAAGCTGCGTGTGCATCCGGCGGGCGCGGTATGGCTGGGCGCATGCTTTTTGCTGGCACCCAGCCATGTGGTGCTGTCGGCCGTCGCCGCGCTGACGTGGCACGAGGCGGCGCATGTGGCGGCCATGGCGCTATGCGGGGTAAAGCACTGTGTGGTGGAGCTCACGCCCTTTGGCGGCATGGCCGACGCGGCCTGTTATGAGCGCCTTTCGCCGGGGAAAAAGGCGGCCTCCTCGTTGGCGGGCGTTCTGGCCAGCGCACTGGGAGCCTGGCTTTGCCTTCGCTTTGCGCCGGATACGCCCTTCTGGCATGCGCTGTACCTGACCAATGCGTCTCTGGCGGCGTTCAATCTGCTGCCCGTGTGGCCGCTGGACGGCGCGCGGGCGCTGCTGGCCGCCGCCGAGCGGCTGGGCGTGGAGCGCCCGGCCCAGCGCGTGCTGACGGGCCTGGCCTATGCGCTGGGCCTTTCCATGGTTGCGCTGGGGCTGTATGGCGCGTGGCTGGGGCATGTGAACCTGTCGCTGCTGTGCGCGGGACCATATCTGGCCTATGCGGCGCACGCCTCGGGCGTGGCGCAGTCGGTCCGGCGCATGCAGCGCGCGCAGGACGCCGCGCGCAAGCTTGCGCAGGGCGGCATGATGCCTGTTGGGGCCTACGCCTGCGCCGGGCCGCCGTCCCGATTGACGCTGGCCCGGATGGCTGGCCGCCTCTCTGGCCTTCGCTATCATATGCTGCTGGTGGTGGACCCCGGCACCGGGCGCATCCGCGAGAGCCTGACGGAGGGCGAGCTGACCCAAAGGCTGTTTCATACGCGGGAGGAATCCCAGGGCAGGTAAGCATTCCCTGCCCAAAGAGCATGGACAAAGCGGGAAACGTGTGGTACAATCCGAAATGATTACGAAAGTATTACGAACCATGCGAGGGAGGAACGACCGAGATGCCAAAGAACGTAGGGGAGAGGCTGCGCGCGGTGCTGGCCCTTTGCGCAATCGCTGCTATGCTCACAGCAGGCGGCGTGCCTTATGCCTCCGCCGCTTCGGTAAGCGACGTGCAGGTGGCTTCCGCGCCGCTGAGCACGCGGGCGTCCGCCATGAACGGCATGGTGCGGGTGTATCTGTCCTCGCTGGGAAATCCCTCGCGGCTGGATTTGACGGTGGTGGGCAACTACAGCATTTCCACCACGGGCGAATTCATTTCCAGCGGCAGCTCGCTCACGGTGGGTTTCAGCAGTTCCACGGGTGCGATCACACTGACCCATAACGGGGTTAAAACCAACATGGGCACCAGCTTTTCCCTGCGGCGCCACAGCGCCAGCGGCACCAACGGCATCAAGATCAGCCAGGCGCGCGAAAGCAACAATCCCTATCCGGGCGATCTGACCTTCAAGGCCGTTTCCAGCGGCAGCGGTTATACGCTTTATACCATCGCCAACATCTATATCGAAAATTATCTCTATGGCGTGCTGCCCTACGAGATGGGCAACTCTACCAACATCGAGGCCCTCAAGGCACAGGCCGTGGCCGCGCGCACCTACACCGTGCGCATGATGCAAAACCGCGCCTCCGGCCTCTACGACGTAAAGGACACCACCAGCGACCAGGTGTACCGCGGCACGCCGTCGGGCAACGCCAACTGCGTGGCCGCCGTGGACGCCACCAAGGGCATTGTGCTCATGTACGGGTCCAGCTACATCACCACCTACTATTCCGCCAGCAACGGCGGCCAGACCGAAATCGACCGATCCGGCACCGCCTACGCCTATATGAAGGTCAAGGACGACCCCTTCGACTATGCCAACCCCAGCTCCACCGTGAAAAAGAAAACCGTATATGCCGATCTGACCAGCTCGATGAACCCGTCGGGCCTGATCAGCCTGCTCAAAACCAAGGCCGTGACCAAGCTGCAGAGCATGGGGTATTCGGCCACACAGAGCAATACCACCCTGCAAACCCTCAAAAACGTGACGGCGCATACCCCCAAGTACGCGTCTCCCAGCCGCCTGTATACCAAGATGGACTTCACCCTTACCGCCGCTACCAAAAACAGCGCCGGAAGCTCCGCCACGGCCACCGTGACCGTCACCTGCGACATCTTTGACGAGCTGGAAAGCCTGCTGTCCATGGGCATTCAGTCCCTGGACAACGAGCTGTGGAGCGTCTCCAAGAGCGGGTCCAACTTTGTGCTGGAGGCGCGCCGCTACGGCCACGGCATGGGCATGAGCCAGCGCGGCGCCATGTACATGGCCAAGTTGGGCTACACCTATGACCAGATTCTGGGCTTTTACTACGAAGGCTGCAAGCGGGTGCAGCACAGCTTTACCAACACCATTTTGAGCGCCGATTCATCGGAGGAGCAGGTGACCGTGGAGCAGCCCGCAGACCTGGAGGAAGAGGACACGAGCGCTTGCAAGGGCACCGTGAAGCTGGTGAGCGCGGGGTCCTCGCTGGCCATCCGCAGCGCCAAGTCCACCACCGCCTCCCTCATCGGCACGGCCGCTAATGGCGCCATCGTGGACGTGCTGTCACACGACGGCACCTGGTGCTTCATCCGCTTCGGCGATCTCAAGGGCTATGTGCCCGCCAACGCGCTCTCCATCAGCGGTACGCCTGCGGGCACGGAGGAGACGCCGACCTCCATCATCGGCTTTGCGACGGTCACGGCGTCGGACTTCGTCAATCTCCGCGAGGCGGGCAGCATGAGCGCACGCGTGGTCAGCACCGCGCCCTCCGGGGCCGTGCTCACGGTGTTCAGCCAGTCCGGCTCCTGGGCCAAGGTGCAGTACAACGCCACCGTGGCCTATGCCAACACCGGCTATATCTCCGCCGTCACCTCCGCCTATCCGTCCGAGACGGTGTCCTCCGGCAGCGCCACGGCGACCGTGAGTACCTCGGACGGCACGGGCAGCGTCAACCTGCGCGCCTCCGCCTCCACCGGCGCGCAGGTGCTCGCCCAGATTCCCTCCGGCACACAGGTGACCGTCTCTTCCGACGACGGTTCCTGGTGCGTGGTCAGCTATCAGGGCATGACCGGCTATGTGATGTCCGTGTATATCTCCTACACGGGCGACAGCCTGGAGCCTGGCGCGGACGGCGCACAGGACGGAACCGGCGGCGAGGAGGATGGCGGCCAGACGGATGGTGACGGCGGCACGCAGGACGGCCCGCAAACGCCCGCCGTGCGCACGGCCATCGTGACAACGGAATACGGTTCGCTCAACATGCGCGCGCAGGCCAGCGCAGGCAGCCAGATTTTGACCACCATTCCGCGCGGCGCGCTGGTGGAGGTGACCCAGGAGGGAAGCACCTGGTGCGGCGTGCGCTACAACGGTATCAGCGGCTACAGCATGACCTGCTACCTCACCTTTACCGACGGCGGCAACACGACCCCCTCCGTGCCGGAGGGCGGCGCCACCGCGGTGGTCACCACGCAGAGCGGTTCGCTCAACCTGCGTCAGCAGGCGCGGTCGGGCAGCGCGATTCTCACGCGCATTCCGCAGTATGCCACCATCGCCGTGCATGAGCGAGGCGCGGAGTGGTGCCATGTGACCTACAACGGCGTGACGGGCTATGTGATGACGGTCTTTTTGACCTTCCAGGACGAGCCTATGCCCGACCTGCCGGATGATTCCACCGGAGAGGGGGAATCCGGCGGCGACGCCGATGCCAACGACCCCAACGAGCCCATCGTCACCCCTGAACCCGGCGGGGACGACGCGCTCTATGCCGTGGTCACCACGGTGTCGGGGTCCCTCAACCTGCGCCGCGACGCCCTACCGGGAAGCGCCGTGCTGACCCGCATCCCCAAGGGAACCACCATCCGCATCGACGAAAAGCTCTCCGCCTGGAGCCGCACCACCTACGGCGGGCAGACCGGCTATGTGATGAACACCTACCTGACCTTCCATCAGGGTCAGCCGGAAATTTCCGGCGGTACCACCGCGGTGGTCACCACCGCCTCCGGTTCGCTCAACCTGCGCACCGAACCGTCGCTGAGCGGCGGCGTGATCGCCCGCATTCCGCAGTACGCCACCATCAACGTGCAGCAGCGCGGCGACAGCTGGTGCTACGTGGTCTACAACGACACCATCGGCTACGTCATGACCACGTACCTTACCTTTAGCGGCGATTCTGCCCAGACCCAACCAGACGGCGGCGATGCTTCC
>ERZ1673722.3660-NODE-3660-length-10773-cov-7.049636_pt1 | contig 10773 bp, 4 predicted proteins | sample MGYA00580222_ERZ1673722 | MGnify/ENA primary metagenome ERZ1673722 (study PRJEB41218, sample SAMN15661750) | gut metagenome | host: Homo sapiens | place: Canada: London | collected 2015-08-20/2019-03-30 | study: EMG produced TPA metagenomics assembly of...
GGACGTCTTGATGAAAAACGCACCGGAAATGGAACAAAAAAACGTGCTTCTCTTGATGAACTCACAAAGAATCTTGATCCATCTATGCCGCTTTTTGTGATAAGCCATGAACCTGATCATCTGTCTGATTACAATGCGCACGGTGTTGATATAGTTCTTTCTGGTCACACACATGCCGGCCAGTTTTTCCCACTGACGATTGTTCAACCGTTTGTGTGGGAAAATTACTGGGGCATGAAAATGATTGACAGCATGTACAGCTTTGTCACTTCCGGCATTGGTGTATACGGACCCGACATGCGTGTTGGAACAAATAGCGAAGTCATGGTAATTGATGTTCATTTTGAATAAAAAATCATTTGCTATTTCCTCCTATGTATACTATGATGGATGTTAAGTATACACAGGAGGATTTTTTTATGTCGGCAGAATTTCTTGATTTTATTCTTGAAGTGGTCATTTCATATCTTGTTCCCATCCTAGAACTGATCGGCGTCTTTATTGTCGCCTATGGAACGATAAAATCATTTATCAAATTTATACGTTCCGGTCTCAATTCCGATGATACAAGAGTAAAGATTGATCTGGCTGAAACACTGGCGCTGTCTCTGGAATTTAAAATGGCAGGCGAGATTTTAAAAACAGTTGTCTCCCATACAATTGAGGAACTGAGTATTCTTGGAGCCGTAATTGTACTGCGTGCGCTTTTAACATTCCTGATCCATTGGGAACTGAAAATGGAACGCCAGACAGAGCATGCCGAGCGCGAACATGCTAAAATTCAGGAAAAGACAAAGTAAAATTAGAAAAAAGCTCCTCTAGCTTATTTTGAAGCTAGGAGAGCTTTTTCTAATTTTATTCGCTGATTATTTCTACATCAATCTGTCCATAATATGGGCTGTCCTCATCCTGCAGTACAACTGCTGTCTCCACATGATCAAGCTGCATCAACTGCAGTTTATTTTGTTCTGCATCTGTGTATCCATCTGGCACTTCCTTTGGAACTGTCAGTGTAAACTGATATTGTGTGCTTCCGTCTGTAAGAACAGTGGATGTTATCGTAAGTACAGCTTTTACCTCAAATAAAAACGATTTTAAGCTTGGTGCTGCTGCGCGCAAAATGACATTCCTTCGTTCAATCTTTGCCTCTTGTACTGGCGCTGGTGATTCCTCCTCCATCGTCTGCTGTATCTCTGGCAGTGATGTTTCTGACTGCTGCATCGGCGTTTCTATGACTTGTTCTAACGTTGTGCTTTCTGCTGCAGACATCGGCACTGTCTCTGATGATGGCAAAAGTGTTGTTGCTTCTGGCGTTTGCAGTGATGTTGTACTTTCCTGCTCTTGTGTCTGCGTTGTTTCTTCTGAGGATATGCTTTCTTTAGAAGTCGTATCTTCAGCTGTGGAAGGCTCACTAGACGCACTTTCTGTTGTTACCTTCTCACTTGAAGCTTCTTCGATCGATGTTTCTTCGATTGAGCCTTCTTCAGTCGATTTTTCCTCAGTAGTTTCTTCCTCGTTCGCTTCACAAACTGTCAGTTTCTCCAGCAAACTGCTTCCATATGATGCTTCCCATGCAGCAGGATCCTTTATCCAATCCTCTGCCCTCCAATAAAAGGTAATCTCTGTTGTCTGACCATCTTGACAATTAAAGAAAAGTGTCGCATCAAAACCTGCTGCCTTTTCCCAGTCGCTGTTTAAGCTCCAGGAAATTTCATTTGTCTTTGCCAATATCTCTGACACAGGCTGATTAGTTTGATCTAAAAGCGTATACGCTTTCTCTTTCTCACCTGCCAAACCAGTAAACTTTGGCGCTGTCAAATGACCAAGGCTTGTATTTTTTGAAAGTACAAATGTCTTATTATCACCGTTATGTGCGCTTGCGCTAATCTTTGACCAATCACTTATGCCAATCTCATCCATTGATGCAAAGCGAATGGAAAGATCATATAAAAGATATGGCTCATTTCCATTGACTTGCTCAATATAAGGCACTGCATAACCGTCTTCTGGTAAATATACACTGTATTTCTTTTGAACACCATCTGTATCATATTTCCAATAAACAGGAAGCAAACGATATGTGCATGTTTGTTTTCCTTCCCTTGTAACTCGCTGCTGCATAGTCTGAACAAGATATTCACTCATTCCAGTTCCTTGTGCAAAACAATATGCAAAGCCTGTATTGTCACATTGCTCTACATTGGCATCAGAAAAAGTATCCTCCATCTTTTCTTTTTCTTTCTGTGTCTTTTTAAATTCATCTGTACCTTTATCACGATAAAGACTTGTCACATCTGAATCTAACCACTGCTTTTGTTCTCCCTCTGCAGTCGTTGTCTCTGCAAGTGCCTGCACACTCATTACAGCACAGTCTGGTTCTGTTATGTAAGCTTCTCCAAGCGGTGCTGCTCCATCTGTCACAAACACTTCAAATCGAGCAGAAATAAGGTTTCCATTTTCATCTGTCGTGTTTGTCTGCTTTAGCCATGCATATACAAGCACCTTTTCCTGCTTACTTTCACATGAAACATAATACGGAATAAGATATGTATAGATACCATTTGAACGGTCTGTATACATCTCATATACACCAATAAGACCACCCTGTGTATCATTTTGCTCCATCGTGTAGCCGCCTGACTTTGTTGAAAGCATACTGCGAACATAAAAACCTGCCTGACTGTCATCCTTTACAATTTCAAAGGAAAAGGCATCGCGATAAAAAAGTGTATCTCTTGTCATTTGCCTTGATTTAAGCAGTGACAGCACATTGATCTTATAGCCTGCACATCCTTCTTCATTCGCATCCACATCAAAATAAATGCTTCCCTGCCATGCAGATGCCTTTCTTCCAGAATCCTTCCAGTTTCCATTTTCGTCCAGATCAAAAATCGGATACAAAAATTCCTGCTTTTTATCTGAAACAAAAAGCTCTGGTGCTGCAAGAGGTTCTGGCTCTGGCGGTGTCTCTGACTCAGATTTGCTTTCCGACTCTGATTCGCTTTCTGACTCAGACTCACTTTCCGACTCTGATTCACTTTCTGTCTCAGTCTCTGATGGCTTTTCTGATTCACTTTCTGATTCAGTCTCTGGCTCTGATTCGTCTTCTTTAATATGCACAGAAAGTGTACTTGTTGATGGTCTGCTTATTGTAAATCCATTTTTATCTGTAATGCCTTCTCTTTTTACCTGCACAGTCAGGCTTACACAATCTTCTGGCACACTGACATGACACGAATATGAAGTTTCTTCATCTGAAGCTATTTCTTCTTTTGATAGTAAAAGCGTCTCCTCGTTTGTCTTCGATAAAGCTGTAACGTTAACTTCATATGATGTACCCTCATACTTTGGTTTCTCACTTTCAGCATCCCACATGACAAGCGCGCCATTTGAAGCATCAATCTCGTCATCATCTGTTGTCTTTTTATTTACGCTAATCAATACAGGAAGTGTAATTTCACATTCTTCTTGAGTAAGTTCATAGCGCCAAACACCGTACAGACTCTGATCAGATGATGAGTGCTGCATTAATGCGCTATTTTTCAAAAGAGGTGAATAATAAAGTCTGTAGCCATCATCTTCTGCTAAAATCGCATAGCCATCCATAACTTTTCCTGACTGAATCAGACTGTCACCCGATGGAAACGCAGGATCTTCTGGCGCAGCAGAAACTCCATCGTTTGTCACTCGCGCTGCAAGAAGCTCTGACGCACTCCAACTTTCGCTTCCATTTGCCTGACACACAATATGACCAAGCTCAACCTGACCTGACATTAAGGTAACAGGATATGCAACAACTGTCATTTCAGTACAGTCAGCTGTATCAAAATGCATCTGCTCCATCTTGTCTGTGCTGCATTTCTTTATTGATGCCTGATACTGAACCGGTACCTGAAGTTCTTCATCAACAGCCTCTAGCGCTGTTTGAATCTCCATTTCCTTCTTTTGTGCATGACCTGCAAAAATCTGATACAAAGATGCATCCTTGTTTTTAAAACCAGAATACATTCTGTCTGGCTTTAATGAAGCATCAAATACCGCTTCGTTTTCACATACAGTATTTGCACTCAGCACATCAAATGTTTTTTCTGAATAGGTAGAGCTCTTATAACCTTGACACGACACACGACAATTAATAGTAATCGCCTCTTCACTTGTAACTGCAATATGTCCTGTCTCTTCCCATCCAAACTTTACAGATGATGATTGACTTTTTTCTTCATCTGAATCGGCTGATGAATACACAGCTGTCACTGTTAACTCTCTGTCGCCAGCAGTAATTGACGTAAAATCATCCTTGTTGTCAATTACAATCTCATACAAAGCTGTCTTATCTTCATTATCTGACACACTAGTGTTTTCGCTGCAAAGCCTCAGATGATATGACAAAGCTGGCAGCTGTATTCTTTCGTCTGCCGCCTGCGCAGTACTCCACTCAGACGTTCCCTCTTTATTGACGGCTCTTACATGAAATACAACAGCGTCAACCTTTTGTCCTTCTAATTCATCTGGCAGTTCTAAGAAATTATCTGTTATCTCTCCATTCTTACTTCCAATTTTAATCCGCTTTAAAAGACCGTTTTCCAGAACAGGCTGATTATTACTGTCTCTTTCATATGTTTCATACTCAGCTTCATACTCATAGTATTCGGCAAAAAGACCTGGCCAAAAACGAATCATCCATGATCCGTTCTCCTTTGTAAATGTGATTCCGCCTGGAATACCAGGCTTTGGCTCTGACTTATCGAATACTGTAAGATCTGTCAACTCACTGCTTAGCTTTTCCCATACACGTATACGTATATTTTCGCTGTCCTCATCTGTCTTTGCTTCTTCTGTATTTAAAAGAAGAGGTGAGACAGACAAGCTTCCCGCAAAAGCTGTCCACTTTGTGTAAATTTCTGCCTGATCTTCTTCTGTAAGTTCATCTTCTTTATAAACATACAGCTCAGTTCCGATACCTGGTGTTTTTTGCTCCTTTTCTGACTCATTATCATCTGTATTTTCTTTTTGATTTTCTTTTTGATCTTCCTGGTCTTCGTTATTGTTTGAATCATCTGATTGGCAGGCAACCTTTACGCCTTCTTTGTTCCAGATTCCTGCTGCCTCGATGCTTCCTAGTGCCACGTCACATCCATCTGTCGCACCTGTCACTATGATTTTAAGCGCACTTGCCTCTACTGCGTCAGGTGCTTTCACATAAACTGTACCACCATCATCAGCATCCTTGCCTGCTGCCTGCAAACCTGCGGCAAGTTCCTTCCAGACACCGTCCTCTGCATCTGCGTACAGCACATCAAACTTATATGTCCCTTCATTAAGCCATGTAAGCGTCACATCGGACAGCTTGCATGTGCCATTCAAAAAAGCCGTATAAATAGGACAGCGCTGCTCTTTTATATCAAATGAGGATGATGGAAAAACAGGAACATCTACCGACTGATGTTTAATCAGATTTTGAAGCTGTTCTTCTGATGCTTCCACAAATGGATACTCTCTGTAAGAGCCATTTGCATCTGTCTCGCCTATTGTAAGTGAAATATCACATATATCAGCTAACAGCGCATCTTCAAGCTTTTCTCCTCCTGATACGAAATACAGGCAGTTTTCACTTTCATTTGCATCTGCTGCAATTGGATAAACGTTTTCACTCACGCCGACACAATCAGTCAAATTTGCTGTTAAATTACTCGTAATGCCATATGACTCGTTGTCAGAGGAAATTATCGGTGCATAATTCTGACAGCGCATCAGAACCAGATTTTCGCATTCTGCTGTTGTGATTCCTGCTGCCACAGCTGCCTCTATTACTCCTGTGTTAACACAATCTTCCAATAAAACTTTTTCTTTTGTCTGTGCCACAATTCCTGCGGCTGTCCCGTCTGCTGTAACCTTTGCATGATTGACAAGCTTTGAAAGTGTCTCATCTTCCTCCTTCATTGGAAGTGATGCTGCAAAAATACCAGCTGCAAAATCTTTTGCTTCAATGCTTCCTGCAACTGTCAGATTTTCCAGCGTTCCGCCATTGTAAGCACAAACTGCTGCCGTATTCTGATCACCAGTAACTGACACATGATCAAGGCAAAGATCATGAATCGTACCTAAATTTTCCAGTACAAATGCTGTACCATCGCCCTGCGGATACCAGCGGCTTGAACTTCCTGTTCCCATATTTGCTTTATCTGACAATGTAAGGTAGTCAATCGTGTAAACTTCATCGCCGTCCTTAGAGCCAAGACTGCTTCCCTCTCTAAGCTGTGTAATCATAGGAAATGCTGTGTCTGCCTCTTTTACCGGAAGTCCGTTTTGATAGACCATTCCCTTCGCCAAAATTGAATCTGACTCTTGCAATGTCTCATCACTCTCGTCATCTTCTTTTTCATAGCCCCAGGCAAAGTCTCTTGAAACGATATATGTATTTTCGCTTTTTTCATCTTCCTCTGCTGCATAGACAGCTGCATCCGTAATCATTTCTGCAAAACGGATGTTATAAAGATGTCTTGCGTTTTGAATTTCATACGATGTACCAATGTCCTCATCAGTATCTTCGCCATCCTCACGCGCAAAATACATAAGCTCAGAATTGCTTTGTCTGCGTCCTGTAATTTGATAGCCTGATCCGCCGCCCTGCACAATACAGCTGATTTCATCAGCACCATATTGTTCCAGTCCAAAACGATGCAGACTAAGCGTATTCATAAGCTCACCTGGCTCGCCTGTTCTTCTGTATGTCTCATAGGCAGCCTGTGTTGCACTTAAATCAACTGCATCAAGCACGAGCGTGACGTTTAGCTCTTCATCTATATATGCAAGAAATGGATATGTACCAAGCTTTTCTTCTTTTTTTCCTGCAAAGCTCGTCACTTCTGCCGCAACCACCTTTAACTCATCCTCTGCCGACTCAGATGGTATACTGTAATAATAACCTTCTTCTGTTTTCTGTCCGCTTAAAGATGCGTTATTAAAAGAAATCTCAAGAAGCTCCTCATTCGTCTTTGCATCGCATATCATAACCTGATAATTCATCAGGGAAACTGCCGTCTCTCCCTTAGAAAGCTTCCATGTCAGATTTAAAGTCTCTTCATTATGTAAAGATGCATTTAAAACCTTAACTTTAGTCGCTGTATCAGCTGCCTTTGACAAGGAATCTGCTCCATAATAGCCAAAGCAAAGACCTGTAGAATTGTCACTTCCGCTTCCCTTTCTGTTTTCTTTGGAACGGTTTACAATATTTGCCATCGTGCTTGTACAGCCCGTGTAGGAAAGTGCTTCCACGCGATCACTATACAAAACAGAGTAGACAAGTCCGTCTCGTGCATCAAACTCCACACTCACACAGCCATTTGCCAGCAATGTTTTGTCATAAAGGTAAGCATCAAAAATATCATACAAAAGCGTATGTGAAGCATCAGCACTGCCATTTTTGTAGGCTTTATAATCAGCTGGCGTTCCTGTCACATAGTACAAGTTTGAAGTGGTCTGTCCATCATCGTTTTTCCAGATCGTTGATACATTTACCACTTGTCCGTTTTCATCAGTAATTGGAACCAAAAGCTTGTTTTGTCTTACAATTGCCTGTGCAGAGGTTTGTGCTTCCTTATCAAACGCCTCAAGATGCTTATCAGTGCTATACTGTGTCATGCCTGACTGCGCCGCTAAAAACAGCGTACGGGCATAGTGTTCCTGACGCTGCCATACCGACCACTTCTGGTAATAAAAAATGCCTGCTGCCGATGCGCCAAGCAATATGCCAACAAGCACCATCGTCACCATAAGCTCTACCAGTGTAAAGCCTCCCTTGCTTTCTTTGATTCGCTGTAAGATATTTCTGATCAAAATCAAACCTCCCAAGCTGTCTTATCGTTTAAATTTGCTGCTTAAAATATACACTGCTCCAGCTCTCTTTTATCCTGTGCGTATTTGAGCGCTGTTTTTTTCTCAATCAGCCCACGTGAAACAAGCTTTGCCAGATCATAGTCAAGCGTATGCATACCTGCTGCTGCGCCTGACTGCATTACACTTCCAAGCTGATGCGTTTTTCCTTCACGTATCTGACTTAGCACTGCATCTGTTCCTGTCAGAACTTCTGTTGCCGCTATTCGGCCGCCGTCTATAAGCGGAACTAGGCACTGCGTCACAACACCCTTTAATACGCCTGCCAGCTGAATACGAATCTGATTTTGTGCCTGTACCGGACACACATCTATAATACGGTCTACGGTCTTAGCTGCCCCTGTCGTATGAAGTGTTGACAGCACAAGATGACCAGTCTCTGCCGCCGTAACAGCTGCTGAAATCGTCTCGTAATCACGCATCTCTCCGACAAGAATAACATCTGGATCCTCTCGAAGTGCAGAGCGAAGTGCTCCCGCAAAAGAACAAACATCCTTTCCCACCTCTCTTTGATGAATCACAGCCTGATCCTGTTCGTACACATATTCAATCGGATCTTCAATCGTTAAAATGTGATCTGCACGCGTGTGATTAATGTAATCAACCATTGCCGCAAGCGTTGTTGACTTTCCTGAACCAGTAGGTCCTGTCACTAAAATTAATCCTCTAGGCTCATTTGCGAGATTTTGAAGCACTGGCGGCAGATGAAGCTGAGAGAGTGTAGGCACTTTTGCATTAAGCAGACGAATTGCTGCCGCGAGGCGTCCTTGCTGACAAAATACATTGACTCTCTGACGGTTTCCATCTGACGTTTCAAGTGCAAAATCTGCATCCTCTCCACGCCAGATGCTTTCCTGTCTTTCTTTTGTAAGAAGAGACAAAATAAGCTTTCGCGTCATCTCATCTGACAGCTCTAAGTCACTCTTTATGAGCTTTCCATCAATGCGAAGATACACTGCCTGTCCTTCGCTTATATGAATATCAGAGGCACGCTGGCTTCTGGCCTCACGTATCATTTTTTCTATCATATACAGCTCCTTTAAATATAGTATGCCACCTTCTTAAGCTCCTCGACAGTAGTTGTACCATCCGCTACAAGCTTAAGAGCCTCATCAGTTAGCGACTCCATGCCAAGATAATGCGTTGCATAGCTTCTAAGCTCCTCCATAGGAGTTCTCTGTGTAATCATTCTTCGCATCTGATTGTCCACGCAGAGAATCTCATGGATTGCACGTCTTCCGACATATCCAGTATGGCTGCAGCTGTTACATCCCTGTGCGCGGCGCACGCGCGTAATCTTTGGCCCTATAAAAGCTTTTTCCTGCTCTGTCGGCTCATCCCAGTAACCACACTCAGGACAGACAACACGTACAAGACGCTGTGCCACTAGACCGACTAGTGAGTTTGCAACCATATATGGCTCAACTCCCATATCAATCAGACGAATAATGGACGACACTGCATCATTTGTATGAAGTGTTGAAAATACAAGATGACCCGTAATTGCAGCACGTACTGAAATGGCTGCCGTCTCCTCGTCTCTTGTCTCTCCGACCATAATAATATCCGGGTCTTGACGAAGAAGAGAACGCAGTCCGCGCTCAAATGTCAGCCCCGCAACAGTATTTACCTGGCACTGATTGACACGCGGAATATTCCACTCTACCGGATCCTCAATTGTTGCGATATTCACCTTGCGGTTACTAAGCTTTTGAAGTGCCATATAAAGTGTTGTTGTTTTTCCGGAACCTGTCGGACCTGTAATGTAGATCATGCCATTTGGTGCCTCAAGCATTTTGCTAAACTGTTCAAAATGTGCCTGATTCATGCCAAACGTCTCGGCATCTGCCACCATATTTCCAGAAGCTAAAAGACGAAGTACGGCCTTTTCTCCAAATACAGTCGGAATCACTGATGTACGAATATTTACATCACGGTTTGCGATTCTTGTCCGAAAATGACCGTCCTGCGGAAGTCTTTTCTCTGCAATATCCATCTGTCCTAAAATCTTTACGCGGGCAATCAGATTTTGATGAAGACTCTTTTGCAGCACGACATAATCAAGAAGCTGACCATCTACACGTATTCTGACAGATGTTTTCTCCTCAAACGGCTCAATATGAATATCAGACGCATTCATGCTAAATGCGCGTGCAAGCAAGTTGTCAAGAAGCTTAATAACCGGTGCATCAGAATCTCCCTCATCAGCATCAACCTCAAGTGCCTGCTCACGTTCTCTTGCCATCTCATTTGCTGAGCTGGCGGCCTTTTTTGCCTCGATTTCTGAATAATAGTATTCAATTGCCTGATTTAAAGGCAAAAGCTCTGTCAGCCAAATTTCAAGGTTCATGCCAGTAGTCTGGCGAATATCCTCAATTCCATAATAATCAAGAGGATCATTCAATACAATTGTAAGATTATTATCCTGGTACTGCACAGCAAGCATATGATATTTCTTTGCAAGCTGGACTGGTATCATTGCTACCGCCTCTGTCTGTACCATAATTCTATCAATCTTTACATAGCGCTGTCCAAGACGCGCTGAAAGTGCTTCTAACTGCTGGTGCTCTGTGATAAAGCCAAGCTTAATCAATGCCTCACCAAGACGAATGCCTTTATTATTTTTCTGATACTCTAGTGCCTCATCAAGCTCGTCCTGATTGATGTAGCCGGCCTGAAGTAACACATCACCAATTCGTATATTTTTTTCATTTGCCATCGCTGCTGCCTCGTGTCATATAAATCATCATGCTGACCTCCAGACGCTTTCCTGCCTGAAGAACATCCTGTCCATTATTTGTTGTCTTAACTGCTGCATCACTTATTGAAAAAGATACTATTCTGACCCCTTCCTTTTCTGAAAGCTGATCTAAAACAGCA
>ERZ1673722.3672-NODE-3672-length-10742-cov-4.576963_pt1 | contig 10742 bp, 8 predicted proteins | sample MGYA00580222_ERZ1673722 | MGnify/ENA primary metagenome ERZ1673722 (study PRJEB41218, sample SAMN15661750) | gut metagenome | host: Homo sapiens | place: Canada: London | collected 2015-08-20/2019-03-30 | study: EMG produced TPA metagenomics assembly of...
GTCGGTATCTTCTTTGCCCGTATCGCCTTCTACGGCACCTACATGGGAATCGCGCTGTAGCGTCACTCCGCGTCACGCCTTAGGCCGAACACGACGCGTCTCCTTCGGGGACGCGTCGCAAAACGAAACAGGGTGCGCCTTTCGAGGCGCGCCCTGTTTCGTCATAATAGGGGGGGGGCGAATGCCCGCCTGCCGCAATGCGGCGCGGCGGCAGGCGACGGCGCAGCCGATGGATGGCAGCAGGTCGTCGCCGCAGAAGACGGCGCAGCCGGCGGGGCGTCGCGGACTTCCACCATGCAGCGTCCCATGCAGCTAAAGCGTCCACCGTATCAAGGAGATCCATGGAAACCGCCCTCAACGAAATCACGCTCGTGCTTTTCACCAGCATCGCGCCCGCAGGCGTCATCGGGTTCATCATGATGGCGTGGGTGGCTTTCTCCGCCACGGACAAAGCACGCGCCGACGCCGCCAGTCATCACCTGGTCATCCCGCTCGCTTTGGCCATCACGGGCCTCATCGCCTCGGCGACTCATCTGGGCACGCCGGCGAACGCCCTGTACGTGATCTCGGGAATCGGCCGCTCTCCGCTTTCCAACGAAGTAGTCGCCGCCGTGGCCTTTCTCGCCATCGGCGGGGTGTACTGGATCGCCTCGTTTCGCGACGACATGCCCAAGCTCGTACGCCGCATTTGGCTCGCCGCCGCATCGGTCGCAGGCGTCGCGTTCGTCACCTTCATCGCGCTGGCGTACTCGGTGCCGTCGGTTCCCACGTGGAACCTGCCGCCGGCGCCGTTGACGCTGTGGCTCTGCGGCCTTTCAAGCGGACCGTTCGTCGGTCTGTTCGGCTTGCTCTTCGCCAAGCAGGAGCCTACGCGGCTGCAGATGCGCACAGCGCTCGGCATCGCCGCCGTCGCCGCCGTCGCCAACGTCGCGGCGCTCGCAGCTGAGTGGGGCGAGCTCGGCGGCATCGCCACCACCATCGCAAGCGCTGTGGAACTTGTGCCCTTCTTCCCCGCGTCCATCATCGCCTACGCCGCATTGAACGCAGGCGCGATCGTCGTCGCGACGCTCTCGCCGCGTCTTGCGGAAACACCGCGCCTGATCGCGATCGCCGCGGCGGCGCTGCTCGCGCTCGCAGCGTGCTTCGCCGTCAGGTTCGTGTTCTACTCCATGCACATGACCGTGGGAATTTAGAAAGCTGCCGCGTTGCCGCAACGCAAGCCAGCGCCGCGCGAAAAACCAGCTGAACCCACGCGACCGAGCCGAGGCAGGAAAGTCGCTCCGTGCTCGATTTTCAGCGTTGCGATTCCGTTTTTTCAACGACATGTATCAACCACAACGGACGATCGCCGCTCGCCGCGAGTGATTCTCGGCGAGCTAGCAACAGTCTCCAGCAAAACCGCAGGTCGGAAGCAGGCTTGGTTTTCTTCGCTGAAGTCACCGAAAGACGCGGACGGCCGAATGACACATTTCGTTGATTTACAGGAACCGAAGGGCCGCATTTCGCGCACGAGCTCGCCTGGGGTAGCGAGACCCAGGCGAGGGGGATCCGCAGGCGGCTCCAGACGGTCGGGGAAGGCCGTGCCCCCGCGCATCTCCAGCGAAAGGAGCAGTGTTCGCCGCCTCAAAGCAAACGAGGGGCGTCCGACTAGGACGCCCCTCGCTAAACCAACGCTCTCTATTGTGAAGCGGACTCGCGCTTTAGCTCTACACCGCCGCCAGCGCGGAATCGATGTCGGCGATCAAGTCTGCCGCCGACTCGATGCCGCACGACAAGCGGACCAGATCCGCCGAGATGCCCGCGGCCTTCAGCTCCTCGTCGTTCATCTGACGATGGGTCGCGTTCGCCGGATGCAGCACGCACGTGCGCGCGTCGGCCACATGCGTGGCGATCTGCGCGAGCTTGAGGTTCTTCATGAACGTCTCCGCCGCCGCACGGCCGCCGGCCACGCCGAAGCTCACCACGCCGCACGCGCCCTGCGGCAGGTACTTCTGCGCGCGCTCGAACTCCGTATCGCCCTCGAGTTTGGGGTAACGCACCCAGGCCACCTTCGGATGCTGCGCCAGGTGCTCGGCAACCGCCAAGCCGTTGGCGGCATGCTGGGCCATGCGCAGGTGCAAGCTCTCGAGCCCCACGTTCACGAGGAAGGCGTTCTGCGGCGCCTGAATGGAACCCAGATCGCGCATGAGCTGCGCCGTCGCCTTGGTGACGTAGGCCCCCTCGAGCCCGAAGCGCTCGACGTACACCACGCCGTGATAGCTCTCGTCGGGCTCGCAAAGCCCCGGGAACTTCTCAGCATGAGCCGCCCAGTCGAACTTGCCGGAATCCACGATGGCGCCGCCCACGGACGCGCCATGCCCGTCCATGTACTTGGTGGTGGAGTGGGTAACGATGTCGGCGCCCCACTCGATAGGGCGGCACAACACAGGCGTGGGGAACGTGTTGTCCACGATCAGCGGCACGCCGTGAGCATGCGCTGCCGCGGCGAAACGCTCGATGTCGAGCACCGTGAGCGCTGGATTGGCGACAGTCTCGCCGAACACGCACTTCGTGTTCGGGCGAAACGCCGCTTCGAGCTCCTCGTCGGTGCAGTTGGGATCGACGAAGGTGCACTCGACGCCCATGCGCGCCATGGTGTGCGCGAACAGGTTGTACGTGCCACCGTAAATGGAGGCCGACGACACGATGTGGTCGCCCGCCCCTGCGATGTTGAACGCGGCGAAGAAATTGGCCGCCTGGCCGGACGACGTCAGCATGGCGGCGGTGCCGCCCTCGAGCTCGGCGATCTTCGCCGCCACCGCGTCATTGGTGGGATTTTGCAGGCGCGTGTAGAAATAGCCCGACTCCTCAAGATCGAACAACTTGCCCATGTGCTCGCTCGTGTCGTACTTCCACGTCGTGTTCTGATAGATGGGAATCTGGCGCGGCTCGGCATCGCCCGGGCGATACCCGCCCTGCACGCAGACGGTTTCTATGGATTGGGTCATGTCAGCTCCGTTTCTTTCTATACGGCTGAACGCAAAAGCCCGCTTGCAATAAGCAGCACCGCGCAAGGCCGTTGCGATCGTAATCATGGTGCGCAGACGACGAAATGCTCTTCGACATTAAAACGTCATGCCATTATAGTTGCGAAAGCGATAATTCGATTAACGTTTTTTCAGATAACCAGCCTTGCAAACATCATATCGCCCGCAGTCGTATCGTCGGACGCCTGACGCCCGACGCCGCCCGCGCTTCCTTTATAGTATGCACTGCACCACGTTACGAAAGGATTTCACCATGCCCATCCGCATTCCGGATTCGCTGCCCGCAACCGCCGCTCTCGAGAGCGAGAACATCTTCGTCATGACGGAGTTTCGCGCGATGCACCAGGACATCCGCCCGCTGAAGCTCCTCCTGCTGAACCTCATGCCCACGAAGATCACCACCGAGACCCAGATCCTGCGCAAGCTCGCCAACACGCCGCTTCAGATCGAGGTCGAGCTGCTTCAAACCGTCAGCCACCAGGCGAAAAACGTCGCTACCGAGCACCTCGAGACCTTCTACACCACCTTCGCCGAGGTGCGCGACAAGCACTACGACGGTCTCATCATCACGGGAGCCCCCGTTGAGCTGCTCGACTTCGAGGACGTCGACTACTGGGACGAGCTGTGCGAGATCATGGAATGGTCCAAGACGAACGTGCACTCGACGCTGCACATCTGCTGGGGCGCTCAAGCGGGCATCTACTACCATTACGGCGTGCCCAAGCACGAGCTGCCGAAGAAGGTGTTCGGCGTGTTCGACCACGACGTGGTGAAAAGCACCTCTCCGCTCACGCGCGGCTTCGACGATACCTTCAAGGCGCCGCACTCGCGCTACACCGAGGTGCTTGCCGAGGACATCGAGGCGCACCCGGAACTCGAGATCATCGCCACCTCGAAGGAAGCCGGCGTCTACATCGCCAAATCCACCGACTCCTCGAACTTCTTCGTGTTCGGCCACCCCGAGTACGATCGCGAAACGCTGAAGGCCGAGTACGACCGCGACGTGGCGCGCGGGCTCGACGTCGCGTTGCCCGCGCATTACTACCCCGAAGACGACCCGTCACGCCAGCCCGCTTCCACCTGGCGCTCGCACGCGCAGCTGCTCTACACCAACTGGCTCAACTACTACGTCTACCAGACCACGCCCTACGACATCGACGCCATCGGCGAGAAGGAAGAGGCGGAACGCTCCTGATCAGGTATTTCACAATTTCATGAGGGAATTATTCGCCTGATACCGCAATTTCATGAGGGAATAATCAGTACTTGATAACAAATTCACGAGGGAAAGAGACATCGAGGCGAAAAGGCGACGCGGGATGCCGGCGAGCTTCGGCGCGGGCGCGGGCGATGCGAGAAGCGCAAGCGCGCCCGCCGAAGCGCCCGCTAATCCCAGGGGCTCGCCTCGAACAGCGGAGCCTCTTCACGGCGATCGGAATACGGATCGTAGCCGTCGTCGTCCTCGTTTTCAGCGCGAAGGAAGGGGTCTTCTCGCATGCGTGCGGCGCTTGTGGCGCCAACACCGCCTGCAGCGCCGATCTCCCCCGCCTTCGCGACCGGCTTGTACACCACGCGGACATGAGGGTTCGCAGCTTTCAAGAAATCGGCCGCCGACACGTCCTCGAACGAGCGCGCCACCATATCAGCCTCGCCCGCAAGCTCCTCCAACGTTCCCGACAAATCGCAATCATACACGCCGAACGTATGGTAGCCCGCTGCGTTCAGCGTGCGCAGAGCGTACGTCGCATCCTCGAAGCCCCATGTCTGCGCGCGCGTCGTGCCGAGCGCCTCACGCGCCCGATCGTAAACGGCAGGCTCCCGCTTCGACTTCCCCACATCGTCCACCGATACGATGGCGCGCATGTACGGCGCGAACCCCGCATGCTCGATGCCCGCGTGCAAAAGCGCGCTCGGCGTCGAGGACGCCACCGCCATCGGCACGCCGGCATCCGCAAGCCCCCTCACGAACCGGAGCGCACCGGGGCGAGCCATGCTTCGATTCGCGTAATAATCCATCATGAAGCCGTCGATCATGCCCACGACTTCCTCGGGAGACTCTCCAAGCCCGAACTTCCCGTGCAGATATGCGCCGCACTCGGGAATGCTCATCGTGGTGAGCGCATCCGTGTCTTCCTTATCCAGCTCAGCGCCCACGCGCCGCGCCAAATCGGCCTCCAGCTCGCGCCACGCCCCCATCGAATCGACGAGGGTTCCATCGCAATCGAAAATGACGCCGAACGCGCTACCAGCCAAAAGAGGGCTCCTTTCGAATAGGTTCTCTCGATCACCCGCTAGAAGCCGGTGAGAACGAACGCGACCTGCGCATCTCAAGATCCGCAGGTCGCAAGGATTGACGCGAGGACCCGACGAAACGAGCCTCGGCGCGTACGCAGAACGCGCAGCGTCAAGGCGACGCATCGCGGGAGATCGCAACATCGGAGCGTCCCGCCCGCCCCGTAGGACGGACGGATCAAACGGTTACTCCTCTACGCGAATGAGCGAAGGATCGCCGTGAAGCACGTCGTCAAGACCGCGAATCTCCTCGATGACCTCGCGAATCGCGCGCTCCCGAGCCACGTGGGTCACGTACACCACATCTACGGTGCCGCTCTCCTTCTTGCCGCGCTGAACCACCGAGTAAACGCTCACGCCGTGATTGGCGAACACACCCGCCATGGCCGCCAAAACACCCGGGCGATCGGCAACCGAGAAGCGGATGTAGTACTTCATGGAAAGCTCTTCGATCGGCAAGATGGGCAGCTTATCGGTGCACGTGCAGCCGACGATGGGGGCGATACCCTGCTGAATGTGGCGCGCCACCTCCAAAACGTCGCCCATGACCGCGCTCGCCGCAGCGCCTGCGCCCGCGCCCTCGCCGAAGAACATGGTCTCACCCACGAAGTCGCCCACCACGTAGATGGCGTTGAACACGCCGCCCACCGTGGCGAGCTGATGATCGACGGGGATCATGGTGGGATGAACGCGCACGTCGATGCCGCCCTCGGTGCGATGCGCAATGGCGAGCAGCTTCACCACGTAGCCCATGTCGCGCGCCGCCTCCAAATCCACGGGCGTGATGTTGGTGATGCCGCGCGTGTACACGTCGTCCATGGTCACACGCGAGTTGAAAGCGATCGACGCCAGAATGGCGATCTTCGCCGCCGCATCGAAACCGTCGACGTCGGCAGACGGGTTCGCCTCGGCGAAGCCCTTGGCCTGCGCCTCCGCAAGCGCCTCCTCATAGCTCATGCCGTCCTCGGACATGCGCGTCAGCATGTAGTTGGTGGTGCCGTTGACGATGCCCATGACAGACTGGATCTCGTTGGCGATCAGCGAATGCTTCAACGGATCGATGATGGGGATGCCGCCGCCCACGCTCGCCTCGAACGCGATTTCCTTGTTCATGCGCGCCGCCGTGCTCATGATCTCCTCGCCGCACGTCGCCATGAGCGCCTTGTTGGCGGTGACGACGTTCTTCCCCGCCTCGAGCGCGCCGAGCACGACCGTGCGGGCGAAGGTCGTTCCGCCGATGAGCTCGATGACGATGTCGATCTCAGGGTCGTTGATGATGTCGTTGAAATCGCTCGTGAACAGATGACCCACGCCGTGCGCTTCGGCCTCCGCGCTGTCCAGCGAGCAAACGCGAACAAGCTCCACGTCGATGCCGAAGTGGCGCTCGAAAGACTCCTTGTGCTTCAACATGATGTCGATGCAGCCACCGCCCACGGTACCCGTTCCGACCAAGCCGATTTTTACCGCCATGTCCTGCTCCTTCTGACTTGCAAGCGCGCATCGCCAACGGCGAGCTGAGGCGCTTCGTCGTCCGACCGACCGCGGCGTGTCAACACCGCGCCCTACCATTCAGTGCACCCATTATAAAGGCGAGCGCCCGGCAACCGAGGTCGCGGGCGCTCACAACGGTAAAAACGCGAAAAGCGGCGAGGAGGCGCGGCGCATCGAAGAACGCGGTTACAGATCGCGCCTCTGCAGGTCCTCGTAGGTTTCGCGGCGCGTCACCACGCGAGCCTCGCCATCGCGCACGAATACGATCGCAGGACGCGGCTGCCCGTTGTAGTTGCTCGCCATGGTGTAACAGTACGCGCCCGTCGCGAACACGCACACGACATCCCCCAGGTCGGGATGTTGCATGGGCATGTCGATCACCACCGCGTCGCCGCTTTCGCAATGCTTTCCGGCGATGGTGACGATCTCCGTGCGCGGCTGATCGGCCTTGTTCGCGATGACGGGCTCGTAGTCGGCATGGTAGAGCGCCGTGCGGATGTTGTCGGACATGCCGCCGTCGACTGCGACGTATTTGCGAATGCCCGGCAGCGTCTTCAGAATGCCCACCGTGTACAACGTGACGCCGGCGTTCGCCACCAAGCTCCGACCCGGCTCCACCAAAAGGCGCGGCAGCGGCAGGTCGCGCGCCTCGCAGAAATCCTTGACCGCCGTCGCCGTCACCTCGGCGAAGTCCTCGATCGAGGACGGCTCGTCCTCGGCGGTGTAGGCGATGCCCAAGCCGCCGCCCAGATCAAGCTCCTCGATGACGTAACCGTATTCGTCGCGAATGCGCGCGATGAACTCCACCATGACGTCCGCCGCCTCGCGGAAGGAGTGCAGCGCGAAGATCTGGGACCCGATATGGCAATGCAGGCCGGCCAAGCGCACGTTCGGCGTGCCCAAAACGTCGCGCACGCAGTTGAAGGCGAAGTCGTCGCGCATGGTGAAGCCGAACTTCGAGTCCTCGCAGCCCGTGCGGATGTACTCGTGCGTGTCGGCCTCCACGCCCGGCGTGATGCGCATGTAAATATCCTGCACGACGCCCAAACGCCCCGCTATCTCGGAGATGCGGCGAAGCTCGATGCGGCTGTCGATGACGATGCGCCCGATGCCTGCGGAGATGGCCTCTTCCAACTCACGCGGCGTTTTGTTGGTCCCGTGCATGAACACGCGCTCGGCGGGAAAACCGACCGAAAGCGCGCAAGCGAACTCGCCGCCGCCCGACACATCCAGGCAAAGCCCCTCCGAGGCGACCATGCGCACGGCCTCCTTGTTGAGGAACGCCTTCGACGCGTAGATGACGTCGGCGTTCCCGTAACGCGATTTGAACGCGTCGCGATAACGCTCCATGCGATGGCGAATGTCCGCCTCGTCGTAGACGTACAGCGCCGTGCCCTCGCGTTTCGCCAACTCGACCATATCGACGCCGCCGATGAACAGATGCCCATCGCGCACCTCGGCGGTCTCGGGAAGAACCGCACCGAGCTCCATGGTGGTGCGGTTGTCGGGCTGCTTGCTCAAATCGGATGCGGGTAGCGACATGCTGCTCCTTCCAGCGGGGGTCATCAAAGCCGCGCGGCAGCGTCCGCGCTCGTTTATCGCAAACATGGTACCGGTTCAACCGAAACGCTCGATTATCTTCGCGTTAAATATCCGAAGCACCGCAACGTCCGCTCGATGTTTTCCGCAACGCACCGCGCGTCGTTTTCGCACTCGTTAAAAACCCGGGGATAAACGCACCGCGCCCGTTCGCATGCGAGAACAATAGGTATACTGAACCTGGCATAATTCATGCTAGCATCCCGCATGTTGCGAGCATCCGACCATAGGAGGTCCTCATGGCTAAGCAAGAACCGTCCGTCGATCAGTGGCTCAAAGAGGCGAAGGCCGATCCGAAGGCCGCGCAATGCGGCATGTTCCTCACGCACAACGGCGTGGTGCGCATCACTCCGAAAGCTCAGGTTCGCGAGGGCGTCGAGGGGCTCGGCGAGGTGTCGCAGGTCGAATTCTCTTACGACGAGAAAGGTCTCGCGGCCGCCGTCGAGGAGGCGCTCACCTGGGAGGGCGTGTACTACGTGCGCGTCTGGCTGAACGAGGGCGTCTGCAACGTGGGCGACTCGCTCATGTACGTGCTCATCGGCGCCGACATCCGCCCGCGTTGCATCGACGCGCTGCAAAAGCTGGTCGGCAAGATCAAAAACGAACTCGTCGTCGAGAAGGAGATCTACGCCTAAGCGCGACGCTCCGCGTTTCCAGCGCGCAGCGTGTCGCCCGCGATGGACGACGACCGCGCGAACCACAGCTTCGATGAGAGAGGCGCCTCTGCCACCGGGCACGAGGCGCCTCTCTTTCCCCCTTCCGTAACGCGCAAGGCGAGACATAATAGAAGGCGACGAAAAGACCGATCCCGCTTGGCCCCGCTTGCACTTGCGCCTACACGCGAAAAGACGAAACGGGGCGTATTCACCGAACGGGAGGATCCGGCATCGCAAACAACGCGCCCGCCGATCCCACGCCGAATTCAGGAGACGCCCATGCCCTACCTGCTCGATTACCTTGAGACAAAGCTCGCCTCCTTCGAAGACGAGCCCCTGAACCCCGTCGACTCGGCGGCCCTCACGCAGCTGTGCATGGTGCGCGGCGAAGACGTGCTCCCTCCGCTCGAGGAACGCAAGTCCTTCGCGGGGCTTCGCGCCATTCTGAGAAACGTCACGTCGAGAGAGACGCGCCCCGTGCCCATCCGCGACATGCTGCTCGCCGAGCATTTCCCCGGCATGTTCACCGGGCTCGATCCGAAAAACATCAAGCTCAACCTGTTCGCGCTCGCCGCAAGCCCGCGGTTTCGCACCATGTGCGCCCACGACTACCTCAGCCTTTTCGACGCGGAGCAGGAAACCCAGTTCGCAGCCATGACCTTCACGGCGAAAAAACAGTTCGTCTACGTTGGCTTCCGCGGCACCGATACCTCGCTTGCGGGTTGGAAGGAGAACTTCAACATGGCGTTCGCCGACGCCGTGCCCGCGCAGCACCAAGCAGAGCGTTATCTCGAAGCCATCGCCGCGAAAACAACCGGCCCGCTCTACGTCGGCGGCCACTCGAAAGGCGGCAATCTCGCCGAGTACGCCGCGTTGAAGGCATCGCCCGAAACGCAAGCGCGTATCGAGCGCGTGTTCATACACGACGGCCCGGGCTTCAAAGAAGGCACGTTCTCGGACAAGGATTACGAGCCGCTTCAAGGCCGCATCCACAAGACCATCCCCACCGAGTCGTTCGTGGGCATTTTGCTGGAATCGCAGGCCCCGATGCATGTGGTGAAAAGCCGCGCGAAAGGACTCGACCAACACAGCGTGTTCTCATGGGAGGTAGACGATGCGCTCGACGACTTCGCCTACGCCGGCGAGATGCCCGAATCGACAAAACTCATGGCCGAGTCGTTGCGCGCATGGCTCGCGCGGTTCGACGACCGCGAACGCGAAGCCGTCGTCGAATCGGTCTTCCGCGCCATCGAGGCGTCGGGCGCCGACGATGCGGGAGACCTTCTCTCGGGCGGCAGCAAAAGCATCGCCATCTTGGTCGATGCACTCAAGAAGGCCGAGGTATCCGACCGGGACACGCTCATCGACGCGGGCAAGACCTTCATCGGCGCGGCGGTCGATCGCGCGGCGGCGCACCTGAGAAGCGAGCGCGGGCGCTAGACAGCGCCAAGCCCCCACGTTTCACCCGGCGACGGCAGATTCGCCGCCTCCGCCGAGCCCACCGCTGCTCCAGCGTATCAATCCCCGAAACATCCCAGATCGGAAGCGCGATCGAGCAAATCGGCCAAACGGTTCACGTTGAACTTCGCGTACAAATGCGAGAGATGCGATTTCACCGTGCCCTCGCTGACGCACAACTCCGACGCGATCTCGGAGCGCGAGCAACCGGACATCACGA
>ERZ1673722.3675-NODE-3675-length-10733-cov-16.312699_pt1 | contig 10733 bp, 7 predicted proteins | sample MGYA00580222_ERZ1673722 | MGnify/ENA primary metagenome ERZ1673722 (study PRJEB41218, sample SAMN15661750) | gut metagenome | host: Homo sapiens | place: Canada: London | collected 2015-08-20/2019-03-30 | study: EMG produced TPA metagenomics assembly of...
TAGTATCTCACAACTCATTTTTTCTGTATAGACCCAAAACACAGAACGCCCACGGCGGACGGAACATCACGCCGCGATGTTTGTCGGAGGGTGTTGATATTTTCTTGAAAAGTGCTGAAAGACAGGGTGGAGCGAACAGGACGTTCGCGACAGGCGGACGTTGCCATGGATGGCAACTGGAGCCGTGCCCGTACGGATTAGAACCGCTATATCACTTTTCGTAGAAAATTCACACCTGGAGACGCGACATCAAGGCGTGATGTTCCGTTCGCCGCGGGCGTTCGTGGGGTCTACGGCAACCCTACGTTACGAGCCATGCACCCAATTCATAAATGTGTCGCAAAGGGCGCTCCACATTTATTTCATTGACGGCTGTCGAGTGTGTCCGTTGGACGCACAGTATAAAGTCAAAAACAAAAACAGCGACTTGTGAGCAAGCTCCCAGATCGCTGTTTCTGTTTTGACTTTGCATGGCTCGTAACTTTCAATTTATCTTACTTCTTCCGTGATCAATTCTGCCCACGCCACAGCGAAGCCGGCGCGGTGTGCTACCCGTTGGGAAGCAATGTGGGACATGCTTGTTCCATAATAAGGAATCGTACCTTGAGCCAAAATATCCTGAGCCAGAAGTCTTACTAAAGTCGATCCCACATGCATTTCTCTGGCGTGGGGAGCTACATTGATCCCAATCTGCCAGAACAGGGGACTGTCAGCGCTGGCGCCTGCCATACCGAGAATCTCACCGTCCTTTACCGCGGCCATGCCCAAAACATCCGGTGCATCCGGATCGAAAGCAAATGCTTGATCAAAACGATCATCACCACGAAATTGCAGAATAGCATCCTGATCATATCGTATCAGTTCAAAATCCCGGGCATCAGATAGCAAAGCCGAAGGAAGGTCAGAAGAAGCTATGCCACCAGACTCCGGCAGAAAAAAAGGATGTACCTGCGCAATACGGAGACCGAAGGGAGCCAGCAATTCCTCCAATTCCCGAAGCCGTTTCATGTCAAAAAACCATTCTCCCGTCACATCGGCATAACGTTTCCGACATTCTGCCACAATTTCCTCGGAACCGGTAACTAATAATTTTCCATTGACGACAGCAATTTTTAACCTGCAAACCGTTTGTTCCTGAAAACGGCGGCGTCCCTCCTGCGGTACATAAATTGTAAAATGATTTTTTGAATCTGCCACATCAGCAGGACTGCAACAGTAGTCCAGTGCCAGCTGGCGGGACAATGCTTCCTGATACATAGATGTCGGAACTCCTTTCACAACGGATCACATCAAACTCTGTGGTTCCCATCCTTTCATTACATGTTTCACGGTATACTCCGCAGCCTCCGCATCCGTCAGCTGGTGGGAAAAGTCAGCGCGGGTGGCAGGGGAAGCACCGGGACCGTAGGAAGCGTATTCTCCGTAATAGAAATGTCCATGGGGTTTCTTCCAGTCCTGCCAGCCGGCGGGATGGATGTGTGCCCCCAGTTCACAGTGTAAGAATACGGTCTTCGCCCATTCTCTCCAGGGACGTCCCAGGTAGATGGAATGGGGAGGACAGTCGCTCTCCAGGCTGCATTCATGGAAGACATAGCCGTAGGGTTCTTCCATGGGAGTGGAGGCTGCGGTCACATAGCCGTAGATCACTTCATCCTCCGGACTTTCCGGAGGGACCCGGTCTCCGGGAAGCTTCGAGTAGATCGTACAATGCTCAAACCAGGCGATGCCGCTGCCGAAGATGAAATCAACATCTCCCTGAATAAAACAGTTTTCATAATAATGACGTCCTATAGTGCGGGGCTTGAATTCTCCGGGTCCCTTGAAGCCTCCGGGCTGCGCCTCTTTTAACGGCAGAGGTGCATCGAAGACCGTGTCCTGGCTGCCAAGAAAACGACAGTCATAAAAAGCATTGCGGTCACCGTCTACATAGACCGCCAGCGCCTGCCCTACGGTATGCCCGAAGCCGGAATCATTCTGAAAAGTCAGATGCTTTGCAGTAAAATCATGGGTGTCGATCCGGACGGAAGCGGTGCGGAAGGTTCCGCGTTTATCTCCCTCAGGCATAAGATCAAAGGCGGCATCTCCGTAGACGAGAATCGTTTTGTCTGCACCGGCCCCTTCGAAGGTGACATTTGGTCTGGTGATGATTATTTTTTCCCTATAAATACCCTCCCCGATGTGTACGATCACAGGAGGCAGATCAGAAACGGGAGCCGGGAACTGCTTTTCGCATGATAAGCAGGATGAATCCGTCAGGGCGGTCAGTGCTTCAGTAATAGTAGAAAAAGAAGTGCCCGGAAGGGTATTTCCGGGCATATTGACATAATAATGCAAGGAAGTCTTGTCTGACATAAATAACTCCATTCTGTAGATGCTGCTTTTATGGAAAGAAAGGCTGCATGCGACATCTACAACACAATGCAGCCTAAGGTCCTGTATGGCTGATGCCTGAATAACTTAAAGCAGACGCACAATCTCTAAATCCGCCTGGTCCGCCAGGTTCACATACTCTCCGCCACATTGTACGACAGGCCGGGAGAGCTTGTCTTTGTTGATATAAATGATCGTCCCTTTCCGCCCATCGCTTAACAGACAACGGTTCTGCAGACAGGAATTGACCACATTTTCCAGAAAAGGAAGCAGGATGGAGACATCGTATTTCTGGAAGCCTTCTGCCTCGAACATCTCGATGACACGGAATGGACACAAAGGTCCTCTGTAACAGCGGGCAGCGGTCATGGCATCGTAGACATCGGCAATAGCCACGATTCTTGCATAAGGGTCGATCTGATTGCCTTTTAATTTCAGAGGATAACCGCTGCCGTTGCTGCGTTCGTGATGCATGAGGGCGGCATTTTTCACATGATCATCCACATCCTGGGACAGGAGAAGCTGGTAACCCAGGGTGGGATGCTTTTTGATCGTTGCAAATTCTTCCTCGGACAGCTTTCCCGGTTTTGAAATGATAGAATAAGGTATCAGCAGTTTGCCGATATCATGGAATAGACCACAGGCAGTGGCCAGCTCAATTTCCTCGTCAGACAGCTTCAGCCATCCGGCCAGTATGTTGCAGATCAGGGCAACATTCAGACTGTGAGTGTAAGTGGAATCATCATATTCCCGCATGTTCTGGAGCATGTCCAGAATGCTGATGCTGCCGGAATGATTGGCTACGATGGCCATGGTGTTCTTCAATAGGGTATTCACATCTAAAGAGGTATTTTTTTGAATCACGAGATTCATATTTTCCCGGAACAGTTCAACATCATTTTCAAAATCTGTCTTGAACAGTTGAAATTCCGGAGAACTCTTAATGCGCTCGGAGTAAGAGAGCTCAGTGTCAGTAGAATCCTCAGCAGGCCGCACGGGTTGTATGATATCCTCGACAAAAATGGTGAGGATACCGTACAGATCCAGCTTGGTGATCAGTTTATCCGTAAGGATGGTCCCTTTTTGTATCAGAAGCTCATGGTCCAGATCATAGACGTCTTCGGCGACGGTCATGCCGGGAACCAGTTGGGTGATGGACAGCCTTTTCATAAGTATTCTGCTCCTTATCATGAAAAGAAAATTTAACTGATTTCATTATAATAATTTTTATCCGGACTGTCAATTTGTGCAGGCTCTTAGGGGGCCACATCCTGTTCATAAAATTTTTACAGTCTTTTCACGCCTATGGGCATATTGAAAGGTTGAAACATAGAGGAAAATCTGCTACAATAACCTTTGAATTATGCGAAGACCCATGGATATTTTATTGCCAAAAGGGTGTGGAAACGAGGAAAAAATGAGCGTTATTGAGAAGATATTTGGCACGCACAGTTCCAGAGAACTGAAGCGTATTGAACCTCTGGTAGACAAGATCGAGGCACTCCGTCCTACAATGCAGGCACTTTCCGATGAGGAACTGCGCGGCAAGACCGAGGAGTATAAGAAGCGTCTGACCGAGGGAGAGACTCTGGACGATCTGCTTCCGGAGGCTTATGCAACCGTAAGAGAGGCTGCAAAGCGTGTTCTGAACATGGAACACTACAGAGTACAGCTGATCGGTGGTATCATCCTGCATCAGGGACGTATCGCAGAGATGCGTACCGGTGAAGGTAAGACACTGGTGTCTACACTTCCTGCTTATCTGAATGCTTTGGAAGGCAAGGGTGTCCATGTCGTTACCGTCAATGACTATTTGGCGAAGCGTGACGCGGAGTGGATGGGGCAGGTACATGAGTTCCTGGGACTGAAGGTCGGCGTGGTACTCAACAGCATGACCTCCGAGGAGAGACAGGAAGCTTACAAGTGTGATATCACTTATGTTACCAACAACGAGCTGGGATTTGATTATCTGCGTGATAACATGGTTATTTACAAGGAACAGCTGGTTCTGCGTGGACTGCATTATGCCATCATCGATGAGGTGGACTCCGTACTGATCGATGAAGCGAGAACCCCTCTGATCATTTCCGGACAGAGCGGCAAGTCCACAGCTCTGTACGAGATGTGTGATCTGCTGGCACGTCAGATGAAGCGCGGTGATGATGTACAGGAACTGACCAAGATGGATGCCATTATGGGTGTGGTACAGGAAGAGACCGGAGACTTCGTCGTTAACGAAAAGGATAAGATCATCAACCTGACCGCAGCAGGTATGGAGAAGGTTGAGAGATTCTTCCACATTGATAACTTCGCTGATCCCAAGAACCTGGAGATCCAGCACAATATCATTCTGGCATTGCGTGCCCATAATCTGATGTTCCGTGATAAGGATTACGTGGTAAAAGATGACCAGGTACTGATCGTCGATGAATTTACCGGACGTATCATGCCGGGACGCCGTTATTCCGACGGTCTGCATCAGGCAATCGAAGCAAAAGAGCATGTAAAGGTGAAGAGAGAAAGTAAGACGCTTGCATCCATTACCTTCCAGAATTTCTTTAATTTATTCGATAAAAAGTGTGGTATGACCGGTACAGCTCTCACTGAGGAGACCGAGTTCCGTGAGATCTACGGCATGGATGTTGTTGTGATCCCTACGAACCGTCCCGTTATCCGTAAGGATCTGCAGGATGCTGTATACAAGACGAAGAGAGAGAAGCTGAACGCTATCGTGAATGCGGTAGAGGAAGCGCATGCCACAGGACAGCCTGTACTGGTAGGTACGATCACAATCGAAGCCAGTGAGGAACTGAGCAGAATGCTGACTAAGCGCGGCATTCAGCACAAGGTTCTGAATGCAAAATTCCATGAACTGGAAGCAGAGATCGTAGCCGATGCCGGTGTACACGGTGCGGTAACCATCGCTACCAACATGGCAGGTCGTGGTACGGATATCAAGCTGGATGATGAAGCGAGAGCCGCCGGCGGACTGAAGATCATCGGTACCGAGCGTCATGAGTCCAGACGTATTGATAATCAGTTGCGTGGTCGTTCCGGACGTCAGGGAGATCCCGGTGAGTCTAAGTTCTACATCTCTCTGGAAGACGATCTGATGAGACTGTTCGGTTCCGAGCGCCTGATCAGTATGTTCAATACCTTAGGTATCCCCGAAGGACAGGAGATCGAGCACAAGGCATTGACCAATGCCATCGAATCCGCACAGAAAAAGATTGAGAGCAACAACTACGGTATCCGTAAGAATCTGTTAGAGTATGACCGTGTCATGAGTGAACAGAGAGAAATCATCTACGAGGAGCGTCTGCGGGTACTGAACGGCGAGAGCATGCGCGATGTGATCTACAAGATGATCACCGATATTACCGAGAACTGTGTAGATATTTGTATCAATGACGACGCAGATATCTCCGACTGGGATTTCAATGAGTTAAATACCCTGCTCATTCCTACGATCCCGTTACAGCCTCTGACACCGGAGCGTGTGAAGAAGCCCAAGAAGAACAGCTTAAAGCAGCAGTTAAAGGAAGAAGCTGTGAAGCTGTACGAAGCAAAAGAGGCCGAGTTCCCCGAACCGGAAGCCATCCGTGAGCTGGAGCGTGTGGTTCTGCTGAAGGTTATCGACCGTAAGTGGATGGATCATATCGACGACATGGAGCAGCTGCGTCAGGGCGTGGGCTTACAGGCATACGGACAGAGAGATCCTCTGGTAGAGTACAAGATGAGTGGTTACGAGATGTTCGATGAGATGACCCAGAACATCCGGGAAGAGACTGTGAGACTTCTGTTCCATATCAAGATCGAACAGAAGGTAGAACGTGAGCAGCAGGCGAAGATCACCGGCACGAACAAGGATGATTCCTTACCGAAGGGACCTGTAAAGCGTGAAAATGCAAAGGTGTATCCGAACGATCCCTGCCCCTGCGGAAGCGGTAAAAAATACAAGAACTGCTGTGGACGGAAGGCCTGATGTTTTCTGACGACAGCGGAAGACGGTGCGGCAGCGCGGGCAGACGGTGTGCCTGCCGTAAAAAGTGAGAATTACGATAATAGAAAATAATAAAATAAGAAAGTAGGTGACGTTAAGTGGTTGAATTAGATCAGATGAAGACAGAAATTCTGTCTTACGAAACACCTTTAGCGGAAGTGAGGGATTCACTTTGACCTTGCTAACAAGGCAAAGCGGATCGAAGAAATGGAACGTGAGATGGAGGCTCCCGGATTCTGGGATGACCCGGAGCGTTCCAACCAGAAAATGAAAGAACTGAAGAACCTGAAGGATACGGTGGGAGAGTGTGATAAGCTTTCTACACAGTACGATGATATCCTGACTCTGATCGATATGGGATATGAGGAGAACGATGAGTCTCTGATCCCGGAAATCCGTGGAGAGCTGGATGAATTCATCAGGGAATTCGATGAACTTAGGATCGGTACCCTATTGTCCGGAGAATATGATAAGAACAATGCGATCTTAAAGCTCAATGCCGGTGCCGGCGGTACCGAGAGCTGTGACTGGTGCGGTATGCTGTATCGTATGTATACCCGCTGGGCGGAGCGCAAGGGCTTTACCATTGAAGTACTGGACTACCTGGATGGTGATGAGGCCGGGATCAAGTCAGTGACTTTCCAGGTCAACGGACTGAATGCCTATGGCTATTTGAAGTCGGAGAAGGGGGTACACCGTCTGGTGCGTATCTCTCCTTTCAATGCCCAGGGCAAGCGTCAGACATCCTTTGTATCTCTGGATGTTATGCCGGATATTGAAGGAGATCTGGATGTAGATATTGATGAGAAGGATCTGCGCATTGATACTTATCGAAGCAGTGGTGCCGGTGGTCAGCACATCAACAAGACATCGTCTGCTATCCGTATCACCCATATCCCGACGGGAACAGTAGTGCAGTGTCAGAACGAACGAAGCCAGTTCCAGAACAAGGATAAGGCAATGCAGATGCTGAAAGCCAAGCTGTATCTGTTAAAAAAGGAAGCAAATGCCGAGAAGCTGTCGGATATCCGCGGCGAAGTCAAGGAGATCGGCTGGGGCAACCAGATCCGTTCCTATGTATTGCAGCCTTACACACTGGTTAAGGATCATCGTACCGATGTGGAGACAGGTAATGTGGACGCAGTACTGGATGGCGGACTGGATATCTTCATCAATGGCTATCTGAAATGGCTCAGTGTGCAGGGAGATAAGAAGACAGAGAATTCATAGTGGACAAAATAAAAACACATTCCATAGGCGTTTGACTTATGGAATGTGTTTTTGCATACATAATAATCATAATAAATATCCGTTATTGGCGTTCGTTCTGCATCAGATCCAGAAAATATAAGGTCTGGGTCATGTTCATATATGGCACCAGCCATAGGCTCCCGATACCAAAGCTCAGCAAACACAGAAATCCCAGCGGCAGGAAACTCATTTGTAAGCAGAACAGCTCCCATTTATGTCCCTTCATAATGCGGAAGCTTAATTTCATCAGCTCCATGGCATTATACTGGGGGAAATCCAACAGTAAATAGTAAGCCTGGGATAAACCAAGGGATAACGGAATATAGATACACATACCGATGACCATAAGCACAATGCACAGGATTGCCATGGTTATGGCGTCAAAGCCCTTCCCTGACCGCAGGAGAAAATAGCAGATATCAAAAGGAAGTGTACATGCCGTATTCAGCAGGATCAGTACTGCGGAGATCCCAAGCGATTTTTTGAATAAGTATTTGAAGCCGTAGAATAGATTGGCGGTTACAGCAGGCCTGTTGCAGGCAGTATTCAGATAGAATAATGTAATGCCGGTCTGAAACACTCCGGCAAAGATCGACAATAAAGTCGTAATCGTCGTCAAAAGCAGATATTCCGTCAGAGATGTCTCTGCGCTTCCTCCCATAATTGTCCGTACGGTAAGGATCATAGTGAAGGTCATGCTGACGGCAAAGGTGAGGGAAAATACGATCAGACTTCGGCTGATGGACAGCAGGATGGCATTGCCGTAATGCCCTGCCATCTGATCTCTGGCTTTTTCTTTGAGTTGGGCTCTGGATGTATATTGTGTCATAGAAATCCTCTTTTCTTTTTATTATTTCGTAACCACAGAATCCATCGGAAAATATCGGCATGTCTTACAGGTACGACTGCCAGAATCCTTCCATATCGACACCGTACATCTGCTGGTACATCTGATCCAGCATATTCCTATAAGAAGGATCGGTAAATACCGTGACAATGCTGCTGATCGTGATGAAGATACCGAGTGCCAGTCCCACACAGGACAGCCAGATCCCGGCGACACACATACTGCTCATACGCTGTCCCTTTTTTCTGGTAAGCATTGCAAAGAGAATGCCAAGAGCACCGGCAGGGATGGACAGCAGTCCTGTGCAGCATAATACCAGGGAACAGATGCCGCAGACCATAGAAGCGATCGATAACCCCCTGTATTTCGGATCGATCTGCGGTATATTTTGATTCATTTCGTTATTCTGATTCTGATAATAATCCATAGAAAGCCTCATTTCCGGGCGGCATGTGGTGAATTTGTCTGCCGCGCTTATATTAAGTACTGTACCATTTTTTCCTGTAATAAGCAAATGAAATAAAAATGAAAAGATTGAGAAAACTTCTGATTTCCAGTATAATATACCCATGCGCAAAACAAAATGGCAACAGGCCATCAGGAGGAACTATGGATATTATACAGAAAATCAAAGAAGAACTTCAGGTAGAAAAATGGCAGGTGGAAGCTGCGGTGAAGCTGATCGATGAGGGAAATACCATCCCTTTCATCTCCCGTTATCGTAAGGAGGTCACCGGATCTCTGAACGACGAGCAGCTGCGTAATCTCGATGAGAGACTGACCTATCTGAGAAGTCTGGAAGATAAAAAGGAGCAGGTGCTGAAGAGCATCGAGGAACAGGGAAAACTTACCGATGAGTTAAAGGAGAAGATTCTGGCAGCTCAGACGCTGGTAGTGGTAGAGGATCTGTACCGACCCTATCGACCCAAGAGAAAGACCCGTGCCAGTATTGCAAAGGAGAAGGGGCTGGAACCTCTGGCAGAATACATTCTGCGCCAGGAGGCAACAGAACCGGTGCTTAACGAGGCGGCCAAGTATGCTTCCGAAGAAAAAGAAGTAAAGACTCCGGAGGAAGCATTGCAAGGAGCACAGGATATTATTGCCGAGATGATCTCCGATGATGCGGATCATCGTCTCTACATCCGTAATATCACCGTAGAGGAAGGTATTGTGAGCAGTACTGCGAAGGATGAGAAGGCTCAGAGCGTCTACGAGATGTATTACAATTTTGAAGAGCCTGTGAAGAAGATTGCAGGTCACAGAGTACTGGCATTGAACCGTGGAGAGGCAGAAAAAGTACTGACTGTAAAAGTCAATGCACCGGAAGAGCGTATTCTGCGTTATCTGGAGAAAAAGCTGATCACGAAGGAAAATGAGTATACCACACCGGTAATCTGTGCTGCAGTGGAAGACAGCTATGATCGTTTAATAGCACCCGCTATTGAAAGAGAGATCCGTAACGATCTGACAGAAAAGGCAGAGGACGGAGCTATCAATGTCTTCGGCAAAAATTTAGAGCAGCTGCTATTGCAGCCGCCTATCGCAGGAAAAGTGGTCTTGGGCTGGGATCCGGCGTTCCGTACCGGCTGTAAACTGGCAGTGGTAGATGCTACCGGAAAAGTGCTGGATACGAAAGTGATCTTCCCTACAGCACCGCAGAATAGGGTGGAGGAGTCCAAAGCCGAGCTGAAGAAACTGATCAAAAAATATAATGTGGATTTAATTTCTGTGGGAAATGGTACGGCCTCCAGAGAGTCCGAGCAGGTAATCGTAGAGCTGTTGAAGGAACTGGATCGTCCGGTACAGTATGTGATCGTCAACGAGGCAGGTGCTTCCGTATACTCCGCAAGTAAGCTGGCGACAGAAGAGTTTCCTAATTTTGACGTGGGACAGAGAAGTGCTGCATCCATCGCCAGAAGATTACAGGATCCCCTGGCAGAACTGGTGAAGATCGATCCCAAGTCCATCGGTGTCGGTCAGTACCAGCATGATATGAATCAGAAAAAGTTAAGCGATGCCTTAAGCGGCGTGGTAGAGGACAGCGTAAATAAAGTCGGCGTGGATCTGAATACCGCATCTGCATCTTTACTCGAATATGTCTCCGGTATTAACAAGACGATTGCGAAGAATATCGTGGATTATAGAGAAAATAACGGACGTTTTGTAAACAGAAAACAGCTGTTAAAGGTACCGAAGCTGGGGCCTAAGGCGTATGAGCAGTGTGCCGGTTTCCTGAGGATCCCGGATGGCAAGAATCCGCTG
>ERZ1673722.3680-NODE-3680-length-10718-cov-6.383100_pt1 | contig 10718 bp, 11 predicted proteins | sample MGYA00580222_ERZ1673722 | MGnify/ENA primary metagenome ERZ1673722 (study PRJEB41218, sample SAMN15661750) | gut metagenome | host: Homo sapiens | place: Canada: London | collected 2015-08-20/2019-03-30 | study: EMG produced TPA metagenomics assembly of...
TCTCGCCCTATGCCTATTGTAATAACAATCCGGTGAATTATGTAGACCCGGACGGAAGGGACTGGTATGAATATACGGATAAGGATGGGAATTCTCAAACTATGTGGCGTAAATCACAAGATAAAATTTACAAAGACGATAACGGAAATACTTGGAATAATATTGGACAAAATTATTTATCAATTAATGGAGACAATGCAACGTTATTTACGCAACACACAAATAGCAAAGGAGAGCTTTATTTAAGTAGCAGTTCATATAATCTTGCTGACGAAAAAAATGCAAATGCTTTAAATTCTACATTAGGAAATCTTCTGTCAAAGGGTTCTGCTGTGGCAGGCTCATTAGGAGGATATGCCGAAGGAAGCAATGCAACTTTTCGATTAACAAACAGCAAAGGAGCTCTTGATTTTAAATTTTATGAAAATGGCTGGAAAGGAAATCAATGGGTAACTCCATCCTCAATTTCAAAAATTGGGAAAGGGGTAGGACATTTTGGAAAATTGTTAGGAGGTCTTGGCGTGCTTGCTTCTGCCTATCAATTTAGAGAAGCATCTACATTTGAAGGAAAACTTGAACACGGATTAGACGTTTTTATGGGTGGAATGAGCTTTGTCCCTGTTATTGGAACAGGTGCTTCTTTGTATTGGTCATTTGGAGGAAAGCAACTGCATTACAAGTGGGTTAATGGTGTTTTAATACCTCAAATAGAAATGGGAATAAATCCCGGACTACCTGGTTATCAACCATTCAAATAAATTGAAAATGAAAGATTTATTTTATTACGTATTTTATAGAGCTTCTAAATTTTATAAATCATGGGGCGAAAACAATAACTATTATATTTCAGGGAAATTTTCATTATTCCTTGCCTTTGCCTCCAATATACTGTTTTTAATTGGCTTATTTTGCTATATATTAGGAATTAGATATAGCATACAGATAGTTTATTTAATTTGGATTTTGCTTTTCGTGTTGAGTTTCTTTGTTCTTAATGAAAATAGATACAAAGAGTTAGCAGAAATATATAAATATGTAAAGAATAGCCAATTGAAAGGCTGGTTAGTATTTGCCTACGTTATTGGTTCGCTTGTTTTGTATTTTGTTTCATTATTTATCTATTAAACAATCATTGATCCCAGACCTAATAGTATGGTAAAGGAGTATCAAGATAATTTCAAGCCTGACCCAAAGACAGAAAAAATAGAATGGGAACAATAATAAATAATATGGACGAACAATATATTTCAATTTGGGAGCTGATATCACTCCAACTTTTTTTAGGCTCTATAATCTATATAGTTGGCTGTATCGTATTGTTTTTTGTTTTACGAAAAGAGGTAAATCGCAAATATAAAATCGCATTATTGTTGTTAGTTCAGTTTTGTATTTCGGTATTATTGTCACTTATTATTTGGCAATCTTGGAATATAGATATTGATATAATGGCATTAGAATTTATTAATTTGCCTGCTTTATTTTCTGAGTTTGTTACAATACCGATATGTTATTTTATTTTGAAAAATGGAAAAAATAAAGAGATTGCTTCTTTTTGACTTGTCAAAATATAGTGTAGGTTATATTACTGAAAGTTCAAACGGTATGAATTTTACATTCGGACGATTGTCTTATTTTGTAATAAAGGACGACAACGGACGTTTTGGTAAATTTCGTTCATTTATGACCAATAAAACTATGTCTATTGATTTAAATATGGGCATACAATATTAGAAAACTATCTGAACAGTAAAATTAGACACCCCTTACAATTAAAAAATCAGATGAAAACCAGTTTCAAAGCAAGAAGATGATTATAGGAAAAGAGAAATGTCGTGTTATTACAGGACTAAAAAGGAAAACTGCGAAAGCGAATAATAGAGGAACAAGGATCGATCACCGAGGGCGAAGCGTCTTTGCGGAAGCCTGATATTAAAGGATAACATGTAGAAGTGTATAATCACAATTTAGTATAATTGAATATGAAAAATATTAGGATTATAATTGTGCTAGTCGTATTCCCATTTTTCTGTATAATCGGCCAAAATCAACAAAGTTTGCCGGAGGATAGACCCATTATTCCTCCATCTCCGAGGGCTGCCGCATTTCATATTTATGGAGATTATCCGGTTAATTATAATACAGGAATTGCTGATATATCCATACCATTGTATACTGTAAAGATGGAGGGAATAGAGGTGCCGATAACATTGCGATACCATCATGCAGGTGTGAAATTTTATGAAACTCAGTTGTCGAATGTCGCTACGGGGTGGATTATAGATGTGGGAGGATTGGTGTCACGAACAATTATGGGGAAACCAGACAAGCGGGTTCCTATGTTTAATGTAGATTCTTTGGAGGCGGGCTATCTTACAGAAACAGATGAAGAGGATTTCAAAATATTACAACGATTGGCTTGCGGGCAGTTGGTGAATACGGTACTTGACTCGGAATATGATATTTTTTCCTATCGGTTTAATGATAACGTCGGGAAATTTGTTGTGGGCAGATTTGACGAAGTAATTAAATTCCCGCATAATTCGTTAAAAATAGAACCCGAGTGGGCCGGTCATCTTATTCAAAAGATCGATATTTATGACGATAAAGGAGTTCAATATAGATTTGGTAAATCCTTAGACGGGCAATCGAAGGCTGTGGAATATACGGGTAGCAATTTCGAGTCGAGTTGGCTTTTGACCGGAATAAAGCCGAGCCACGGAAAAGATAGTATTGTTTTTAAATACAGAGATGCATCGCGAAATGGGAGTTTTACGTATAAAATTTGGGTTCCCAATCATTTTGTGGAAATAAAAGATGGTCGTCAGGGAGATGAGATTATAGAAGATGTGCAGGGAACGCATACTTATTTTGGAGATAGTTATGCTGGGTCTAGTATAGAATGTTTGGTATATAACGGATATAGAGAGTTATTGTATAATATAAAAACAATATCGGAGATTATTTTTCCATTGGGGAAAATTGTATTTAATTCGATAGATGGAGGAGAGCGAGTTTCGAGTATAGATATTTTCGATAATAGAAACGAGTTATTAAGAAGTGTTCGTTTCAACACAACCGCTTTTGACGAATCGGGGCGGTGGAATGCATTAAATTCTGTTGAGTTTTTAGATTCTCGACGAGTGTGCGATTCTCGATATTTGTTTGAATATAATGATGTACGATTTCCCCAAGTGGAACATACCAATGCATTGGATTATTGGGGATATTATAATGGTTGTAACGACAATACGTCTTTGGTTCCTAATTTTTATTTGACATTTAAACGGAACCAAGTAAAAAATGGAGCATGGGGTGTGTTGGAAAAAGGTCTGTTATATAATTATACCATCGGGTTCTGCGATAGAACTCCTTCTGAATATTTTGCCCAAGCATACATTTTAGAAAAAATAGTTTATCCTACCGGTGGTTTTTCGGAGTTTGAATATCAGTTGAATCGTTATGGGGAAGATAATAAACCAGGAGGAGGATTACGGATTCATCGAATTATCAATGATGATGGAAAAGGAAATAAAACTAGCAGAAGTTATGAATACTCTCCGGGTGTATTGGAATTGATGCCCGATAGTGCAGAAAATTATATTCATGAGGCAGACGGCATTCTTTTTCAAATGAGGACAGAAAATCAAGGGTTTATTCGCTATCACGAATTTTCATTTAGAAAGAGATTCTATTCATCTGATATGAACGGAGCTTTAACTTTGGGAACAGGAAACCAAATCAGATATCCCGAAGTTATAGAATATATCGGTACGAACGAACAAAATATCGGTAGGAATGTATATCGATTTGAAGAACACCGAAACTTGTATACTAGGTCTCGGCCTAATAATGATTTGACTTTTCCCCGGTTGCATACATGGAGAAGATGGAAATCGGGGAATTTGATAGAGACGTTGGTTCAAAGACAGGACGAAATAGGAAATTGGGTGTCAGAAAGGATAATAAGAAATGAATATGAATTATTAAGTCGCACCAAATTGAGAAATTTAAGCGTAACAAAAACAACGTTTTATCCACCGTCTTTTGTCCGTATAGGTTCTTTAAGTACAACCGATTTAGACGATTTAATTCTGACTCCTGATTTATTCGAGCGTTTGGATCTTATTTATGGACGTTTTGAACATTCGAGGAGTTTTCCGTTTTTCCTTCAAGATCGATATTTGATAGATACCTCTACTCCCGTTTTATCGGAGACGATAGACTCGTTGTGGACAGATAACGGTAATTTTGTAAAGAATGAAAGTTATGCGTATGATTCTATTTATTTAAAGCCGATTAGTATTGTTCAAACGACCAGTGATGGTGAAATGTTGGAGATAAAGAATGAGTATGTCTTTTCCGATGCTTATAAAAATGAAGACCCATATAAGGGAATGATAAAAAATAACATAGTCTCTCCTATCATAGAACGGCAGGAATACAAGAAAAAATTCGAGAATGTATTGTTGTCCACTCAAAAGTTAAGTTATAAGCAATTTTATCCGAAAGTGTTTAAACCGAGTGAGTTTATGATATCGTTTGAGAGCAATCCATTTTATTTGAAGTCGAAATACAGTAGATACGATTCTCATGGAAATCCATTGTGTATAACGAGCGATGATTTAACTACCATTTACTTGTGGGGATATAGTTATCAATACCCGGTGGCGGAAATCAAGAATGCCTCTTGGGAGCAAGTAGAGAGCATCATAGGGGATGCCGAGGCTTTCGCTGCGGCTGAAATTCCAGACGGAATGTTGCTGGCCCGATTGCGTACGGAACTGCCGTCGGCACAAGTAACCGTTTATACGTATGAGCCGCTGGTGGGAATTACCTCTTCGACCGATCCTCGGGGGCATACGACTTATTATGAGTATGATGATGCGGGGCGATTGGTGCGTGTGAAAGAGGGAGAGAAGACTACGACATTGTATAAGTACCATTATCGGAATGAATAGAACGATGAAACGGATAAAGAGAAATGTTATGAATATACGTGTTTTATTATGTACGGCCGGTATTGCTGCTGTACAAGTTTTGTCGGCAATAGAATTGACAGCCGACAGCAACCGGCTGGAAGCCGGGGAGGCATTCGTCAAATGGCTGGTCGAGTACCAAGAACCGGGCAGGGCCGGAACGAAATGCCGGTGGGATTTCCGAGGAATGCAAATCCTTTCGGAGGAACTTCCCGTGGAATATTTTATTCCGGACAGTTCCCATATGGATATTCTTTGTGGTCGCGAGGGGCGTAACCGTTATTATTACCGACAAGGAAGTGATAGCCTGTGGTGTGTGGGACATGAGAATGCGACTTTCTATATCGATTATGCTCGTCCCGAACTTTTGTTGCGTTATCCTTTCGCTTATGGCGATTCTCTGACGAGTCGTTTCGAAGGAGCAGGACGGTATGGTCAGCGTATTCCTCTTTTCGTCGAGGGAACGACGACTGTCACAGCCGATGCCGAAGGTGAATTGAGTTTACCGGGAGAGACTTTCGGAAACGCCCTGCGGGTACATACCGCCCGCCGATATGTGAGGATATGTGAAGACAGCTTGTCAGTGAGTGTGGATACGTATGCTTGGTATGTGCCGCAGAATCGTTATCCGGTGTTCGAGAGCGAGACTTCCACGCTGTATGGTACACAGGCCGATACGATACTCTCGGCTGTATCGTTTTACTATCCGCCCGATTATCTGAGTGGGGAGAGTGACCGTAGTGCCGACGATGAATCGATTGAGGAGGAGATCCTACCGATCGAGAATGTTTTTACCGAGGCGGAATATCTGCCCAATCCGGTGGAGAGTGACTTGACAATAAAATATAAACTTACTCGTTCGGCTTCGGTGTGGTTCACTTTGCACAGTAGTGCGGGAATTTGTCTGAGACGGACACCGAGTCGTGAAGAAGATGAGGGAGAGTATTCTGTGCTGGTTCCTATGTCGGGATTGATGCCGGGGGTGTACACATTGTATGTTCATGTGGACGATAAGGTACTTTCTGTAAATATTATCAAGGGGTAATTCGGGCGGCTGTCGTAAAAATGAGATACTATTTTTGTAAAAACTTTCGTCGAACCCGAAAAATGTATTATATTTGCCACCGTTTTTACGGGATCGACCCGAGGGAGTGATGCTCGAGTGGTTGAAGAGGCACGCCTGGAAAGCGTGTATACGTCAAAAGCGTATCGGGGGTTCGAATCCCCCTTACTCCGCTATATATATTGTTTTTCAATAGATTACTGATTAATGGTACTGAAATAGGTACTTCTTTTTATCTGTTGAATAGCTTCATGGCATTCTTTTTTGCCGAATCTGAAATTTCGATATAGGGTTTCATCGCCTTGTAGTCGCTATGTCCAGTCCACTTCATAACAATTTGAGGAGGTATACCAAGCATAAGAGCATTACAAATGAATGTTCTCCTACCGCAATGTGTAGTTAAAAGTTCATATTTAGGTTTTACTTCATCATACCTCCTATTCCCTATATAGTACGTGAGGCCTATTGGGGTATCTAACCCGCAAAGTTCCCCTATCTGTTTAATGTCTTTATTGGTTATCTGATTGCTGTTAGTAGGAATTGCATATACCCCCTGTGAATTCTTGTACTTGTCAAGTATCGAGCGGGAATATTTATTAAGCTCTATCTTCACAGTATCTGAGGTCTTTATTGTTGTGACAGATATATAATTATCGTAAACGTCTGACTTTTTCAAGTTCTTTGCGTCGCTAAATCGCAACGAAGTGAAGCAGCATAGGCACAAAACATCTCTTGAAACTTCAAGTCGTTTCATGCTCTCGGGGAACTCGAAAGAAAACAGCTTCATCAATTCGTCCCATTCAAGGTATATTACTTTCTTTTGAGTGTCTCTTAACTTGACCGAGTGTGTTAAAGAGGCATCTCCGGTATCATATCCATTAGCCTTAGCCCATCTTAGGAAACTTTTTACAAATCCGTTCTGACGTTTTACTGTCGTGTTCCTCATTCCATTGGATAGCAAGAATTGGAGATAATCCGAAATCCCATTTTCTGACAAGTCTGAAAATTGTATATCAGATTTGAAATCGATCAAATGCTTCAATAAAGTCTTTCGTTTATCCGAAGTGGACAACGCCCAATTATTTCTGTTATCAGAAAGGTATTTGTTAAACGCCTGCACAAAAATTATATGAGGATTATCCTTCTCCGCATGTTTATATTCTCCTCTAATTTCTCGGATCAATGCGTCTCGGAAATCTTTCTCACTTGGTAATACTCCTTCCATTTCGTACCTTGCGAATAACTTATCGGTTGCCATCTCGTAGCGTGATATTTCCCTATTTATGTTTGAGGCAGGTACTTTCTTTTTCCCATGAGTAGTGCCGTTCTTAACTCGTTGTGTATCGGAGTTCCATTTAGCTCGTTCTACTCTGTAACCAAGATTCAGTACCACGGTATTCCCTTTCCACTGAACTCTCATACGCAGATAAGATTCGTTGGTACTAATGTGGTTTAGCAGGAAAATTCGGTTAAATCTCATATCAATGATTGCAATTGTAGTTTCTGTTGCCTTTCCCCTTTTTAAGAATGGTAGCCAACATATACAGTCCTTTCTCTGTAAATGCTTTTGGAAGTTTCGGAGAGAACTTTATAGTTTCGAGGTTGTCAAAATTTTTGATAACCTCTCCCTTTTCACGCTTGTTAAGTTCAAACACATACCCTTCCGGGAATTTGCTTGGGGTATCCTTTTCAAATGAATGTAGGTGTGAACTCGATACCCAATGCACGAGCAATGCGGAAGAAACTCGACAGCTGTATATCCGCCTCGCCTTTTTCCACACGGGCAATATAACTTTGTTCCTTACCGATTTTCTGCGCCAACTGTTTTTGGGTTAATTTGAGCTCCTTACGGCGATCCCGTAATATCTCGCCATAATACCAAGCCATAGTTTTTTCGTTGAAAGCCTCACGGGTATCTGTACCATGCTTTCCGTACTTTTCGTCAAGTAACTGATTCGTAGTTCTGAGCTTTCCCAACTTTTTATCATCTAACTGTATCATAATAATAAATCTTTTAATATACACTCCGCTTTGGCTATCTGCTTGTTATAGTCCTTTGTGGATTTCTTTAAGAAACCATTAAGCAGGATTATTTTTGTTGACAATATGACATTGCTGTTATCGATTGCAAATAACACGGTTCTATACTCATTTGAGCCGACAGACACACGCATCTCATACAATTCGGTTCCCTCTAAATGCTTTACATATTTTACAGGTATGGAATATACTGTCTGTACAAGCTCGAATGTGAACTCAAACTTCTCTCTTACCCTTTTATCCAATCTATCGAAGAATTCTTCAAATTCGTCTGATTTGAATATAGTTCTTATGTCGGTAGTCTTGCCTTCAACTGATTTCATGGTGCGAATATAACTAATTAGTTATATTTTTGCAAGCGCAATCAAATAAAAATTTTTATGCCGACGTAAATTCTCCTTGTTCTTCCTTTGTAATAGCAAATTTTACAAGGTGTATATCCGTTATTTTGAGCTTTGTCTAAGGATATAGCGACTATTTCTGCACTACACTTGTTTAATCCTCGGCAGTTTCTGTGGGCATGGAATCTTTTGGCTTTTGGTCCAGTGCAGATATATACTGTTACGGTTTTTTGTTTTTCCTTTTTGTTCGGTTGCTCGCCGGAAGTTATAGCGGGGCAACACAATGCAAATAACAAGATTAGTGATGTCAGCCTTGTTTTCATATCAATGATTGTTATCGTATGTTGAGTGTGTTTTACCTGTAAGTTTATCATATACTGTAAAAACAACATATTCGTAATTTTCGACAACAAACCTATTGTTTTGAATATAAAGCCCTATTGCAACGCTAAGAAATAAAGAAATGGCAAATACAATGTTTGCTATTTTTTTATCCATGTATTTTTTTACTAATAAGAAAGTAATACAGGATATTGTTATCAATAAGAGAACAGGGAATGCCCAAGATAAGATAAAAGCCTCCATGATATATTTATTTGATTGAAAAATAATATAAAATAATAAGTATAATAATAAGTAACAGTATAAGTGTAAAATCTTTATGTTTTACTATCGGATTAAGAATGTTATCAAATTTGATTGTTTTTTTTATCCTTTTTTTATTTTTTGTTTCAGTGGCTTCTTTTTCTTCTTCTTCTTTTGTCTGTTCTTTTACATTTAATTCTTTTGGTCGAAATATATAGCCTGTTATTTCTTTATTATTATTTACATAATTCCCCCAATAATAAAATGTTATTCCACATCTTATAATTCCCTTTATTGATTCTTGTGATATACATTTGTATGTGTATTTAGGCTCACAACATCTCCTAAATCTAATGTTATTATCGTAGTGATCTGATTCTGAATTAAATTCTGCCCATGGATCTTTAACATCTAAACAAACATGCACATAATCTCCACTATCATTTATCATTGATTCTTTAATAGGCATAGTTTTTTTTACACCATTTTCAATATAGATAATAACATCTCTGTGTTTCAGCCCTTTTTCATTCCTTTCTAATATTGTGTAATACATAGGTTCTCCATGCTCTGACATAGGAATAACGCCTGTTCGTCTAAGGACTATTTCTTTATCAGTACATGGATAATATTCATCAAGAGATTCTATTGATGGTGATTCTTTCAAATATCCATAATCATAAGCTGTTTTTTCTTTTATAAATTCGATTATTGTCTCAGTCTTTTCTTTTGAGAATAAGGTATCATTAAGAGTATGTTGAGCATATTTATTATCTTCTTCTCTAATGGATTGATAAGAAGGATAGCAGAATCTTGAAAATGTTTTCAAATCAAGTATAATTTCTTTTCGTTCTAAAAGTGTTTTATTATTAATTGAAGATAAGGCTTCATTAACAACTTTATCGCTTAATATATTTCTGTAATTGTTTTCTATGTTCTCTTTATAAAAAATATATTTCTGCTTTTCAGATTTTTTGTGAGATATATGAAGGAATATGGCAAGTAATACTATACATAAATATCCAATAATTATAATGTCGATTATTGTTCCCATTATAGAAATAATTATTCTATCCAATTAGACCGATTATACTTAATATCGCAAATACAATTACGCATAACTGACAAGCTATCACACCGACTACGGTTCGTTGGAAGAATATGGCCGTTATCCCACCGACTATTGTAGCTGCGGCGTATGTTACAAGTGGTTGCCACCATGCAAAATGCCAAAAACTCCACACAAACGTAACCAAGAACGTTATATATCCAATAGTACCTAATAACAATAATATAGACCTTGCCATCTCAGACGAACCTCTAAACTCCTTGCCAATAGCTAAACAATGGTAAGAAAACACGCCTAATAACCCTATAAAAATTAATGTACTCATTCGTTGATATATTTACAAGTCTGTTAATTTTTATACTGCTGAAAGATGTACCAATATCATGTATATTTAGATATAGTTTTAAAAGATTTTCGTTGCAAGTATAGAGTTCTCTAATTTTTTCTTTTATCTTTTTCAATTTGTTCCTGTGGATCTTATTTCTCTATTATATTTTCGTGTGAGACATATTTGGGGTACGGATAATTTAACTCTTCGTCTCTGGCTTCGACACAAATTTCTCCTTCGGGCGATATTTCGATGACCCTACCTTGCTTTTGCTTTCCGGTCTCCTCGTCAAGATATGTTATATAGTCCCACAAAC
>ERZ1673722.3685-NODE-3685-length-10704-cov-8.759226_pt1 | contig 10704 bp, 15 predicted proteins | sample MGYA00580222_ERZ1673722 | MGnify/ENA primary metagenome ERZ1673722 (study PRJEB41218, sample SAMN15661750) | gut metagenome | host: Homo sapiens | place: Canada: London | collected 2015-08-20/2019-03-30 | study: EMG produced TPA metagenomics assembly of...
ACAAACCGTTATGATGTAGGTGTCATTAGCGGGCCAGATAGTGTACTCAACAGCAGTTTCAGACGTTAATGATAAACTCATGAATTTTTGTTGTTTTCTTCTGTTTTCCGCCATTTCTATGATTCTTCTGAAAAAATTGTGCCACAGGGGCCAAAAGTTCATCGTTTCGTACGGATTTTTGGCATTTTTGTTCATATAGCTGTGAAATATAACCAGTTTTAGTGTCTCATATTGTGTGTAAAACAGGTTCTCTTCGACTATGCTACGTCAATGCGGTTTGTTGAGTAGACATTTCTGCACTCAAATTTGTTCGGAGAAGTTGCTCGACGGTGGCGTATAAAGCTCACTTATTGCCATATGTCGCTACATACCTTCTTTTCCGGGCATAAAAAAGAAGCCGCCGATTATTGACTAATCGACGACCTCAAAGTACATCAGAGCGTAAAATATTCACTTTTTTCCTTATAAGTGATTAAGCTCACTTATTCCAGTTTGTAATGATTTTCAGTGATTATAATCACTTATTTTTACCAAATGATAGCATCACCCAAAACTCCGGGTGGCGTAAAAAGCTCACTTTTCTAAGTGAACAAAATCACTTATTTTCAATAGCCATAAGTGAGCTTAATCACTTATTTTTATCGTTCATAGGTACAAAAGTAATTTTAATCACTTGTTGAGTAGACTTGTCTGTATAGCCTCCTGCTCACCCGGTTACCTTCCACCTTGCTGCCTTGCAAGCATCGCCACACACTTGATCTCGCAGTTGTTGCTCAAAGTCAGCTTCGGTGTCTTATGAGCTCCTGCATCTTCAGCCGTACAGTTCTGCACAGCTACCTGTTTTGCCTCTCGGTTGTACAGAAAACGATAGTGGGTTGGCCAGCCTAATGCTTCCAATGCGCTGCGGAAGATTGTGATCCTTCCATCTTCGACATTAAAAGTCAGACCCAGCATCCGCTGGTTCCATATTCTTTCGTTCACTACTCTCCCCTCCTTAAAAATGGGCGCACTTCCCCCTTGGAATCCTGGTTGCCGTTTTAATCAAGCCCGGTATCGGGGATGGTCTTACCCGTCAGCATCCCCACCGATACATAGCCATCCATTTGCTGAACTTCGGATTCTTTCAGATGTTCTTCTACAGGTATGCCAAAAGTACCCGCAATATCATCTGGGTAAAATCCCTTTCTGGTATTTGCAGGCTTTGTCTCTTGCGCATTTTTCTGGTCTGTTCCATTTTTTCGCTTCTGGCCCTCATGGAAGACCTCCGGCACGAGCAGGTCAAAAACATACAGAGTTTCCCCTTCAAACGAAATTCTGTACCCAAGCATCTTATACCGGCATTCGGTATCCCAGCCCATTTCCTTATACACCAGTTCTGAAAACGGTTTGCAGGTCATCTTCCGGCTTTTACGTTTATCCGGCTTGGCGATATACCAGCGCAGAGCATCCTTGTCGTTTTCATCACAGCCGCGTACAACAATACGCTTCAAATCACTGTTGAACATGACGTGTACATAAGCCACATCTTCCAGCCCGGTGATGCAGGCCGTGTTAAATGTGATGCTGTCCTTGCGGATCACGATCGCGGGGTCACGAAGATGTGCAAACAACTCCTTCCGCACGACCTGGTATCCGTCATAGGAAAATGTACTTTCTAATTCTTCCGCTCTTGCGTCTCTATCATTTTCTGCCTGCTCTTCCGGTGGCATGGCGTTCGTATTTTCATTCATCTGTGTCAGTCCATCCTTTCATTATTTTTTCCGCTTCATGGAGCAAAGCATTCAGGCCATCTGCGGTAAAAGTATTCATTTCTTCTATCTCTGCTGCCGGCCGGGGTACATCTCAGTTTCCAGAGTAATGCTCCTGCTGTAAAATCCCGACCTGTGCAATACTTGTGATCGGCTTTCCAAAAGTACCTGCCCATTCTGGTGGGAAGATATAGATCGTCTGCTTGACGGTTTTTCCCTCTTCATCCTGTTCCTTGGATGGCAGGACAATTTCTTCTACTTTAACCATTTCCGACTCATCCAGTTCAAACAGCATCAGCTTGTCATCGTTCTGTCCCACGAGCTGCCCACGGAAACGGTATTTCAAACCTTCTTCCCATTCCATCATGTCAAAAAGGGTTTTTGCCAGACCGCGGCATCCGAGTGTACTGGCGCACCAGCGTCCCTCTTTCAGCCTGCCCCAGCGGATCGCATTCGGATTATCCTTTTCGCATGGGCGAATGGCAATGCAGCGGTCAACCGAATTCAGGAGCAGTTCTACATACTCCACGTCTTCAAACTTTTTCAGACAAGCGGTATTAAAGCGCAGCTTGCCATTGGAGATCGTCATAGCCGGATTCTGTAAAGTAGCAAAATACTGTGTCCGCACAACTTCATATCCACTCAGGTCCAAACGGTTCATAACTTCTACCGTATCTTGCTGTTTTTCCCGCATGACGCTCTCAGATGCTTCCCGGTATTCTTCTGCCGAAAAGCCGGTCCAGTCCTTATCAAACGGCACATATCCGCGTAAGATTCCATCATCCACCACACCCAGGACTGGAAGTGGTCGATTCTTCTTTGTATAACTCCGGGATGCCCGCAGATGATTTGCCGCATTATAGACTTCCCTGGACACGATTGCCTCATGATGATCTCTCTGCCGGTACTGCGTCCGGTCGTTGTTGTTTTTCTTTGATTTATGCGTCAGGAAATTCGGTGTGAAGGTCTTCCTTGCCAATACATCCCCACAATGGCGTTCATTAGCAATGACTCCTGCAAGAGTGCCGGGATTCCACTCCGTGTTCCCCAGTTTTGTCTTCCGGCCATATTCTGTCAGAAGTTCTGCAATCTCAGTGAAAGAAAATCCGTTCAGGTACAGATAGTAAATCACCTTCACCGTCTGTGCTTCGTCCTGATTCACCACAAGGCTGCCATCCTCGTCCTGGTCATATCCGAGCAGGGCCGGCGTAAGGAACAGTCCACGGCTGAACCTGCGGTCAATGGACCAGTTCATAATGATAGACTTGGAATGAGATTCTTCCTCTGCCACGGATGCCAAAATCGTCAGGATCATGCGGCCGTTACTGTCCAGTGTGTAGATGTTGTCCGCTTCAAATTTTACACCCACGGGCGGGTCAAGATTTTTCAGTGTTTCAATGACGGAAAGACAGTCCACAATGTTTCTGGCGAAACGGGCGATGGACTTTGTGAGGATCAGGTCAATCTTTCCGGCCTTACAGTCCTCGATCAGCTGCTGCATTCCTTTGCGATGCTCCAATGATGTACCGCTGATGCCTTCATCATCATAGATTCCAACGAATTCCCATCCCGGCTGTGCCTTGATATAATCCGTGTAATAATTTTTCTGAAGTTCGTACGAAGAAGTCTGTTCATCATTATCAGTGGAAACACGGACATAAGCGGCAACACGACGGATAGAGGTGTGATATTGTCAATATCAGTTGACAGATAAAACTCAAAGAGTAGCCGCATCATGCAGCCATTGCCTGAGCAGCATAAAATCTGCTGCGCTTCACCATGGGTGGTAAGCCACCATTAGCGGAGCAAATACGACGATTGTTCCAATAGCTCATAAAGTATCTCCAAACTAGCGATTTCAGCTGCTCCACGGTCAACTGTTCCAGATCGTAGCGGTCATATAATAGTTCTGCTTTCATCCTTGCCCACATGCTTTCGCAGCGGGCATTGTCATGGCAGCACCCGCTTGCACTATTCATACTTTGGCAGATACCATACCGAGCGATTGCTCTGCGGTATAGATTGCTTGTATACTGAGCACCGCGGTCAGAATGAATAATTGCACCGTGCAAAGCCGGATAAGAAGCCATTGCGTTGTCCAATGTCTGAACGCACAGTTCTGCCTTCATGTTTGTACTCATAGCAATTCCCAAAACACTCAGATCGAAGCAGTCAAATATGACGGAAGTGTAGAGCTTTCCATCTTTTGCTTTAATCTCTGTAATATCCGTAATGCATTTTTTAAGAGGCTCATCGGAACGAAAGTCTCTTTTCAGCAGGTTGTCCGATTTCATTGCCTCTCGGTCAGCCTTTGTGATTCCATTGGGCTTGCGTTTTGGATGATGAGTTAGTCCGATCTTTTTCATGATACGATATACCGTCTTTTCTCCCGGAATCTCTACGCCATCCGGCTTTTTCAGCTGTAAAGCCTGATACATCCGCATACGTCCATATGTATCGTTGCATTGATCCTCACTGCAAATTTCCCGCATGATTTCGGCAAGCCGTTGGGTATTTCCACGGTCGATTTCTGCTTACCAGATACCGATAGAACCCTTGCCGGCTTACACCCAGCATTTTGCAGCAAAATGCAATTCTTCCTTTCCTCTTGCCATCTTCTGCTTTTACGGCGATGAATTTCATTCGCTGCCCTTTGCTGACTTCCGACGGCTGGCGGCGAAAAAAGCGCTGGCTTCTGCTAGAAATTCATTTTCTTCCTTTAGCCGCCGTATTTCTTTCTCCTGCTGCTTTACCTGCTTGTGCAGGGTATTCAATTCTTCGGCCAGACTCATTGCGGTTTGCGGTGTATGCGCTCCGCCTCCGATGTCCAAGCGCCCCTCTTTGGCAGCCTTGACCCATCCGTACAGCGTATCTACCGGTATTCCCAATTCGACCGCTGCTTTCGAGGATCCTATTTCATTCGATAGCTTTACGGCCTGCACCTTATATTCCGTGTTGTATTTTCGTTGATTCCGAGCCATCTTTCGTTGCCTCCTGTTTGTCCTTTTCTATATATTGGCCCTTTGAGTTCCCTATGTCAACTTTTATTGTACAACACCACATGCTTTCTGCACCATCGTTGGTATTTATTGACAAATGCCTTTTCTGAGCATTCACTGACACATTTGAAATGCCAGAATGCCGCCACAAAATCCACCCACTTCTCACTCCCGTCTGCCCGGGCAGGACTGCTGAACAAGCGGTTTACATTGGGAAAGACGGTATCCAGCAAAGAGATCAGATTATTCTTCAAAACTGTTTGTACCTTAGAATACTGCTTGTACTGGCGGTAGCAGTTTTTCAGTAAGAGCCGGGTATCTTCCTCCGGGAAGTATCTCGGCAAAGTAAGCCAGCGGTTAAGGCCGTAATTTGCCGGTTTTACGGCATCCTTTCGATCGGTTTTGACCCGTCTCAATTCGTTGTTCCCGTAGCCGTGTATCAACTTTGCATGGACGACGGAAACATATAATCTTGCGTCGTGGAGAACTTTCGCCACCGGCGTATGGTAATTTCCTGTGGCTTCCATAACCACACGAGTCTCACCGTCCAGGCTTTTGAGCAGCCTTGCCAGCGCACTTAGTTCACTGTTGGTGTGACGGACTTCAAAAGGTGAGATGACGACCTCTCCAAAAGGGCGCATGACGGCAACCGTGCTTCTTCCTTTGGAAACGTCGATGCCAACAGAGTTCATTTACATTCCTCCAATACAGATTTGCCTCATTGCCGATTCAATCTATTGGGTAACGCGAACTCTATTCCATCGACGAAGTGTTCATCGATGCACCTCGTACCTATCCCACTATAATATGACCGCACACGACCTTGCCATGACAATGATCCGGGAAGTGCTTTATACGACTGGCATCACTGCCACCGCCGGGATCGGAACTAATCTCTACTTGGCAAGACTGGCAATGGACATCACTGCCAAATACGCTGCGCCTGACAAGGACGGAGTCCGCATCGCTAAACTGGATGAAAAGAGCTTTCGCTATCTCCTCTGGAATCACAAGCCTCTCACAGACTTCTGGATGACTGGTCCCGGTACCGTCAAGCGACTAGAAAAGCACGGCATCCATACGATGGGCGAGCTGGCATATTTCAGCACCGTCAATCAGGATATCTTATATAATGAATTCGGTGTTGACGCCGAACTACTGATTGACCATGCTTGGGGGCTGGAGCCCTGCGGTATGAAAGAAATCAAAGCCTACAAGCCCAGCACCAACAGCATCTCCGAAGGTCAGGTTCTCTCCTGCCCTTACCCATATGACAAAGCAAGAATCATTATCATGGAGATGGCTGACAGCTTAGTATTACAGTTGACGGACAAAGGTCTGGTTACGGACAGCCTGACACTGGATGTGGGTTATGATCGGGAAAACTGCGACAGCGGAAAGTACAGAGGTCCGGTACACATCGATCACTACGGCCGCACCGTTCCAAAGGGTGCCCACGGCAGTACGAAGCTAGATAACCCGACCAACCTTGGCAGTTTTCTGATTTCTGCCACAACTGAGCTATTCGAGAGAATAGCGGATAAAACTCTGACGGTAAGACGGATCACAATAGCCGCCAACCGTGTGGTCAAAGATGAGGGATTCCTCCAAGTTGACCTATTCACGGACACAACCAAGTTGGAAAAAGAGAAAAAGCTGCAGAATGCGATGCTGCGTCTCAAGAAAAAGTTCGGCAAGAACGCCGTACTAAAAGGAACCAACTATCTGGATGGTGCAACGATGAGAGAAAGAAATCAACAGATAGGCGGCCACAAGGCCAAATAAGGAGGAAGAACATGGACTACAAGAACACACCGGAAGGCAGGGCCGTCCAAAGTAAGTATGGCAAAATCCTCCATGCCTCCCGTCCGGATCCGCCACATAATCATCCCCGTATGCCGATGTCCAATCGTGCTAAAATCTTCTCTCCGTTTGCCGCCTTACGAGGCTATGAGGATGAGATTGTTTCCGAGGGCAGAGACCACCTCAAAGGAAATAGAATCGAGCTGTCTGAAGAAGGCAAGCAAGCTCTGAACCAAAAGATCAGCTAGCTTCGGAAGGGACAAGAGATCATAATAAAATATTTCACGGACGGCTACTATGAGAATATAGCCGGAATACTGGATGCTGTGGATACGATAAACAAAGAACTGCGAATTTACACAGGCTTTATAAATGATACCGGCAAAGAGCTGCCGACCATTATTGCATTCGAGGATATATTAGAGATTGGGGTGAATATGACTTGAACTACTACTTTTGTGACGCATGCCGCTACTGCTTCTCTGCTAAGGAACTACCTGACCGTTGTCCTGACTGCGGAGCGGTAGCACACGATAATAAAAAGGCAGTACGGCCGGCGAGTAAAACGGAAATCGAGGAATTGCTCAAAATACAGAAAGAAGATAAGGAGGACACACAAAATGAAAGCACATAAATATTGGTCACTCGGCGCACTTGCCTGCATGGCAGGGTGCTTCTACACAGGCTGCAAGAAACTGATGCAGGCTCATAAGTATTTCGCTTGCGGCTCTCTGGTCTGCATGGGCATGGCAATCTACTCAGGCCACAAAATTGCACCAAAAAAGAAAAAAGCTGAAAATCCTGAAAAATAAGAACACACGCCCTCGCCGTAACAAGCGAGGGCTTTTTTGAACTCCAGGAGTTCATTTTATTTCCATCACAAACTATATACTTCCATCATAAGCCGTATCCCGACTTTCAGGCCTTCCTCAAAAGCAGTCTTCTCCCATGCACAGCACACTGTTCCCTGCCGGTCCATAATCTTCTCCCAGAGGGGAATCTTATCTCCGACATAATCATCTATGATCCTATCCATTCCATCCAGCCCTCTCAGCCAGTCTTCCAGTTCCTTTTCCTTGACCTTTGCTGCTTTCCCGGCATCTGTGTTTTTCTCTACTGGATTGTTTTCCGTGTAATGCTCGTAGATCAGATCAAGCAGGTTCTCCACTGGCGGATAATACTCTGGTTCCGTTTTCTTCAAATATTCCTCCAGCATTTTCTTCAATTTTTCTATAATGCTACCATCCTTCCCAACTGAGATTCACATCCTCAGTTATGGCACATATTACCGCACACTTCTGTACATAGCAACCTATTTTTTGCGGTCTTTTGGACGGCCCATCTTCTCCTTCACCTCATCTGGCACATCGATCAATCCGAACCGATAGAACATTCCGTAGATGTAAGTCACTCCCCGGATATCGCCCAGAGCTTTCGGGCGGTCTACCACTTCTCCTTTAATATTCTTCAGCGCCAGCAGCACTGAACTCCACGCTAGACTTTTACTTTTCTCCCGTCTGTCAATCCATAGTTCTTTTGTGTACTCACCGTTCCTGCCTTTTTTAATTTCGTAAGAGAATGGCAATCCAGAGTAGGTTTTAAATTCTACCCCGGCATAGGACACAACCATGCCCCAGAAGTTTTCTTCTGTCGGATCAACCCTCCACCGCTTCATTGCTCTGTATCTCCGCTGCCGCTCTGCTCCGACACTGATCTTTCCTTTTTCTGCTGTGCTTGGGAAGTACACACCTTTCCGATATGGCAGGTACGAGGTGATGGAGGCTTTAGATAGTTCAAGGGTTGCTGCGGTTGAGAGGATTGCTTCTTTATAGTTCTGTGTTTCTCGATACTCCTCAAAGGTATCCTGTACCTTTTCGGCTACTTCTGATTCATACACACCGGCCGTGATGAGCAGCTTTCTTACTTTGATTGGATTTAATCCCAGTTCTTCGCCGATGGCCTGCAAGGACATCTCAGAATCATAAAGTGCCACAGCACTTTCCATCTGCTCTTTCAGATTTTTCCCGGCATCGTACTCCGGCTTCAGCTTCTTCCGACCGCCACCAGGTTTTCTTGTTTTCTTCATTTTACTCATGCAGCTCCAACGGCAGTCCGTCCGGGTCATGGAAAAATGTCATCTTCTTGCCGGTGTAATCGTCCACACGAATTGGCTCACATTCAATGCCTACCTCCGCCAGCTCATTCACCGTCTGCTCCACGCTATCAACGCAGAACGCAAGATGGCGTAGACCACAGGCCTCTGGACGGTTTACACGCTTCGGAGGATTTTCCTCAGCAAAAATCTCCAGCTCCGTGTATTCATTGACACGCAGATCCAGCTTCCAGTCCTTACGCTCTGGGCGGTAGTTCTCTCTGATAACAGAGAATCCTAACTTGTTCACATAGAAATCCTTAGCTACTTCGTAGTCAGATACGATGATTGCAATATGATGTATTTTTGATAAATTCATTTTTCTCACGCTCCATTTCTTTAAATTTTGTTCTTCTTTTATTTTCGTTATAAACTATACGGCAACCTTCAAACAATACCGTGTGAACTCCTGGAGTTCAGTTTGTCCACACGGCATTTATTTTTTCTTGGGTTATTTCAGCTTTTCCAGAATCTCGTCCGCACTCATGCCACTAGCTAATAATCTCTTAACCACACTCTCGGCTTCAGCCTTCTTAGCTTCTTCAGCAGCCTTAACATCTGCCTTTACCTTTTTCGCTTCCAGGGATGCCACTTCTTTTTCGGTCTTCTTCAAAGAAGCCTTCTTCACTTTCAGATCAGTCTTTAAAGTGTCAATGTTGCGGTAATGGATGCAATCTCAGTATGCAGAGACGCAATAGTCTCCTGCTTCTCTGCGATCTGGGATGCGTAGTCTTTGGTAATATTGGTTTTAGGACGGTTTTTGCTGCCTTTCGTTCTGGGCATCGTGATAACCTCATTCCTCTTATAGTTGTTTAAGTATAGCACAGTGTTGGGGTGTGGGGAATATGATTACTCTTTCTCCCAGCCCAGCTTATCTAAAAGTGACTCTAGCTCGTTTAACAGTCTCCTTGCATAAGCCGAATCCAAATCCTTCACATCATAATTCTCTATATCCAGAGGGGCTTTATTATTTCCCCAGAATTTTCTGCAAATAGCCCACACTCTTTGCTCATCATCATTCTGTGTTAAAGTACAGATTGCATTATACCGTGCTTTATTGGAATCACTATTAAGTCGCTTCAGTATATTGCGGAATCGTTCTTTATAATCCATTCTGACTCCTCCCGAATATTTTCTTTTCTCACACTTAGCCGCTTATATCAGCGTTGCCTGCTGCTCACCACGAAGAGGTGTGTGATTATTACGAGCAGCGTAGGGAGCTACCGCTCCCAGTATATCACAATTTCATCCAGTTTTACAGACACTTTCTTACCTTCATCACTGCACAATACATCAATCCGCCAATCATTCCGCCGACTGTGTTGTAGAAGATGTCTGATAGCTGAAACGTACCCAAGCGAAGCAATAATTGTAGCATTTCAATGCTTACCGAAAAAACGAATGCTATCTTTCCGCTATACCACAGTATCCTCTTCCAGCTTCTGCCCACTTTCTCCTGAAATGTCCACATAACTACTGCAGAAAACGGCGCCATCATGATTACGTTCTCAATGCACTCGGTGGTCAGCTTTTGTTCGCCATTCACTGTCTCCCAGATGCCCCAGCCACCCATGACATCGGATAGAGGATTCATCCACAGTTGGCGGTTTAACAGAGTTCGGAACAGAATAAGTGAAGTCACAAAGGCCAGGAAGAACAGTTTCCGAAAGAACACACTCTCCTTGAACTTCTGATACCATGTCACTATGGCATTCTTCCAGCCTTTTCCAGTATGTATTGGCTCATAAGCATAAAGATAGAAAAACATGGCCAAAAAGGAAAGAAGAAGCGAAAAGCCAAACGGCTCATAGAGAGCAGTCAGAATGTTTGTGATGATCTTTCCGAGTAAATCAATCGTTTCTTTCATCGTCGTTTACAGATCACTGAACAAGTCAGCCTTATACACGCCGTTCTCCAGCATCTCCTTGAAACTGTCCTTTACGGCTGCGACATCCTCATGGTAGGTCATTCCGTACCAGGTATCGTTCGTTTTCAGAACCTT
>ERZ1673722.3690-NODE-3690-length-10696-cov-5.979043_pt1 | contig 10696 bp, 9 predicted proteins | sample MGYA00580222_ERZ1673722 | MGnify/ENA primary metagenome ERZ1673722 (study PRJEB41218, sample SAMN15661750) | gut metagenome | host: Homo sapiens | place: Canada: London | collected 2015-08-20/2019-03-30 | study: EMG produced TPA metagenomics assembly of...
CCAAAATCATAGTAAGCGTCATAAAACATCGTTACCGTCGTCAGCTCCTCCTTGGTAGTAAACAGAGGAAAAGCTGTCAGAGACGGAACCAGAAATTTAAGGCCCGTCAGCGCCCACAGCGGAAACAGCATCTTCAAGCCAAAGCTGTGGCTATAGCCAGAGGCCATGGCCCGCACCATACAGTCGAAATTGTCGTAATTGTTTGCAATATACATGTACGGCTGCGTGACGAATATGGGCGTGCGGCTGTTTTTCATCTCAAAAATACCATTGAGATACTCTACGTCATGGCTTCTGGCAATCGTCAGGATAATGTAGGCAGCCAGCAGTCCCACAAACAGTACCGCCGCGCTTATAATCATCTGCAGCGGATCAATATGAATATCCATCATCAGATAGGTGATAACAGCCAAAGCCGCCGCCAGGATCAGCTGAAACCGTGAAACGCAGAGAATGGGAATCAGGACTGCAATTATATCCGCCCCAATCAGAATTCCAGTCCGCAGACGGTCGCGCCCTCCGTTGGAGTGAAAAAAGATCACGCTCAAAGCCGGAACCAGCACGCAGGATACCGTAAAATAGTGGACTCCCGTAATGTGGAAATAGGAATAGGCGTGAGGCACGCCCCTTAAGAAAAACGGCACATAGCCTAACACCACTGCCTCCAGAACAAAGCAAAACAGCGACAGCGCCGTCACTGCCAGCGCGCAGATAAACACCGGTTCCTCGCAGGAACGGAAATCGTGCCACCGCTTCTGTCCTTTCCATCTGGAGGCATAGCTGTTGTAATTATTTCTTCCTCTCCGCTCAAACACCTCAAACACAGCGTAAAAGCTGACAAAGGCCGCCAGAAAGCACAGCCATGTAAGGAAGGTCCAGTCCTGTGCCAGGCGGCTCAGCTTCAGGCAGGAAACGCCCTGTCCTCCCACCCAGGCCAGAGCAAAGATTCCCCGCAGGTGAATGCAGTTTCCTGTCCTTCTGAAATCCTGTACATACAGAAAGACAGCCGCCCCCATCAGGCAGAGCCCGGAAAGATAAAAATGCTCTCCCCTGGCCAGCAGAAAAGAGGCCAGACAGCATATCAGGTAAACAATCATCTTCTTTTATCCCCATGTATACAAATTTTGATCCGGCGTTTCCCCAGACTTGGGTTTTATTCCCGCTGAAATAAACGCCAAAGGGCCGCATAACCGCAGCTGTATTCCTACAGCCGCAGCTATGCAGCGCCTCCTTAAAAGTTCCTGCTGACAAACTCTCTCATAAAGCTCTCGATTTCTCCGGCTGTCACAAAGCTCATCGCCTTGCCGGCCATCTCCTGAAGTTCTCTGCTGTCGCACTCTGTAATCATCTTTCTGGCTTTCAGCACAGCGGAAGCGCTCATGCTGAATTCGTTTAATCCAAATGCCACTAAAAGCGGGATCATAAGCGGATCGCTGGCTGCCTCGCCGCACATGCCTACCATGATGCCCTCTTTTCTTCCGCATTCGATAATATGGCGGATGCTTCTGAGCACAGCCGGATTAAAGGTGGAATACAGATAGGAAACCTTGTCATTGCCCCGATCCACTGACATGGTGTACTGAGTCAGATCGTTGGTTCCAATACTGAAGAAGTCCACTTCTTTTGCAAAAACGTCAGCCATCAGAGAGGCTGCGGCAGTCTCCACCATGATTCCCACCTGGATATTGTGATTGTAGGCGATTTCCTTCTCGTCCAGCTCCTCCATAATTTCCTGAATCAGGGCCTTTGCCTCACGGTACTCCTCCACACAGGTCACCATGGGAATCATAATCTTAATGGCTCCAAAGGCGCTGGCGCGGAGAAGGGCACGCAGCTGTGGACGGTAAATATCGTCCTTTCGGTCCAGGCAGAAGCGGATGGCACGGTAGCCCAGGAATGGGTTCTCATCCTTCTTAAGGCCCATGTAAGGAATCTCCTTGTCGCCTCCGATATCCAGCGTCCTGATAATCACCGGCTTTCCGTCCATGGCTACAGCCACTTTCCTGTAAGCCTCAAACTGCTCTTCCTCTGTCGGCATGGCCGTCCGATCCATGAAGAGAAACTCTGTCCGGAACAGGCCGATTCCCTCCGCGTCATAGGAGAGCACCCGGTCTACGTCCTCCGGGCGTCCGATATTAGCCGCTGTCTCGATCTTTACGCCGTCCTTTGTGACAGTCTCTTTTCCGATGTATTTTTTAAGCTCTTCCTTTTCTTTCAGATAAACAGCCTGTTTCGCCTCATACTCTGCCTTCAGGCTCTCGTCCGGCTGAAGGAAAATCTCTCCCGTCTCGCCGTCCAGTATGATTTCGTCCCCGTCCTTCACCTGAGAGAGGATTCCGGAAGCCGCCACAACGGCGGGAATCTCCAAGGCTCTGGAAAGAATTGCGGAATGGGAAGTACGTCCTCCCAGCTCCGTGACAATTCCAGTCACGTTTGCCGGATTAATGCCAGCTGTCACAGAAGGCGTCAGATCCTCTGAAACCAGAACGCTTCCGGCCGGAAGTGAAGACACGTCCACAGAGTGAACTCCAAGAAGGACTTTCTGCATCCTCGTCTTAATATCGCGCATATCTGCCGCTCTCTGCTGCATCAGCTCGTCGTCCATGGATGCAAACATATCTGCGTACATCGTGCACACGTCCTCCACAGCTGCCTCGCTGCACAGCTTCTCCCCGTCAATCTTTCCCTCGATCTCCATCGTCATCATCGGATCCTGAAGGAGCATTAAATGACCGTTTAAAATCTCTGCTTCCTTCTCTCCAATCCTCTGCGCCATGTCGTCGGCCAGGGCTTTCGTATCCTCGATGCTCTTCTCCACTGCCTTTTTGAAACGCGCTTTCTCAGCCTCTGCGTCAGCTATTGTCTCTCTCTTTATCTCCAGAGTCTCTTCTTTCAGAATTACAACTTTTCCAATGCCGATTCCGGCAGACGCTCCTGTTCCTGATACCATCTTTTTTCCTCCTTTTATATATGAGAGCTGTTACTCGCCTAAACCGTCATTTACCGCTTTCAGCATAGCAGACAGCGCCTCTTCCTCATCCTTCCCCTCACATATAAACTCCAGCTCATCCCCGCATTTGATGCAGGCTCCCAGAACGCTCAGGACACTCTTTGCATTGGATACGTTATTTTTGTGACTGAACGTAATCTGAGACTGATATTTTACCGCTTCATTACAAAGAATACCTGCCGGTCTCAGATGAAGGCCGCTGGTATTTTTAATTGTTACTTTTGCCTTAACCATAAACTTCTCCTGTATCCTTACTTTTACTGATTCTGACTGCCGGCTGCCGCCGAAGACGGCTCCTGCTTCTGCTGGCTGTTCTCTGGAACGGCTTCCGCAGATTCCGAGGATGCCCTGACATCCTCCTCTTTCGTCTCGGCTTCCGTCTCCGGGGCCTTCGCCTTTACCTCCAGAGTAATGCTGGGGGTTCCTGCCACTGTATAAGCCTCGTCCAGCTGATAGGAAAGAACCGCTGTATGAGTTCCTGGCTTCATGCCTGAAACGTCAGCCCTCAGATTCATCTTATCCGGAGACAGACTGTTCAAATCCTCTTTCAGCCCTCTCACAGTCAGAGGCACCGTGCCGTCGGCCAGCTCGTAGGTGTACTCCTCCGACGCGCCCATAAGCTCAATATCGTTGCCGTCAAGCGTGTAGGTTCTGTTTTCCAACGGCTCTACCTTCAGAGTCACTGTCACAGAAGTGCTGTCCATGCCGGCCAGCTCCAGTCCCGGCGGAATGAATTCCTCCAGATCAATGACACACTCCTTATCGCCTGTCAGCCCCTCTGCGCTCAGCTGAGGACTTTCAATAGGAAGCGTATTCATGTTGGCCAGGACAGAGCGGAGTCCTGCCACAGAAACGCTGTCCACACCGCACTCTACGCCGGTCAGCCTGTATCCGTCGGCCACCTGTCCGGATACCTGGAAATCAAGCGCCAGATTTTTCACCTTCAGCATAGTTAGTTCGTAGGAGATATCTCCTCCTAAAACTGTCACTGCGCTGCTGAGCGTCAGCTCATTGTCATTTGCATCATAAAATTTAGGAACCGCTGTTCCTGACAGATCATTGTCTTTTCCCTCTATGTTGATCTCCACTCCCACACTGCTGATCTGGCCAATCTGGGAAACAGGGCCTCTCACATACACATAGTTTGGAGTCAGCTTCACTTTTCCGGGCAGATAATCCTTATTTCCCGCCGGGTCTCCTGTCACATGGTGCGTCAGGGAGAAACGCTTCGTCTGAAGCTCCTCCGTCTTAATGTGGACAGTTCCCGGAGCTTTTACCTCGTACTTGACGCCTTCCCCGTTGCTGGCCAGATACTGCTCATCGTCCAGCACCTCCACCGTGACGGGAACTGCTCCTGTCACAGAATAAAGTTCTGACAGATCTGCGTAAGCCTTAAAATCCTCTGAGGTAAACCGGTAAATGTCCCTGGCCCTGGCATTGATTAGAAGCGTCACCGTGCTCTTTCCCTCTATCTCATAGGTCAGGTTGGAGCTTTCCAGAACCTCGTCGTTGGTGATATTCACGGGAATCTCGATGGACTTTGTCTGGATCGGGTTCGCCACATTGACGACAGCCAGCCAGACCAGAAAAGCGCAGAGCAGTGAAATCAGCTTCAACGGAGCATTTTTAGTCAGCTTTTCTTTCATTCTTCCGCCTTCCCTTCCAAATCTTAAACCGTCCTGAAGAATTCTCCTCATTCCGCACCGCCCGGGCTAAAATTCCTCTCAGCTCGTCGGCGTCCGCCACGCGGATCAGCCGTCCTCCGGTCGCCACAGATACCCGTCCTGTCTCCTCCGACACAACTAACGTCAGGCTGTCTGTCACCTCACTGATTCCTACTGCGGCGCGGTGGCGCGTTCCCAGCGCCTTGCTGATATCCATGTTGTCAGAGAGAGGAAGATAACAGGTAGCGGCTGTCACCCGGTTTCCGCGGATTACCACAGCGCCGTCGTGAAGAGGCGTGTTGTGCTCGAAAATATTGATCAGAAGCTGGCTTGTGATAATTCCGTCCACCTCGATGCCGGTTCTCTCCACATCCGTCAAAGGCGTCTCCATCTCGATAACCATAAGAGCTCCCGTTTTCACCTTTCCCATCTCGAAACAGGCTCTGGTCAGCTCGTTAATCGTCTTCTCGCTGAAGCCTTCCTTCACCTTTCCGTCATCAGCCGTGAAAATTCCAGTCAGTACGTTCTTGCTCCCCAGCTGCTCCAGCGCCTTTCTGAGCTCCGGCTGAAAAATGATAATGAGCGCTGTAATTGTGATATAAGACGCTTTCCCCAGCAGCCAGAGGATGGTGTCCAGCTCCAGTACGGCAGCCATGAGAACAAAACCGCAGATAAACAAAATTCCCTTTAAAAGCGTCCAGGCCCTTGTATTCTTAATCCAGACCAGAACCTCGTACACTACAAAGGCAATAATTCCGATTTCCAGAAAATTTTTGAATGTCATGTTCGGAACAAACGCAATCCACGAATACAGTTCCTTTACGTATTCTGCCATACTCTCACCTCCTCCTTTTCTTTTTTAATTTTTCTAATCTCTCCTTCTAGGAGTTTTTCTCGTGTTGATCCGCTGGACCTTCACGTCCGGCTTTGACACTGCGATTTTAGGAACCGCCTTCACATAATAGTGGTAATCATCGTCCTCAAACTGCACGTACTCCGTCCTGGTGTAGTCCACTGCAAACACAAAGAAATGGTAGACAGCAGCAGCCGCCGCGGAAACGGCCATTCCCGCCGTCACCTCCAGCACAGAAACCGACGCATCAAACCTCAGATCTCCGATAAAAATCACCAAAAGCTGCACGATCACTCCCGCCGCGATGGCAATTCCCCAGGCGTAGTTAATCGGCATATTCTTTATCGTATGCACCAAAAGGATGCAGAGCGCCATAGCCGCTACCATAATCAGCATGGCCTGATTCGTCACAAGACTTTTCACCAGCTGGATAATCAGCTGGGTCAGCTCCGTCTGCGCGCTTCCGGACAGCACGCCTGCATTCTGCTTCACATACAGAATCACATAGTAGAGGAACGCTCCGCAGCTGACCGGAATCACGGACAGCATACTTCCTCCCAGTCCCACCAAAAGCGGAACTGCAAAGGGAATCTTCAGAAAGAACATGATCGGGGTCACCAAAAGAAGTACGCTGTCTCCCGGCTGGAATCCATAGTATAGAAGCACCACAATCATCAGAAAGACCAGCGTGATAGCCGCCACCTCCAGCGACACGGCAAACAGCTGGGCCATCAGAAAGGCTCCCGCCAGAAACGCCGTTACGCCATAGGGAACCGCCGCCCCCACCAGCCCCATCACTGCAGGCATCAGCGGAGAATTCAGCTTCTCCACAAAGCCCGTATTCTTTCCTATTAAATAAAAGGCCATAAACGCCACAGCAAATTTGACTGCCGGAATCACAATCTGGCTGTTCTTGGCGTAAAATATCCTCAGGCGCTCCTTGAACACAAGCAGTCCCATCATACTCTTCTGTCCTCCTTTGCCAGAGTTCTTGAGCGGTTATGGTAATCATACCGCTTGTCAAGATGTTTCAGCTTCGCCGTATAAAGCCTGATATTCTTCGCCGCATAATCATACCGCCTGGAATAGACCGTATGTACCAGTCCCATATAGACGGCCAGGCCAATCAGGTAATAAATCACAAAATTCCGGATCAGGCCCAGCATTCCTTCAAAGGAAAGCGTGCTTAAAAACTGTTCCATGCTGTAGAGAAGCCAAAGAAAAAGCACTGCCATGCAGCTGATCGTGTAGTTAAAAAAGCCGCGGATCATCTGGCGGCTGACGTAATCGCTCTTAAAATAATTCTTTCCGGCGTTCATGGCCTTTCCGTTTTTTTTCTCAAACATAGCCATGCTTGTCATCAGTTTGATCTTATCCTCATTGAGCATAGCACCACTCCCCGATTCGAATTCGTAAAATAAATTATATCGCTTTATTATAGCATACAATCCTTTAAATTTCGAGGGGCTGTGAAAATTTTCATAAAATTGTAAAAAAAGAATCCTGGCCGCCGCCCGATGCGGCGCAGGACTCTTTTCTCTCCAGCGTCACGGCGCGCCGTCTCTGACGCCTGCCAAAGCCGCTCTATTCATACCGCAGAGCGTCGATAGGATTAGATATGGCCGCTTTTCTGGCCGGGTAAAGGCCAAAGAAAATTCCCACCACCGCAGAAAAGGTGACGGCCAGAATCACAACGGAGGGTTTTATCACCGCCTCCACGCCTAAAGCCGCTCCGGCCGCCATGACGATTCCTCCGCCTGTTATGATTCCCACCAGGCCTCCGCAGGCTGACAGAATCGCCGACTCTGTCAGAAACTGAATCAAAATATCCTTCGTTCTGGCTCCCAGGGCCTTTCTGACGCCGATCTCCCTGGTCCGCTCCGTCACAGAAACCAGCATAATATTCATGATTCCAATTCCTCCTACTACCAGAGAAATAGCTGCGATTCCGCCTACCGCCACAGACAGTCCCGCCGTCATGGAATCTACCTGCCCCATCTGCTCCACAGCGGACTCCACATACCAGTCCTCTGGATTTCTGTTTTTCAGCTTGGAAATATAAAATACCAGCTCATCGTAAAAACGCTCCAACTGGCTGGAGGTCATGGACTCTCTTGCAAACAGGTGGCAGTAATAGAACTCGTCGTTTGGCCATGTCAGAATTGTCCACGGGATGAAAGCGCTGCCTTTGTCGCTTCCTCCCCCCATCATCAGCTCCTGGAAGGGGCTCATCTCCTTCTCGTAGACGCCGACTACCGTGAACTCCTTCATTTCCCCATAGAGAACCGTCCGGAAGGTCCGCCCAACCGGGTTATCCGTGTGGAAAAAATTCCTGGCCGTATCAATGTCAATCACTGCGTGTTCTTTCCTGCCCTTAATATCCGCCTCGCTCAGATACCGCCCGTAAAGCATCTTCACCGGCTGCACCTCATTATAATTCCAGTCGATTCCAGTGTAGTTAAACTGCATCTTATCCGGTCCGGAAACGGCTTCTGCAGAGGCGCTGGCGCCGCTGTCTATATAGGCGATATCGTCACCGAATACCTCCTTGATCCGCGACAGATCGTCCATGGTAAAATAATCGCTCTCCCTGACATCGTCGATCCAGTAGCCAATCCCCACATAGGTCTGCGTCAGGCCCACGTCCTGATAGAGGCTGGAAAACAGCTCCCTCATGGTATCTCCGATGGAGACGATGGAAATGACCGAACCGATTCCTATGATAATGCCAAGCATCGTTAAAAACGACCGCATTTTGTTGGCACGCAGGGCGGTGAAAGCCATCTTCATGTTTTCAATCAGCATCTGTCTTCCTCCCCTCTCTGCATTTCCAGGCCTCATTTTTCTCATCGCTGATAATCTGTCCGTCCCGAAAACGGATAATCCTCTGGGTAAAGGAGGCGATATCCTCCTCATGGGTCACGACTACTACGGTGGCCCCCTCCCTGTGCAGCTCAGAAAACAGCTCCATAATCTCTATGGAGGAGGCAGTGTCCAGATTGCCTGTGGGCTCATCCGCCAGAATCAGGGGCGGATCATTGGCCAGCGCTCTGGCAATGGCCACTCTCTGCCGCTGGCCTCCCGACATTTCGTTGGGCATATGCTCCGTTCTGGCTCCCAGTCCTACCCGCTCTAAAAGCTTCACCGCCCTCTCGCTGCGCTCTCTCTTGGAGATGTGGGCATAGGTCATGGGCAGCTCCACGTTTTCCCTGGCCGTAGTCCTGGAAATCAGATTAAAGGACTGAAACACAAAGCCTATTTTTTTATTTCTTATGAGGGAAAGCTGATCGTCGTCCATAGCGTTAATGTCGATTCCATCCAGGTAATAATGGCCGATTGCCGGCCGGTCCAGACAGCCCAAAATATTCATAAACGTGGATTTTCCGGAACCGGACTGCCCCATGATTGCCACAAACTCCCCCCGCCTGATAGTCAGGTTAATATTCCTCAGCCCTATCACCTTCATGGTCCCCGTATCGTAGACCTTGCAGAGATTTACAATTTTTATCAGTTCCTCACATCCGGAATCAGGGAACCCCGTCCCAGGCCTTTTTTCGCGAATCCGGCCCTCAAGTCTTTCTATCCATTGCTTCATCATACCGGCTCCACTTCCATTCCCTCTGTCAGTCCGTCAGGAGTCAGAAGCAGCGTCATCCCCTCCGTCAGTTCCTCGCCTATGGGAATAATTTCTGTCTCCAGATCGCTCTCCACTCCTGTATCCACAGAAACAAAATGCACGATCCCTGTTCCTTCCTTCAGCACGGCAATCTGCCTGCTTCCATCCTCTCCCGTTCTCACAGCGGAGGACGGAACCTTAAAGACGTCCTCTGCCCGCTCCGTCACAATAGAGGCCCGGGCCGTAATTCCTGCGATCAGCCCGCTGTCCGCCTTGTCAATGGACACAGTAGCCGGCACCACCCGCTCTGTGGAGGCGCTTCCCGTTTTTTCCTCCCCTGTAGGGGAGATAGATGTAATGGTTCCCGTCACCGTTTTCCCATTTAAAATATCTGCCGTAATATCCACGGGAAGGCCTACCGACACATCTCCCACCGAATACTCGCTGATCTGCAGCTCCATCTCCAGCTGGGCAAGATTTTCGATGATAAACATGGGCTTTTCATCCTCCGGCTTATCTGCAAACTGCCCTACCTTGGAGTTGACTCTGACAACCGTTCCGGAAATGGGGCTTTTCACCTCTGTGTCCTCCAGATCCCTCTTTTTCTGATCCAGCTCAAACTGGGCCGCCTTCACCTTAAGCTCGTAGGATTCGTCCGGAACTGCCTGTCCATTCTCCATCCTGTATCCCTCCACCGCCCGTCTGGCGTCTGACAGCGCATTGCCCACAGCCTCAAACTCAGCGGAGGAGATCGCGCCGGATTCAAACAAGGTTTTGTTTCGCTCGTAGTTCAGGCTGGCTGTGCTGTAATCCTGTTTTGCCTTCTCATAGCCAATTTTCGTGTCTCTGAGACTTTCATTATACTCGCTGACCGCCAGATCGTAAGCGTTCTGGGCGACGTCCACCTCCTTTTGGGCGTCCGTCCTGTCAATCACCGCCAGAACCTGGCCTTTCTCCACCGTATCGCCCTCCTTCACCCTGATTTTCAAAACCTCTGAATGAAGGTTGGAAACCACGTCCGCGCTGTCTGTTCCGGAAACCGGACCTGTCAGAGAGAGACTGGACACTACGTCGCCCTTCGCAAGGGCCATGGACGAAACCTGGGACAGAGTACTGCCCCCGGCTGTGCACCGGACAGCCAGGCATACGGCCGCCGCCACGGCCAGCACGGCCTCTATGCGTTTCTTTTTCGGAGACTGTCCTTTGATTTTTCTGACTGCACCGGATAGGGAAATGCGGTGGCGCTTTCCATTCTTCGGCTCATTGATGTACGCCTCCAGTTCCCGTTCTACCTCCTCCCCGCTCTTTGGAGAGGCATAAGAAATATTTTTATGTTCTTCCATACAACATCCTGACCTTTCTCAATTTCACAGATGCAGGGCATCCGCCCCTTCTCTTCTGTCTGCAGTTTTCCTTCTGTGTTCTTAAACGAGTCAGGCTCCCCCCAATCTTCGCAAAACAGATATTTTATACTCCTGTTTTCGCGCAGATGTCAGCCAGGCAGCAGCGTTCGCAATGCGGCTTTGTTCTGGCAGTGCATACGTCCCGTCCAT
>ERZ1673722.3713-NODE-3713-length-10639-cov-15.536376_pt1 | contig 10639 bp, 10 predicted proteins | sample MGYA00580222_ERZ1673722 | MGnify/ENA primary metagenome ERZ1673722 (study PRJEB41218, sample SAMN15661750) | gut metagenome | host: Homo sapiens | place: Canada: London | collected 2015-08-20/2019-03-30 | study: EMG produced TPA metagenomics assembly of...
TTTATTTCTTCTAAGAAAGTGAAGAAAAATTTACACAAAGCATTTGACACTCCCCCATCAAGCACGGCATTTTCTAACGCCATACTTATAACGAGCTTCGCACGATTTCCTGTAGATACCCCGTGCATCTCTGCTACCCTCTGCTGGATCTGCACAATCTGACGCCGTTCAATCTTTTGAACCTTGCAGCGTCCTAATACTTTATCGAGGTGCTTATTGTAGCACGTTGTGTAGTTTAGCAATGTTGCGCCCTTCACATGCTTGGCTTTCATCTCACACCATTCGGCGAAGTATTCACCAAACGTAACGGCGTTATTCTTCGTGTACGTTCCGGCGGCTATCGCCTGTCGCTTCTCCGTTTCTTTCTTCATGCACTCTTTCGGCGTAGCACCATAGACGGAATAGCGAACCCCATCCACGGTAAACCGTTTTTCATAGCCGCCCTTGGCTCTTGCTCTTACGCCCTGCGGTAATCTTGCCATGTTGACCACACTCCTTAACAAATGGCGTTAATCCATGCTCTGATAGCTTCTGAACGGGTGATATTCTTTGCCCTGCAATATGCATCGAGCTTATCCCGTTCCCCATCATCAATGCGAACCGTGATAGACTTCTTCACATCCTCACGGTTCGCCTTCGATGGTCTGCCACGCTTTGCGGTAGTCATGTAACCACCTAGCCCAAAATGGTACGCGTGTAGCGTTCAAGTAATGCACCCGTTTTCACGTCATACTTACGCACGACTTCCACGGGGTATTCGCCCCAGTCACCCATAACCGCCTTGCCGTTCGGCGTATGGATGGTGACTGTATTCTCGCCTGTTTTAACAACTTTTGCACCGTTAGCAAGCAACTCACTGATTGTTACGTTCTCCATTCTGATTTCTCCTTTCTAAATATTACGTATTATCGTCTTGCGTTAATTATAAGATACATCCGATTCTTTGCTATGTTAAGCATATTTTTAGAAGCGCGTTTATTAAGGGCTATGGTTTCAGAACCATGCTATATGTTATACTGAAGATGCCAGTTGACCACACATCAATATGGCACGCCCCCGTGGACTATTGCCGTTAGTCCGGCGGGGGTTTTTCATACCATAGAGAACGCCTTCACAAAAGGGCTACAGTCTACGCGCTACTCTGTAAGTTTCTCTCTTCTGCCTTTTCTGAACCCCCACAGGGGGCATTTTTTATTGGGGCATCCACTCGCTTCCTTCGCTGATCCTGAACACTCCACACAGTAATCATGGATAGCTTTAGAACGAATGGGAACGCCCGCCGGAAAGGGCTTTTCCTTCAATCCTGAACGGTACGCCCACAGGGGGCAGGCTCTCTCCTTGCATTTTGATACGGCATAAACGTTGTAACAAACACAGTCAACGCACCGCGCATGGATTGCACGCCCACGGGTCAAATCTCCCTTTCTTCTACGCTCTGAAACCAACTGCACAAATTCTTCTTTATTCATGATTGTACCTCTAAAAAGAAAGACAACGCGCCCCATCTACACAGTAACGGCGCATAGATGGAAGCTCGCCCCGCTCGCTACTTTAAACGGACGGCATAGAAAAGAAAACAACTCCACCAACAACAAGGGGAGGGTAAAGCTACTGCCTGACAAGGCTCGCCATGCCTTCAGCTACTTGCAGGATTGAGGCTACTCCTCTCCTCTAAGCAGGGGGCATAGCTTAGAAATACAAGCGGCTCCCCAACTACTCTCCTAAGTAGGAATATCTAATCAAAGGAATCAAGCCCAACGGCAGGACTAGCCCCTCCGGATCCTGCCATTGGCTACACGTTTAGCCGCAATGTCCTATGGTAAATATATATCTATCGGTGGAATAACCTGTAACTGAAACTGCATCCTATATTTGCTACTTTCTTTGATGTTGTCGCGCTTATTTGGCTTTCCCCATCGGTGGAATAACCTGAAAATGCTTATTTGCGATAATCGGTATTTTCTCCGATGATACCGACAATTTGTCTTATCGGTAGAAAAGTGCTTGATGTTTTTACGGTCATTCCACCGACGCATTACGGGTTATTCCACCGTTATGAAATAAACTATGCACTCAATCGCAAGCGTTCTGTTTCTTCGGCTTCTTTGTCGGATGCGCTTTCAAAATAGCTTTCGCATGTTCGCGGGTGGTTACCTCTCTCCATCTGCTAGACAATATATATACATCCTTTATGTTTTCGCCTGGCGGGAAATACTGACGTTGCGGTGTAACCTTCTCCCAAAAACCTAATGCCACTAAGATTATTCGATCATGGTAAAAGGTCTTGTCGTTTCCGAGAGAATAAAGCCCCACGCCTTTCGCGACATACGGCCAACTCACATAGAAAATCCCCTTGCCTTTATGCAGGTCTTGAAGCAATTCCCATTTGTCAGTAGGAAATCTCGATGGATCATGAGTGTTCGCTCGTCTGGAGTGAAGTCTAGCCGCTACTTCTTCACGCATCGAAAATTCTAGTAGTCGAATCTGCGTAGCACTTAACGCCCTATATGCTGGACTGTCCATAAGCCCATAATAGACGGGCAAGTATGGGACGCCCTTCACCATTTGCGGTGCGGGTGGCAGGCTATTCGTGTTCTTTCTTCCCATTGCCGTCACCATTCCGTTTGAAGTATTCGCGGAAAGGACGCACCACGCTAGCCCGTACTGCGATCCCTTTCTCAAATCGTTCCTTCTGCGCTCTGATTTCATCATCGCAAGAGGGCATGTAGTACCCTTTCACCGTAGCGCAGATGAGCGCGCCCTCTTTGCTGCGTTCCCTGCTTGCCATTTCAGAAAGCCGCCGGACGTTGTTTAGGCTCATGTCCGTACAGATCCGCGCGGCAGGGATGGCGTTCTCCTGTCCGATCGCTCCGTTGTTTATCAGATACTCTTTAAGCATGGTTGTTTTCTCCTTCCTTGTTCATTCCGTCAATCAGTTCATCGACAAGCACCTTGTCATAGAGAGTACGGCGTCCGATCTTGCGAGCCAGTCCATGCTCTTTAGCCCATTTGAACGTGTAGGACTTCCCCATACCGACATACTCACACAGTTCCTCAATATTCATCAATCGTTTAGTCATGGTCAATACCATTCCTTTCTGCGCTCCTAGTGAACGCTACTCTAACGTGCGTATAACCGCACTTGGAATATGGTATAATTATGATGCAAAACATATTGCGTTGATAGATACATGAAAGATGTAGTTTTTCTACATGATATAAGCTATCAATATATATTCAATCATGTATTTGAAAGGTGAAGGTAAACGGCATGCCTAAAACACCCAAAAGCGAAGAAGATAAAAAAATACTCTGTGAAATAGGGAAAAAGATCCATGAAGCACGAATAAAAGCAGGAATAAAAGCCCAGCGAGATTTGGGCGAGATGATAAATCCCGATAGTGCTAGCGGTCAGCAAACCGTCCAAAAATGGGAAGCAGGGACTTCAGAAATCACGCTACTTAATCTCATTAAATTGGCGAAGGTGTTGCATCTTTCTCTTGACGAATTAGTTATGGGTACCGTTGATGAAGTCGAGCGAAAAATAGAAAAAAAGAGTACGCTCCGCGAAGCATGTGAGTTTCTTTTTCTGACACTTCCAAAAAATACGGGGGCTACGTGGTCATTATCCCACTCAAATCTATCGCTATCAGGCGTCCCCACTTTCGATGTGAACGAATATCCTTGTATCAATATATCTATACCCATGCCCCCATTGGTGGTTTACGAAATTAGTAAAGATCCCCCGGTCAAAAAAAATGAGTATTTCTATGTACGGTAAGCAAATGGCTCAATTCGCCGATACCGTTAATCGACTCAATGTATGCCCGGAACGTATACCCGAACATGTATATAAGGATTTGCTTTCCCTTGTTTCGACTGCGCCGCTAAGCGAGTTTCGGTCAAGTTGTACGCCTGACTTTGAACGCGCGCCCCAAACTGTACCTTCTGCGGAAAGTAGCACAAATTTGGATGTTAATCTCCCCTCGTTCGAAGAGGCGTATAGAGACCAGGCAGAACTTACAAAGAGTACATACGCTAAAAAGTGACTATTTTTTATAGACATAGACAACAACTCTATATCATGTTCTATCTTACTCACTACCAAAATACAGTAAAATCAACAGATAGAACCAACGCGCCAACATGGAAACGTTACTCGCTACGTTACGTGTTGGCGTTTTTTCATTCTTATACCTACCGATCGAGGATTTGTCTAATAGATTCCTTACGCATGGGAACCCACCGCGCCCCCTCTCCCTGCCGCCGGAATAGAGTTCCTTACCACCCTTTTCCAGAAGGAAGCCCCGCCACCTGCCATGCCCTCTGCTCTGTGAGAAGGGAAAGCGATACAGATCATAGCCCATCCACTCATTGCTGCGTGCGATCCTTCCACTGATCTGTGCGCCCCCTCTGACATGCTCTTCATCACCTTCAGGGATCAGCATGACAAGAAGGGGTGGGGAACAGGTGCATGACTCGCATAAATTCATCAGCAGACACACCCCTAGCGTCATATCCGCACGCCGCGTTTACTCCATGGGAAGTTATACCCCCCGCTTCTATTCCGCACGCTAAAAACGCCCGCTCAATAGAGATTTGATATAGCTCTATCAAGTAGGCGCGTGTCTATGCCCTTCCTGCTCTGTTCCTTCATAAGAGGAGCAAATTGGGGTATTTTGAGGGGTAAATCAAAAGATATTTCAGTCTGATATGCAATAAAGCTAGATTTTATCGAGCTTTTCATCATCTGTGTGAGAGAATGTACTATTATAGCGTAAAAACTCCGCCTTGGGTAGGCGGAGTTTGTGAGAGTTTTATGAGAGGGAAAATGGTTGTCGGGTTCGGGGTTCAGGGTTCAGGGTTAGCCCGTGGGGCGGGGCGGCCTTTGATTACGTGCGAAAGAGGTTCGGCAGGTTTAACAGGTTTAGAGGGCTCCATGGGGGTGGTGCGGCGCATAAAAATATAGAAGCGCCGCGGAGTATAGATGGTGGCGATGCCTGAAAGGGGTATTTAGGGGGAAAAAGTGTTCAAAAGATCCAGCAGGGGAGGTATAGCGGTATTTTCGTATCGCAAGCCTTCCCCTCGAGGGGAAGGTGCCCCGAAGGGGCGGATAGGGTACTGGCGGTATGAAAGAGAGCGGAGAAATGCGTTTCAAGCAGGCGATGTAAGGCAGCCGCCGAGCGCCGATTTTAGTAAACGGTGATGCTCGAAAGGGGTATGCAAGTCACTCGTGATCCCTAATCCCTGCGGTCTAACATACGTGGGCGCCAACCCCGCCTCGCTCTGCTTGGCTGCCCCCTTCCAGAGGAAGGGGCGAGAGGATACGCTTCTGCGATGTCCGTTTGAGACTTTGGAAGGCCGAGGTCAGCGGGCAGAAGTCTAAAGTCTGAAGTCTGAAGTCTGATGTCTCCCAGTCTCCCAGTCTCCCAGTCTCCTAGTCTCCTAGTCTCATCTCTGCACGCTCGTTAGCTATTTAAGGAAGGCTATGACGAAGCTATGCATAAAAATTCTTGTAAAAGCTGACTCTGCGATTTAATCAGCGTTTCCCTAGAGCAAGGGGTCGATAACTTGCTGGAAGTAGGCGTTCAGCTCTTTCGGCGTCGCCTGCATTTTATTTTTGCGTACCCACCACTGGACCATTTCGACGAAGCTGCCGGAGATGTGATTCAGGAGGAAATCTTCGGGGACGGGGATTTCCTTGTGGCGGTTCAGGAGGTAGGAAGCGATGAGGCGGGAGAGGCTCGCCTTGAAGTAGCGCAGGAAGAAGTCGGAGCTTTCGGAGATGAGCAGGTCACGCAGGTGGTTCGTATTTTCTGCGATGTGCTCTAAGAGGTGGCAGAAGACGGGATCCGGAAGGCCGGCATGCTGGTGATCGTCCGAGGGGTGGTTGTCATTCATGACACCGTCCACGATGTGTTCGAAGAGTTCTTGGCACATGTCCTCGAGGAGGCTGTCCTTGGTCTGGAAATGGGCATAGAATGTGCTGCGGCCGATATTGGCACGGTCGATGATATTCTGGATGGTGATCTTCGAATATGGTTTTTCTGATAACAGAGCGCTGAATGCTTCGAAGATAGCGGCTCTGGTCTTCTGCTGTCTGCGATCCATGGGATTCCTCTTTCACAATGGCTGATACAATACGACTTGTATGATATATGCTATTGTAAAATATCGGAAGTAAAAATTCAAGTATCCACGAGCATATTTTTTAGGGATACTTGAATTTCTCAAGCGGGTCTTTGGAAAATGGGGAAGGGGCTAGCTCTTAGGGCGTTTCATCCTTTGACTGCGGATGAAAGCTCTGCTCGAATTAGGAATGAGGAATTAGGAATGGGGAATGAAGGTGGCAACTTCGCCGAGATCCTTCGGCTCAGGTCGTAGATGTTCTGGCATTCGTTATCTCACATACGACGTTTCTCGCCGCTCAGGATGACGAAACGGGGCGATGCCCGCTTGAGACTTAGGGACTAGGAGACCAGGAGACTTTAGACTTTACAGGTCAGAAGTCAGAGGTCAGACGTCAGAAGTCTGATATCTCTCAGTCTCCTAATCCCTAGTCACTAGCTACCAGTCACAAAGTTTCGATCACATGGATGAGAGCTGTCACATCTTCTTCCTTTGTCGCCCAGCTGGTGCAGAGGCGGATGATGCTGTGGCTGTCGTCGGCTTTGCAGCCGAAGCCGAAAGCGACAGTCTCTTTGAGCTTTTCCATCCGGCTGTTTTCTATGGTGAAGAAGATCTGGTTCGTAGGGGAGTCGAAGTAGAGGGGGATCCCTTTGGCGGTGAGCGCTTTTTTGATTTCTTCTGCATAGAGGTCGGCGGTGCGTCCCATCTGCACATAGAGACCATCTTTGAAGAGCTCGTCAAACTGGATGCCGAGGAGCCAGCCTTTGGCGAGGAGCGCACCGTGCTGCTTGATCATGGGGAAGAAGTGCAAGATGAGGTGCGGGTCAGGGATCACGACGGCTTCGCCGAAGAGTGCGCCGCATTTCGTGCCGCCGATATAGAAGACGTCTGCGAGGCGCGCGAGGTCTTCGAGAGTGACGTCATTGGAGGAGCTGCCGAGGGCGTAGGCGAGGCGGGCACCGTCGATGAAGAGAGGAATGTGGTGCTTGCGGCAGACGGCAGAAATGTCTGTCAGCTCTTTTTTCGAATAGAGAGTGCCCCATTCGGTCGGCTGGGAAATGTAGACCATGCCGGGATGCACCATGTGTTCCCAGTTGTCATCGGCAAAGAAATCGGAGACGTAGCGATCGATCGCTTCGGCGGCGAGTTTGCCTTCTTTCGAGGGAAGGGCGAGCACTTTGTGTCCGCCCCACTCGATCGCGCCTGCCTCATGGACATTCACGTGGCCGCTGTCGGCGGCGATGACGCCTTCGTAGGGGCGGAGAATGCAGTCGATGACGGTGGCATTGGTCTGGGTGCCGCCGACGAGGAATTTTACCTCTGCTTCCGGCGCGCCGCATGCTTTTCGGATGCGCGCACGGGCGTTTTCTGAGATGTCATCCAGTCCGTAGCCGGCGCATGGCTGGTGGTTTGTTTCAGAAAGACGATGGAGAATATTCGGATGGCAGCCTTCCATGTAATCGGAGGCGAAGGGGAGTTTCTTTTTCATGATGAATGTCCTTTGTGTAAATGATAATGGGTAGGGCAGTATCGAGTCTTCTGAACTGGCTCACATGCTGCTTCTCACTTCTTACTGTGTGTCTGCTCTACTATGATGCCATTTCTCCCCTCTTGTCAAGGCGTTTTTCGCAAGACTATGAGCGAAATGCATAGCTTATCTTTTCTTGTGTCCAATTATGCATACTTCTTTCCAAAAATGTTTGATAGTGGTACAATTATTTTTGTAATTTGTACATGATTTCAAGAAAAGGCTGTAAAAAGATAGCCAAAAGAGAAAATGACAGCGAAAGCGCCAAGCGCTTTCATTTTTTTCATGAGAGGTGACCTTCTCATGGAAGGGAGAATGCAGTATGAATATCCATGAATACCAGAGTAAGCAGATCATGCGTGAGTATGGCATCCATGTTCCGGAAGGCTATCCGGCATTCACGGTCGAAGATGCGCTGGAAAATGCGAAGCGCCTCGACACGCCGGTCGTGGTCGTAAAGGCACAGATCCACGCGGGCGGCCGCGGGGAAGCGGGCGGTGTCAAGCTCGCTCGTTCTCTGGACGAAGTCAGAAAATATGCGAAGGAGCTTCTGGGCAAGGTGCTCGTCACCCGCCAGACCGGCCCGCAGGGCAAGAAGGTGAACCGCCTTCTGATCGAAGCTGGCTGCCATATCAAGAAAGAGTACTATCTCTCCTTCGTCGTGGATCGTCAGGCAGAATGCGTCGTCATGATGGGCTCGGAGTCCGGCGGCATGTCCATCGAAGACGTGGCAGCGGAAAATCCGGAAAAGATCATCAAAGAGTACATCGACCCAGTCATCGGTCTGGCCGATTTCCAGGCACAGCGTATGGCGTATGCACTCCATTTCGAAAAGCCGACCATCAGAAAAGCGGCGACCTTCATGAAGTACCTCTACAATGTCTTTGTGGACAAGGACTGCTCGCTGGCGGAAGTAAATCCGCTGGTCGTCACCGAAGAAGGCGACGTCATGGCGCTCGATGCGAAGCTGAATTTTGATGACAGCACGCTCTCCCGTCATCCGGAGATCGTAGCGCTGCGCGACATCACGGAAGAAGACCAGAAGGAAAGAGAAGCGGCAGCGGAGGGACTGAACTATGTCAATCTCGGCGGCGACGTAGCCTGCATGGTCAACGGGGCAGGTCTTGCGATGGCGACTGTCGATATCATCAAGGAAAACGGCGGCGAACCGGCCAACTTCCTTGATGTCGGCGGCGACTCCACACCTGAAAAGATCGTGGCAGCTTTCAGAATCATGCTTGAAGACGATCAGGTCGACGGCATTCTGATCAATATTTTCGGCGGCATCAATAAGTGCGATGTCATCGCGACGGGCATTGTCGAAGCAGCCGCGCTTCTTTCCGGCGGCAAAGAGGAATTCCCGATCCCGGTCGTGGTCCGTCTTGAAGGACGTAATGTAGAGCGCGGACGTGAGATCCTGGCCAAAGCGGATATCAAGAATCTGTATCCGGCTTCTTCCATGGATGAAGGGGCGAAACTCGCCATTCGTCTTGCAAAAGAAACGAGAGAGAAGAAATAAAAAGGTTAATGGGTTCAGGTTGACGAGTTCAGGGGGAGCCCGTGGGGCGGCTCGTCCACTGATTGTGGATGAAAGATTCGCATAAATTAGGAATTAGGAATGAAGGTGGCGGCTTCGCCGCGAATATATATAGGGCGATGCCTGAAGGCGGTATGCAAGTTACCAGTCACCAGTCACTAGTCACTAGTCGCTTATAGCCTTCTGGCTGCCAATTCGAACTAACAACAAGCAACATCATCTAGGAGGACGTACCAATGAGTGTTTTAATTCATAAAGATACCAAAGTCATTGTGCAGGGCATCACGGGCAAGGCAGCCCGTTTCCATACCGAACAGATGCAGAAGTACGGCACAAATATCGTCGGCGGCACGGCACCGGGAAGAGCTGGCGAAGTCTGCTGCGGCGTGCCGGTTTTCAATACCGTGAGAGATGCTGTCGCTGTCACCAAAGCCACGACCTCGGTCATTTTCGTACCGGCAGCCTTTGCGGCAGATGCCATCCTTGAAGCAGTCGAAGCTGGCTTGGAGCTCGTCGTCTGCATCACGGAACACATCCCGGTCGAAGACATGGTCAAGGTACACCGCTACATGGTGGGCAAGAAGACCCGCCTCATCGGACCGAACTGCCCGGGCCTCATCTCTGTCGATGAAGCGAATATCGGCATCATCCCTGGACAGATTTATAAAAAAGGCCACGTAGGCGTGGTTTCCCGCTCCGGTACACTGACTTACGAAGCGACCTTCCAGCTGACCAATGCGGGCATTGGGCAGACAAGTGCGATCGGCATCGGGGGCGACCCGATCAAAGGTACGGACTTCATCGATGCACTTGAGCTTTTCAACGACGACCCGGATACCAAGGCGGTCCTCATGATCGGCGAAATCGGTGGGACTGCGGAAGAGCAGGCTGCAAAATGGATTCATGAACATATGAAGAAGCCGGTCGCTGCCTTCATCGCCGGCCGCATGGCACCTCCAGGAAAGCGTATGGGCCATGCCGGCGCCATCATTTCCGGCGGCAAAGGGACTGCGGTAGAAAAGATCGCAGCACTGAATGCGGTAGGGATCCCTGTCGCAGAAACGGTAGCGCATATCGGTGAGACGGTCATCGAGCTCTTGAAAAAAGAAGGGCTCTATGACGAATGCCATACATGCTGATGAAAAGCAGTCCCGCGAGGGACTGCTTTTTGGGTTAGACTGTGGGCGTGCTGCCTGCCCCTCCTTGATTGTTTGCGAAAGTGGGGGAGCGGGTTCTACCGGTTCAGAGGGTTCAGCGGGGGTGGTGCGGCGCATAAAAATATAGAAGCGCCGCAGAGTATGGATGGGGCGGTGCTCGAAAGCACCTTTCAATTCACCAGTCACCAGTCACTAGTCACTAGCCACTAGCCACTAGTCATGCACATGAGAAGTTTTGTAGGATTACAATACATGTGTTACACATTGAAAACATGAAAAGCGAGATAT
>ERZ1673722.3721-NODE-3721-length-10614-cov-13.238185_pt1 | contig 10614 bp, 11 predicted proteins | sample MGYA00580222_ERZ1673722 | MGnify/ENA primary metagenome ERZ1673722 (study PRJEB41218, sample SAMN15661750) | gut metagenome | host: Homo sapiens | place: Canada: London | collected 2015-08-20/2019-03-30 | study: EMG produced TPA metagenomics assembly of...
CATAGGTCAGCGGGAAGGATGCCTTCAGAACAGCGCTTTTCCGCACCGCCCAGCCATTCCGACTTAGAAAGTGCAGGTATTCCGCGCTCGTCCACTTGCTGCGGAGAGGAAAGCCTGCCATCCTCATTAAAAATGCCCTGACCTTGCCGGAAAACGAGTTTCCCGCATGGGTAAAGGTGGGCGCGATGAGCACACCGTCGTCCTTCAGCACCCGGCGGATCTCGGCAAGGGCTTTCTCCGGCTGCGGCACGATATGCAGCGCGTTGGACACGATCACTACATCAAAGGACTGGTTCGCATAGGGCAGGCGGAACATATCCTGCACGGAGAAGTGCAGCTTGGCAGAGCGGTTATCCCGCTTCGCCTCGGCGATCATCTCCGCAGAGGCGTCCGTCGCCTCGATGTGCGCCGCCGCGTTTACGATGTGTTTTGCGATCAATCCCGTGCCGGTCGCCAGCTCCAACACCGTCTTGGCTTTCACGACCGGCCGAATCAGCGCATACATCTCGTCATACGCCGCCCGATCCTTTCGCATAAAGCGGTCGTAACGTCCGGCATTTTTGTCCCAGAAATTCTTGTGTTCCTGTATCGCTATCATTCCTTTCAATGTTAGATTAACCTAACCGATGCGTGCATCCGAGAGGTTAGATGACGCTAACCGTTGTGCCTTGGAAAAGCCGCATCTCTGCGGCCTTCCGCTTATTTAAATAACTCCCTGCAAGCGCCGTACACCAGCGTTTCCAGCACCTGCGGGTACAGTCCTCCTATTTGCTCCTTGTGTGAGACGGTCAGAATCAGTCCGCGTACTGTCGCGGCGGCAAGTGAAATCCCCCGTTTAGGAACAAGGCCATATTTTTCCAGAAGCAGACGAATGTGCGTCTCGTCATCGTGGTAATGTTCCTTTTTGACGCCCTCCGGCAGCCTCTGCAAAAGCAGCTTTGCATCGTTTTCAATAAAAACCATGTCGCCGGTATCAGACAGCCGCCGGCAGACGGCCAGAACCGCCTCTGCCGCGCGCTCCGATGTTGGCAGGCCGCCATTTCTGTGCAACGCCTGGTCAGCCACCCCGTAAAGCTCGGAGTGGATACTTTCCAGAACCGCGAAGAAGGCCATCTCCTTGGATTCGTAGAATTTATAAAACGAGCCTTTTGCGATACCGACAGCCTTTGTCAGTTGATCCACTGAGGTTTTCTTCATCCCCAGCGTGACAGCACAATGTCTCGTTTCCTTCAGCAACGCCTTGCGGAGCTGCTCAGTCTCGTAATCGGTAAAAGCCAAGGCCGCACCCTCCCTGAAATATGACCATTTCGGTCCTTCCGGTCATATTATACCGCGCTTTTTTCTGGTTTACAAGGGGTGTAGAAAAAAATCGCTAATAAAGCATTATATCGGTTTCGTCAATTTGCTTTTTAACCGCTCCCGCACCTACAAAAAGAACGGTATGACTTGAAAAGGTGAGCCTTTCAAGTGCAAATTTTATGTTCGATGCATATACATTGTCGCACTCCAAAAGTGCAACACCGGCATTGTAAAGATTTCGCCTTGCCGTAAGTACCGCCTTGATTTCGTTTCTTTTGTCATTTGCGGTCATACTGTCGTTTCCCAGCTTATGCAATTTAAAACGCCTCCATCCTGTGCAATATCGTTTATATTTACGGCGATTATCTCTTTAGCAAAAATACATTTTGCTGCCTTTATTGCGCTTTCATCCTCAGAGACGCCGAAAACGGGCAGAAAAATATGCTTTTGCGTTTCAAGAAAATTAAGATAACTGCCGACGGCACTTATGCCGTAAGACTCAAAATACGGAAAATCGATAGCCAAAATCCCGCTTTTTCTCAAAGCCGCTTTAACCCTTTGCTCATAACCATTCTTATATGGCGTTGCGTTGCCAATCACCGTTTTTTCGTCTACAAACCGCACAACGCCGTCCGCATGACCGGTCATATCGCTTTTAAGCGACGGAATAATGATGATTTCGGCCTCAAGCCGGTTTTCGAGCTCGGATATAAGCACGGATTTTTCGTATTCCGGATTTTCGGAGAACACCCTGTCGGAAATGATCGCCTTTTCTTTTGACGGAGAAAACACAATATTCCCGCCGTCAAGATTGATGTTCGAGTATATTACGGGCAAACTGAGCTTTGGCGCGACATCGTTTTTGAAGTCGGTTTTTAGTTGGGGATCGTCTTTTAAATAACAGGGCTCATAGCGAAAGGATATGTATTTGCTGCTCCCTGTTTTGACCGGCATATAATCCTTTGCCCATATATCCTTCGCACCGTCGAAAAAAGTATATTCTTCACCGCATTTTGATAAAGCGGTAAACAGATTTCCCGCCGACGCAGCGTATTCGGGAATGGTTTTTAGAAGTGATGAAAAGTAGAGCATATTATTTACCTTTATACTTTTGGGGACAATACCCGAAATGATCGATGTACCAATTTTCTTTGTTGCCCGACTCATGGGTTGAAAGATAGTTATCCGCAAGACTTTCTAATTTAGGAAGCCTTTTTTCGCAAGGATATGATTTGTCGAAATTTTTGGCTATAGCCAACCTTAATGATATATAAGATTTTTTAATTTTCTCTGTACCCGGATTAGAATCTGTCGCTTTAAGTCCGATTCGTGTAGTATATCCTACGATGTCATTCGTGTTTGTTGCATTAAAAGTCTTATTAAAAAGAATGCAGCTTTTATCTGATTCAGATAGTGAATTATATGCTTTTCGAATCTTAGCGCTTAATTGCGATTGTGTTGTAAACTCACCATTCACTAAAGTGTATTTGAGTAAATACGATAGGTAATATTTGCTTTTATTCTTATCCTCGTCGCATAAAGAAAGGCAAATATCTACACCACTTCTGGAATCATCTGTGTTATGATGAAAATATAAAACACAAAATTTGCTTTGTTCCTCTTTTCCATGAATAAATGGATCCGAAAAATTCTTTGATATGTTTGAATAATATGCTTCTACCCATAAAGGCTCAACCTCTATATTTCCGATTTTAATGACATACTCAGTTAGTAGTTTTTTCCCCAGAAGCTGCAGCTCTTTTTCAACAGCAGTGTAGTCTTCGTTAGAAACTGTAATATTTTCAAGATTGCGTATTTGGCATTTTAGATTCTTCATTACAATTCAACCTTTCATAATATATTTTATTGGATACCGATTTTATTATAGCACACTTTATAATAAGACCTAATAAATGATAAAAAAGAGATGAATTCGAGCGAGTATATCAAGAAAGAACGCCCATTCTCTCTTAAGGTATTTCGGCATACGGGGCATAGCGGACACCTCCTTATCGCTGCCGAATTGCTACGACGCTTTTGTCTTGCTCGGAAGATGGAGCAAGGGAACGCTATTCCATTATTTGTTATGCTTTTTCTTTCTGCTGACAACCGTTGTGCCAATGGCTGCACCGCCGCTGACAATCAGCAGCGCAAACCACAATGCGGGGTTGGCGGTGTCGCCGGTGCGCAGAATCGGGGAAGCAGGCTGCACCGTCGGCTGGGGCTGCACCGTCGGCGTCGGCTGCGGGGTCACAGTGGGCTGCGGGGTTGCCGTTTCCGTCGGCTTTGCCTTGACGGTGAACTTAGCTGTTGCCGTACCGTGTTGAGAAACAATTGCAAGCGTATGCTCGCCCACGGAAAGCGTGGCAACAAAATCACGGTTCAGCGTGATGATGGTGCTGCCCTCTCTCTTTGTATAGTTCCTTTCTTCCAGCGCAGTGCCGTCAAGCTCTACACGAAGGAAATCGGCAAAGGATGCATCAGAAGTGAAGGTCAGTTCCTTTTTCTCGCCCTGCGTGACCGCTGCACCATCCCCGGCTGTGATTTTCGGGGGCAGCTTTGCCGTCACGGTGGCAGCCTTGGTGATTTCCTTGGTTGCCGCAGCATCGGAGAAATACTTCTTGCAGCCGTCGCAGTACCAATACGCAATGTTGCCTTCTTCGGCAGCGGTGGCGGCCTTTGCGTCAATGTGTTTCAGGTCGGTGTGGTTGTTCGGGTCAAGGCTGCCGTAGCCTGCCTTGCAAATCTCACAGACGGCATTTTGGGTGCAGGTCGCTTTGCCGCCGGAGTGCTCCGCGTAGCCGTTCTTTCCCGCGTTATCCGTCACATCGCAGCTTTCATTGGCACATTCATGCCAGTGATGCGTTGCATCGGACGTCCAATCGGACTTCCAGCTGTGGCCGGTGGCGTCGATTGGCTCCGTCTTTGTCGCGCCGCATTCGGTGCAGCTATATGTCTCTTCGCCCGCTTTTGTGCAGGTAGGCGCTGTTGTTACCGTACTGCTGTCCCAAGTATGAGGGCTTACGTCATCCTTTGCATCGCAACGGGAACACTGCTTCCAGTGCATGTTATCATCATGTGTCCAACTGGTAGTAAAATCATGTCCCAGAGCATCGCCATATTCCGCACCGCAAACTGTGCATGTTGCTCTTTGGGTGCAGGTCGCCGTGCCGCCGGAGTGTTCCGCCTTATGAAACACCGCGCCGCAGGTGCAGACCTGCCAGTGTTCCGTTTCGTTGGATTTCCAGTCGTTGCTCTGGTGGTCATGGGCGTCGCCCTGTCCATTGAACACGGGCAGGGTTATTTTTGCCGCAGCCACATACTGGCAGCTGTCCCATGGAGAATTGTCGCGGTCAGCCTTGAGCAGCGCCAGCACCGTGTCGTTGGCGAAGTTTGCGGCGGTTTTGGACTCTGTTTTTGTAATGTTGCCATTACTATTGTTTCGGCCAACTGCGTTCAGGTTCGTACCGGCAAGATAGTAGCAGTTTTCTACAGTGCCATTATTATGGCCAGCGATTTCGCCAACAGATGTATCATTAGAGACCGTTCCAACGTTGTAGCAATTGGAGATCGTGCCACTATTACTACCCACAATGCCGCCGATAGCTTCGGCATAATTGATGCCGCTAATTGTGCCAACGTTATAGCAGTCGATGATTGCACCAGAGCTGTTAAAGCCAGCAATACCGCCAATAATGCTGGTAGTGCGGCCAGTAACGCTGCAATGGTTGCTGCAATTTTTGATCACAGCATTTGAAGCGTAGCCCACAATGCCGCCGACGATGCACTGAGAATTGCTGGGGGATACCTTACCTGCCACTGTCAGGCTTTTGATCGTGCCGTCTTTTACAGTACCGAACAGACCGGCATACACGAATTCGCCTGTAACGTTCAGACCGGAAATGGTGTGGCCGCCGCCGTCAAATGTTCCGGTATAGGAACCGGATTCACTCGGACCAATCGGCGTCCACGGTTCGTTATTCAAATCAATGTTCGCTGTCAGCACAGCATACGCGCCACGGTTCTGCGTCTGGCCGCCCGCACCGTTGACAATATCCCGGAACAGCTTCAACTGTTCGGCGGTGCCAATCTGATAGGGGTCTGTCTCCGTGCCGCTGCCGGTCATCGGGGTGTTAAATATGCCGCCGGTGATGGTACCGCTGCCGGAGACTGTGTTGTTAAAGACGCCGCCGGTGATGGTTCCGTTGTTGATGACCTCGCCGTTGAATTTGCCGCTTTCGATGGTGCTGCCGGGGGTAACGGTCACTTTGCCATTGAACACAGTCCCGCCGGAGCCTGTAATGGTACTGGGACCGTCTTCTGTATCTCCCAGCACGACGTCGCCGTCAACCGAGCCGCCGTTGGCGAAAAGTTTCCCATAGCCAGGTACCTGAGAGCCGGTGATGTATAGTCCGCTTCCGTTTGCCGCAGCACAGCCGACAATGCGCGCACTGTCCGCCAAGGTGATCTCCTTCACACAATCGGCGCTTACGCCGCCGCCGTAGGCTTCGCCGGAGTTGGCGGAATTTGTTGCCGTGCAATTTTGAATCACGGCGCTGCCCGACAGGGTGAATTTCGTATTGTTTGCGAGATAGACGCCCCCACCCTCGCCCCTGCCCCTGGAAGAATTGGAGATTGCCTGACAGTTTTCGATTTTTGCCTCATTAGACATCACAAAGCTACTGCTGCTGTTGACAAATACGCCTCCGCCGTTGGCAGAATCGGAGATTGCCTGACAGCCTTTGATTGTTGCCTCACCAGACATTTCAAAGCTACCGTCGACATATACGCCTCCGCCGCAAACAAAATTGTCCGCGCTTTCGACGGTGCAGCTGCGAATGACCGCCGGACCTGACATTTTGAACGTGCCGTAAGCACAAACACCGCCGCCGAGGTCGGAGGCGACGCAGCCGATGATGCTGCCGCCGGACATAGAGAACTGAATCTGTTCGCCGTTTTGCCTCGGATAAATACATACACCGCCGCCGAACTCTGCGGAGCAGCCGATAATATTGCCGCCGGTCATGGTCAACTGCCCGCCGGGTGCGATATACACACCGCCGCCACAATTTACTGTGCCGCTGATGAGATGAAACGGATAGCCCGTGCCGCCGGTGATAATGCCGCCGGTGACGGTCTCTGTGCCGCTTGCCTCGTCCAGCACCCACAGTTTGCCATTCGGATTGAATTTGTGCGAGAGATTACTCGTATTGCTGTCCTCGATAGTCAGCTGCCCACCGTTCTCGACCACAATCACGCTGCCCTTGTTTGCGCTCTCGTATTTGAGCACATGACCGTTCAGGTCCAGCGTCACGGTGCGGTTGACGGTCAGGGAGTTGCTGATGCTAATGTCCCCTGTCAGCTTGACGGTGTCGAATTTAACATCAGCAATAGCCGCAGTCAGTTCTTCCGCAGTGCTGACATCTTTTGCCGTCTCGTTTCCGCCAATTAACGACGTCAAGGCTGTCTCCGGCTGGGGGTCGGACACTTCCCCCTCTGGCTGGGGGTCGGACACTTCTCCCTCCGGCTGGGGGTCGGACACTTCCCCTCCGGCTGGGGGTCAGACACTTCCCCCTCCGGCTGCACTGCCGCATCGTCTGCGGGCTGGGCGCACTTTGCACAGTTCTCCGGCAAAGCGCCCTCTACGCCGCAGACAGGGCACTCTGTGTTCATTGCTTCTGCCGTGCAGGCTGTTTCACAGCTGCAAACAGGCGGTTCTTCCGTCTCGCTCTCGGCAAATGCCGTAGTCGGCACAAAGCAGAGCACCATGCACAGAGCAAGCAGGATACTGAATAATCGTTTCTTCATCTTGTTTCCTCCATTTCGCCGTTCTTTGACAGCTTAAAATCGTATTTCATTTCCAACATGGCAAACAGCTTATACATAACCTCTGTGGCGATTGCCTTAATATCTAATGACTGAATAAAGGCAAGCACCTTTGCCTGTTCTTCCTCCGATACACGATACACCCGCATCGCCGCCGTCAGAAAACGGCTGAGCTTGCGTTCCAACGGAAAATGAATATCACATTTTCTTGCCATATAGCTGCGCATCAGTCCCGCCGTGCCGATTTCCATCTCGTAAAAGTCACTCTCGGTATCATCGGGGAAATTTTCACCAAAAATCTGCTTCAGCTCTGCCGTGGTATGCAGGTAGATATACTCCGATGTTTCGGGCAGGGAATAGGCTTCAATGTAGATTTCCCGCAGGTTCTCGTTCAGCTCGGTCAGTGTCAGTTGGATCGCCGTTTCCACCGCATAGGCATAAACCGGCGGCAGCTTGCTGTCTGCAATGCTTCTTGCCACGCCGAACTGTCCGCCGAACATCGTTTCGGTCAATTCCAGCAAAATTCTGTCCTTGGTCGGAAACAGATTCAAATAGCTTCCTCTTGCAACACCTGCTTCGTCCACAATCTGACTGACAGAGGTGTTTTTATACCCCTGTTCCAGAAAGAGACGGACGCACACAGTCAGTATTTTCCTCTTTGTTTCACTGCTGTCTCTCCGCAAATATATCGCCTCTCTCCAAACGTTTTAGTACACATACCAATAATATCATATCAAGTGCAAAAAGGCAAGTGGAATTTGAAACTTCACCTCCGTAAATTGTGACATTTCCACAAACGCTGGCTTCTTCCATTACGATGTCCACCCGCATCGTGTATTCGTAGGGATGCAGCAGCCGGTCCCGGTATTTGTCCTGCTCGGCTTTCATTTTCTCATAAAGGCGAGCGTTGTAATCTGTTTCGTTCATAGCGAACACCTCCTTCAAAATAGAAATAGCCGCCTGATTTCTTTTGAAAACCAAGCGGCTATGTACGCTATATTCAGTTCGGCAAACTGGAATTTATCTGCTTATGTTACGTACTTTCGTTGCTAACCTTTTCCTCCCTTACCAATCCTTTTTTTCTTTTGTACTGTCATGGTTCTTTTTGCGTTCTTCCACCATATTTGCAAACCATTCCACCATAGCCGGGTCATAGTGGGAAAAGAAAGCACTCATTTTCGTGTCCAGTGCGGCAATTTTTGCCATATCCTCCGCTGAGAGTGCAAAGTCGAATACATTCAGGTTTTCCTGCATTCGTTCGATATGTGTGGATTTTGGAATCACCACTACGCCTCGTTGCAAATGCCAGCGGAGAATAACCTGTGCTGCACTTTTACCATACTTTTTGCCGATTTCATTCAGCACAGGATTCTGAAACATATTCCCTCTGCCTTCGCCAAACGGAGCCCAGGCCTCAATCTGTACGCTGTACTTGTCCATCCACTTCTTTGCCTCTTCCTGCTGATAGAAAGGATGTACCTCCACCTGATTTACCATCGGTTTAATGCGGGAAAAGGAGCAAATATCCACCAAACGGTCAGGATAAAAATTAGATACACCAATGGCACGAATTTTTCCTTCTTCGTATAGTTCTTCCAGTGCCCGCCATGCCCCGTAATAATCCGAATACGGCTGATGCAGCAGGCAAAGATCAAGATAATCTGTACGTAGCTTTTCCATAGAGTCTAAAACCGATGCTTTAGCTTTCTCATAGCCGTAATGCTCGATCCAGACCTTTGTGGTCAGGAAAATATCTTTACGGTCCACACCGGTTTTTTCGATTGCTGCACCGACCTGCTCTTCATTATAATAGCTTTGTGCCGTATCAATGGCACGATAGCCGGCCTTTAGTGCATCCAGTACGCAACGTTCGCATTCCTCCTGTGTCACCTGAAATACGCCATAGCCCAACTGTGGCATTTTCACACCGTTGCTCAAAGTAATATAGTCCATAACAAAAGCCTCCTGTTGTGTTAAATTTTATTCTGTGATATTATTGTAGCAGCCGGTAGTTACTACCGGTCAAGGATTTTTTTCAAAAACAGGAGGATTTTTTGTGTATTCTATGAAAGAGGCTTGTACTCTCACCAATATGACCTATGAAAATCTGAAATTCTACTGCAACGAGGGATTGGTCCCCAATGTCAAGCGAGACAGGCGAAATTATCGTGTCTTTGACGAACATGACATCAAATGGATTCAGAGTCTGAACTGCCTGAAAAGCTGTGGAATGAGCATTGCAGAGATGAAGCAATATCTTGCTTTGTGCATGGAGGGCGAAGGCACAATTCCGGAACGTAAGGTGATTCTTGCAGAAAAAAAAGAAACCTTGCTCCAATCCATTACGGAACTGCAAAAGGCAGTGGCATACATTGACTGGAAGCAGAGATTCTATGACGATGTGCTGTCAGGCAAGACAGCGTATTACAGTAATCTTGTTCCGGAATTGCTTAAGTGATATATCGGTACAGTTGACACAGCAAATCCCAATTTGTCATTCTGATTTAAGAATATTATACTACGATATTGTGACTTTTTCTACCGTCAAGTTCGCAGTATGTGATATTGTCAATGAAGTTTTGGCTTTATCTTGTAGTTTGCGAATATCCGTATAAACAGAAAAGCCCTTTGAGAAAAGGATTTCTCCTCTCTCAAAGGGCACGTTGACAAACTGGAATTTATCTCTCAGCAGCAATCAGTACAGCTCTGCACGGCGAACCATCCGCACCGGATAGATTTAATGGCGCTGCATTTAAGAAATAACTGCCTTCCGGAACTTCTGCCAAACGGATTCCTTCAAGCAATACGATACCGGCCCCCAGCAGGATGAGATGTACCTCCATTGGAGCAGCTTCGGGCCCGACAGTCTGGGATTCGTTGCCGAACAGTAAGATTCCCGAGTCGGCAAATACTTTCGCTGCCTCCGAAGAAACCTCCGCGTCTCCCTTAATAAGAATTCTCATTGCCGCTTCCGGATTCTGTTTTTTCGCTTTTTCAAGGATTTCCGCCGCTGCGGTGCCGGAGACAATTCCGCAATATTCCGCAACATAAGCCATTCCTACGAATGTGTCCAAGCCTATGGAATCAACGGTTTTTCCGCCTTTGATAAAGTGGAACGGCGCGTCGATATGCGTGCCGTTGTGAGCACACATACCAAAAGCCGTCAGGTTACACAAATCGCCCTTTTCTATTGAGCAAAGCTGCTTTTTTTCAGGCGCCGGATCGCCGGCAAATACCTGACAGCCGAAAACCTCTTGGGCAATGTCATAAATTTTCATTTCACATTCTCCTCCGTCAAATTTTGATTAGTCATTCATACTTTGGCAGATACTATACCGAGTGATTGCTCTGCGGTATAGATCGCTTGTATTTAGTGATCGTATCAATCAATTCCTCCATGTTAATCGGCTTGGAAATATGGGCATTCATGCCTAAATCCAGGGATTCCTGAATATCATCTATAAAAGCATTTGCAGACAAAGCTATAAT
>ERZ1673722.3722-NODE-3722-length-10612-cov-5.376433_pt1 | contig 10612 bp, 9 predicted proteins | sample MGYA00580222_ERZ1673722 | MGnify/ENA primary metagenome ERZ1673722 (study PRJEB41218, sample SAMN15661750) | gut metagenome | host: Homo sapiens | place: Canada: London | collected 2015-08-20/2019-03-30 | study: EMG produced TPA metagenomics assembly of...
CAATTTTATCCTTAACTTAATGACATTGTTTTCAAAAAAACCCCGTCCCCAATTGGACTTTAACCTGTCCCTTTTTTTAACCCCACCTACGTTTTTACGGGCTTTAGTGCTTCTCACACCTGTCCCTTTTTAACTTTCCACCAAATACTGCCTCATTATGCGAAGTGCATTTTTTTCCAGGCGGCTTACTTGTGCCTGGCTGATTCCCACATCTCTTGCCACTTCCATCTGGGTTCTCCCGTCAAAAAAGCGAAGGGAAATAATGTATCTTTCCCGTTCGTTTAAATGTTCCATGGCTGCCTGTAGCGACAGGCTTTCGACCCATTTTTCTTCTTTATTCTTGTGATCGCTGATCTGGTCCATCACGTAAAGTGCGTCGCCTCCGTCACTGTACACTGGCTCCTGGAGGCTCATAGGTGCCTGAATGGCATCTAGCGCATAGACAATGTCCTCCTTGGCTATTCCAATCTCCTGTGCGATTTCCTGAACTGTAGGCTCTCGCATATTCTGTTTCACATAATTTTCTTTCGCATAAATTGCTTTGTATGCGGTATCACGAAGGGAACGGCTGACTCGTATACTGCTGTTATCCCGCATATAACGCCGAATTTCTCCAATGATCATAGGCACTGCATAAGTACTGAATTTGACGTCCAGCTCCGTATTAAAATTATTGATTGCCTTAATCAGCCCGATACAACCAATCTGAAATAAGTCATCGGGGTTTTCATTACTGGAATGAAATCGTTTGATCACACTTAGAACCAGTCTTAAATTTCCTTTGATATATTCCTCTTTTGCCTCATCATCTCCCGCTTTAATACGCGCAAACAAAGCTTCCTTCTCCTCTTCTTTCAGGATAGGAAGCTTTGCCGTATTCACACCACATATTTCAACTTTTCCCTGCATTTTTTCGAACCTCCTGCCAGATGTTTTCTGATTACGTCTAGTAGAAATTCTCTCCATATGCAGGTTACTTATTCGTAAGTGTCATGAAATTAAAAAATTTTTGCCCCTTGACATCACACGTCCGGCATCATCTTATCCCGCCAGCCATGCAAACCACTTTATAGGTCTGATTATTTTGCCAAATCTGACACTCTTATCTGTCCCACTTGTCTGCCAGATTATTAATCTGATTCTCGAACTTCATCAGTTCTTTGTTTGCAAGTCCTTCATTCTTATATACCACATCAAGCAGTCTCTTTGCCGCTGCGACCACTCTGTAAAATGCATTCTGCTTACGGATCTGTGCTGGTTTTTCCACTGCCTTTTTCGGTTCTTTAATTCCAACTGACAGGATTTCACCTGTAGCAAGATCCACACATCCTCCGGAATACGGTGCCATGGCCGGCCAGCCAAACTTTTCCGTAATTGCTTCTGCAAATGTATCCGTAACCTGATCTTCACCATGAACTACGAATACATGCTGCGGTGTGTTCTCAAATCCTGACAACCAGTCTAAAAGTCCGTTCCGGTCTGCATGTCCGCTAATACCTTTCAGACTTTCAATCTTCGCATTGACTTCGACTGTCTCACCAAAAAGCTTGACGCATTCCGCACCCTCAATCAGCTTTCGCCCCAGTGTTCCTACCGCCTGATATCCTACAAAACAGATCGTACTTTCTTTTTTCCACAGATTGTGCTTCAAATGGTGGCGGATTCGTCCTGCCTCACACATTCCTGATGCCGATAAGATAACCTTCGGTTTTGTATCAAAATTAATCATCCGGGACTCATCACTTGTAATCGTTGTTTTTAAGCCCGGAAAAACAAGTGGATTGATTCCTTTCTCAATAATCGCAAGTGCATCCTCGTCAAAACAGGATTTTACATTCTTATTAAATACGTTCGTTGCTTCAATTGCCAACGGGCTGTCCACATAAACCTCGAAATTCGGATAGTCCGGCAACAAGTTTTTCTCCTTGATCTCACGGATAAAATACAGAAGCTCCTGTGTACGTCCCACTGCAAAGGACGGAACGACCACATTCCCTCCGCGGTCAAAAGTCTCCTTTAAAATTCTTGTAAACTCTCCGACATAATCCGGTCTTACATCCCCATGCACCCGGTCTCCATATGTAGATTCAATCAAAATATAATCTGCTTCTGTCACTTTCTTTGGATCCTTGATAATCGGCTGATCCAGATTTCCCACATCTCCGGAAAATACGATCTTTTTGGAAATGTCTCCCTCTGTGATCCACATCTCGATTGCCGCAGAGCCAAGAAGATGCCCTACATCCGTAAAACGAATATCTATTCCGTCACACAGTGTAATTCTTTGATCATAATCACACGGTGCCAGCAATTTGATCGCTGCATCGGCATCCGCCATTGTATAGAGCGGCTCATATTCCGGTCCGCCGCTTCGCCTTGCTTTACGATTCCGCCATTCCGCCTCAAACTCTTGAATATGGGCACTGTCACGCAGCATGATATTACACAGATCTGATGTGGCAAATGTTGTTACGATTTCTCCATGAAATCCCTGTTTGCAAAGCATCGGAATCTTTCCGGAGTGATCGATATGTGCATGCGTCAGGAGAATATAATCTATATCTCCCGATGCAACCGGGATTTCCTGGTTCTCGTAAAGATCTGGCCCCTGCTCCATACCGCAGTCTACCAGAATGTTCTTTCCGCAGGCCTCAACAAGGTGGCAGCTGCCTGTCACTTCGTGGTCCGCTCCTATAAAAGTAAGCTTCATACACGTATCCCCTTTTTATTTTCATTCTACCACTTTTTCAGGAATACTTCACCATTTCTTTTCTCAGGCGCACCATAATTTTTTTCTCAAGTCTGGATATGTAGGACTGGGAAATCCCCAGCAGATCTGCCACCTCTTTTTGCGTCTTTTCCTCCCCGTCCACAGTTCCGATACCAAAGCGCATCTGTATGATGGAACGTTCTCTTGCTGACAACAGATTCAGTGCTTTTATCAGAATCTTCCTCTCTGCCTCCTGCTCCAGATCCTTATAAATCGTATCCTCCTCCGTGCCCAGAATATCTGACAGCAAGAGTTCATTTCCATCCCAGTCCACATTCAGCGGCTCATCGATCGACACTTCCAGTTTCGTTTTATTATTACGTCGCAGATACATTAAAATCTCGTTTTCAATACAGCGGGAAGCATAGGTCGCAAGTTTTATATTTTTCGTCGGGTTAAATGTATTAATTGCCTTAATCAATCCAATTGTTCCGATGGAAATAAGATCTTCCACTCCGATACCAGTATTATCAAATTTTTTCGCTATATAAACGACCAGGCGCAAATTATGTTCTATCAGAAGTTTCCTCGCCTCTTCGTCATGTGCACTTCCCAGATAACCGATTGCTCTCGCCTCATCATCTGCTTCTAACGGTGCAGGCAAAATGTCTGACCCTCCTATATAGTGTATCTCTCCTCCGTCCGGAAATAAAAATGTCCGAAAATCCGGAATTACGTTTAACTGAAACTTTTTGGGCATAACTGCTTTCATTAACATATCTATTCCTCCATTTACAAATTAACTTTTTTATTTACTTATCAGTCATTTCATAGCTTCCATTTTCACAGATGTCTTTCCATATTAAATCCACTATTTACTTCGCCAATGACTATAAATACATTTTTCAATGTCCGATTTATTCTTCTGCCTGCTATAAATCATCAGGATTCAGGATCATGTCATATACATTGGAAAGCTTCTGTCTCTCACTGACTGCCACAAGTGGTTTTTCCACCCATTTTTCTTCCTTTTCACACTGACAACACAAACAATCCAGCATAAAGATCGGCATCGTACCATTTTCCTTTCCAATACTCTGATAGGTGATTACACGTTTACTTGAAAAATCTGTGCAGCCAAGTTTTTCGGCTATCTCTCCTGTAATTACATGAACCGGTCTTCCCGTCAACGAATCCCGCAACCTGTTTCCAGTGTCGATAATGGCATAAATCTCACATTCTCTTCCGTTTTGATACAGCCTGGCTCTACAGGAGCCAGCCATATTTTTATGAAAATAAGCCAGCAAATCCCATATTCCAAGACAAAGATGATATCCTGCAAATGCAAGTATTAAAAACACTGCACCTCCACGAACGTATGGCTGAAATACATTCAGTATTCCGCCCAGCAAAAATGCACTGACATACAGCAATATCCATGCTTTTATCAGAGTACGCTTTTCTTTTATCCCAAGTCCTGTTTTCAACAGACACATATTCATGACTCCGTGAAACAACACAAGCCTCCATATCTTTCCTCGCAAAAAGACCACAAATATGCAAGTCAGAAACGCACCGACCATTGCTCCCGCAATAATTCGCAGACGTCTGATCCGGCACTTAAGCATCTTTCCTACCATTAATAACAGGAAATAATCCATCAGAAAATTAATAAGAAAAAACAGATCTATGTACAGCTCATAGTGCATGTTCCACCTTCTTCCTCTTGTATACGCAATCGATTTTGTACTTTTGAGTGATTTTATTATACGTGTGACCACACGTAGATTTTGTCAGATAATGAAAGAAACAATTCAGTTTATTACGACAGGATTTTACGCATTATCCTTTCTTTTTCCATGTTTTTTCGCCATGTAATTTTATATGACATAATTCATGTATTTACCACAAATGAACGAATTTTTTGTCGATGTATTTTTACAATGATGAATAAAGAATGTGCCTTGGCATATTCTGGCGCCTGCGGCAATCGTTTGCGACATCATCATTGTACGCCGCAGTGCGCATCCTGCCGGAGGCTTTTTGTATATAATAGGAAATGCAATTTCCTATTATATACAAAAAGAGTCAAAGAAACTTATTCGTTTCTTTGACTCTTTTATTCATTCAATCTTGTATTCTAATATGAATTCCTATTTTTTAAAGAAATCCGGAATCTTGATAGACTGCTCTTTTACACGACTTGTCGGAGTTCTCGGTGTCTCCATGGAAGGTGATGTTCCTCCAACTGTTCTTCTAGGAACTTCCGGCTCTTCCACTGTTCTGTTCACAGATCCCATACTCATATCAAGCTTTGGAGCTGCCTGCTGGCGAACCGGCTGTCTGTCATATGCAGAAGCATGTCCTGTATGTGTAGCCGTATGCCCCACATTTGCCGGGCGCTGGCTCTCCAGTCTGGATTTTAATTTGGAAGCTGTACCTCCTACATTGTGAAGTCCTGTTGCGATAACTGTGATTGTAGCCTCATCAGCCTTGGAATCATCATACATTGCACCAAAGATAATATTCGCATCTTCTCCGGCAAGATCCTGAACATACTCAGCTGCATCTGATGCATCCATAAGAGTGATATCTCCGGATACATTGATGATAACATGAGAAGCTCCGGCAATTGTTGTCTCCAGAAGAGGACTGGCAACTGCCTGTTTTACTGCCTCAAGCGCTTTATCGTCACCGCGTCCCATACCGATACCGATATGTGCGATTCCCTTGTCTGTCATAACAGTCTGAACATCTGCAAAGTCCAGGTTGATCAAGGATGGTACATTGATCAGGTCTGTGATACCCTGAATACCCTGCTGTAACACCTCATCAGCCTTCTTAAGTGCTTCCGGCATAGTTGTACGTCTATCAACAACCTCAAGAAGCTTATCATTTGGAATGACGATCAGTGTGTCTACACTTTCTTTTAATTTTTCAATTCCTGCAAGAGCATTGTTCATACGTGTCTTGGACTCAAAACGGAACGGTTTTGTTACAACTCCGACTGTCAGGGAACCCTGTTCCTTGGCAATACGTGCTACAACCGGTGTAGCTCCTGTTCCTGTTCCGCCACCCATACCACAGGTAACGAAGACCATGTCTGCTCCTTTTAATGCTGCTGCAATCTCTTCGGAACTTTCCTCTGCAGCTTTCTCACCAATCTCCGGTCTTGCTCCCGCACCAAGACCTTTGGTAATCTTATCTCCGATCTGTAAAAGTGTCGGAGCCTTACTTAACTGAAGTGCCTGTTTATCTGTATTAATTGCAATAAATTCCACACCGGCAATCTGCTCGTCGATCATTCGGTTCACAGCGTTGTTACCGCCACCGCCGACTCCTACAACTATGATCTTAGCCGCTGCTTCTGACTCGTTGGTTTTAATTTCTAGCAAGGGTTTCTCCTCCTTTGTTATCCTTATTATACATTATACACCCATATATATTTCTATAATATAGACTTTTGTCCAAAATATCAATAGAATTTCATGACTTTTTCAATTTTTTTTGTTTTATCCTGCATCTTCCGGAAAAACTCCAATATCAAAAGTCGCTGTGTCACTCTCATCAGAAAAATTTTCCAGATGAAGCGTTCCTTCTTTTCCTTCCAGCTTTTCAAGAATCTTAGGAATCTGCGCAACTTTCACGGAAGTGACATCATTTCCAAGGCTCACACATACATTCCCGATGTACACATAAATTCTGTCAGAACGACACATAATCTTTGTGACAGACAACTCGTACTTTTTCATCTCTCTGGTAGCTTCCAGTATCTCCTGATAGATAATCGAACTTTTCTTTTTCAATTTATGGTAAAGCTTAAGTTCGTCCGGATCTATACCGTCTACAAGCGGAATTCCATCTACCGGTGCTTCCTCTACATCTACGACCATACCATCCTGGTCAAAATAGTAATACTTTCCATTTGAATCCATTACATATCCGATTCTTTCCTTCTCCTGAACTGTAATCTTAAGCGTCCACGGATTTTTAAGACTTACCTTAATACTTTCAAAACAGTCCGGCTGTTTTCCATAACCGAGTTTATATTTTGCAAGCACATACAGCCCATTGACCGAATATTTATCGTTCTGAACAGATTTTACAATTTCTTCTGTACTACAATAATCATTTCCCTTCACTTCTACTTTCTGGACATGAAACAAAATAAAAATTCCAAGTACAAGAATTAAAAAGGCAAAGAGCAATACAAAAAAAGCATAAACTCTATGTTTTCGTTTTTTCTTCTTTTTTTTCTTTTTCGGACGTCTTTCTGCATGATCTTGATAGTCGTCCAGGTATTCTTCCCTTTTCATTCACCCCTGCTCCTTATTCTGTAATCTCCTCTTCACAGTAACTTCCATTTTTCGAGACGCTTAGTACAAGCCCCATTTCTACCAGTAAAAATACAACTGAAGTTCCGCCATAACTAATGAATGGCAACGTAATTCCAGTATTGGGGATCGTATTGGTCACGACCGCAATATTTAAGATGACCTGAATCATCATATGTGCCATTGCCCCGGAAGCAATCAATGCTCCAAACAGATCTTTTGCCTGCGTTGCAATGACAAAAAAACGCCAGATCAGAAGCAGAAAAAGCATCAGAATAAAACATGCGCCAAATAATCCAAGTTCTTCACAAATGATGGAAAAAATCATATCATTTTGGGCTTCCGGTACAAAGCCAAGTTTTTGAATACTCTGTCCCAGCCCTCTTCCAAATAATCCTCCACTCCCAATTGCATACAATCCCTGCAGAGTCTGATATCCCTTTTCATAAGCTTCCGGATTCTTCCAGACTGCAAGCCGTTCCAGCCGGTAGCTCTCCAAAGCAAGAAAGATTCCCATAAATCCTGCCCCGGCCGCTCCCAGAAAAATAAACTGCCCGTACTTTGGACTCGCCACAAAAATCAAGACGACTGCTATACTCAGAATAATGATTGCTGTGCTCAAGTTACTGGCTCCGACCAATCCTACTATCGGCAGCACGACTATCATGATTTTTATCAATGTCCGCATACGGTACATTTTTTTCACATTGCGTGTGACGTAAGAAGCCAGAAATAAAATAACCGCAACCTTTGCAAATTCCGATGGTTGAAATGACAGTGGACCAAGTGCAAGCCAGCGCTTGGAACCATTATACTCCCTGCCCACAAATATGACAGCAATCGACAGAAGCAGCGCCACAAGGTAACAAAGCCACGCTATGTTCTTCAATCTGTGATAATCAAGCTGTGCAGTAAAAAACATTGCCAGAAAACCAAGACAAGTCGCAAATACCTGCTTTTTCAGATAATAGGAACTGTCACAGAATTTCACTTCCCCATTATACGCACTTGTACTATACAGAATGATAAGACCTGACAGCACCAGAATTCCCAGTACTGTCAGGAGCGTATAATCGTATCTGCCTCTTGCTGCCATACGTGTCAATCCATTCGCACTCCTTATAAGGAATTTACAATCTCTTTAAATTTATCTCCACGTACTTCATAATTCGGGAACATGCCCCAGCTTGCACACGCCGGAGACAGAAGCACTGCATCTCCCGGCTCTGCCATCTCCACTGCAAGATTCATAGCTTCTTCAAATGTGTCCACATACACATAATCATGAAAATCACATTTTTCACAGTCTCTCGCAATCTTTTCTTTTGTCGCACCCATCAGGATCAGTTTCTTGACTTTTCCATCAAAACTGTTAATCCACTCTGTATACTCGGAATCCTTGTCGTATCCCCCGCCTAACAGGATTGTCGCCCGGCGCATTGCCTGGATTGCCTTAATTGCGGCATCCGGATTCGTTCCTTTAGAATCATTGTAATAAACAACTCCGTTTTTCTCAGCCACATATTCTATACGATGTGCGACTCCTTTAAATGCAAGAATTGCCTTCCTGATTGTCTCCATCGGAACGCCATAAACAGCTGCCATGCATACAGCTGCCATAACATTTTCATAATTGTGCGTTCCTAAAATCTGAAGTTCGTCAACATGGCAGACTTCGACTTCATCCGGATTCTTGTAAATAATTTTATCGTTATCCAGATAAATACCTTTTTCCAGCTTATGCTGACTGCTGAAGAACAGAACATGACACTTTAATGTCTCTGCGAATTTACGCATAACCGGCTCTTCATAGTTCAGAACACAATAATCGTCTTCTGTCTGATTTCTTGCAATATTCTCCTTAGCAGCAATATAAGCTTCCATCGTATGATGCCGGTTCAAATGATCCGGTGTATAATTCAGAATCGCACTTACATTTGGGCGGAATGACACGATACTCTCTAGCTGAAAACTACTCATCTCTGCCACGGCAATGGAATGCTCTGTCATAAGATCTGCTGCAATAGTATAGGGATTCCCGATATTTCCAACTACGAACACATCATCCTGGTAAGCCTTCATGATCTCACCGAGAAGTGTTGTTGTTGTCGTCTTGCCATTCGTTCCGGTAATTGCAAGTACGTCTCCCTTACCAAATGTATATGCAAGTTCCACTTCTCCGATAACCGGAATCTCTTTTTCTTTCATCTTTAAAATAATCGGAAGATCTGTCGGTACACCCGGACTTAAGATCACCAGATCCAGCGTATTTGGAAGTTCCTCTGGAAAAGCACCGATTATGATCCGGGCTTTGCTTCCTTCCTGAAGCTTTGCGCGCACGTCTGCTTCAGTCAGTTTTTCATTTCCGTCATAGAGCACCACATCCGCTCCATTCTCTTCCAGTAATTTCACTGCCCCGATTCCACTGATTCCAGAACCGAATACCAGCACTTTCTTTCCTGCTACTACCATTTTATCTTCCTCCTGCATTCATACCCAATCTCGCGATTCGGTATTTTCATATTTTCTCTCTACTTCACGTAATGCCTCGGCTTCGTGCTTCGGACTTTTGAGATTTGGCATCATTACATGGCCATCAGTGCGATCAGGCACAGAAGTGCTGTAATAATGGAAAATACAGCGACGACTCTTGTTTCTGACCAGCCACATAATTCAAAATGATGATGAATCGGAGCCATTTTGAAAAATCTCTTTCCACCTGTCTTTTTAAAGTAAGTTACCTGAATCATAACAGATAATACTTCTACCAGATAAATGAGTCCGACAATCACAATAAAAATCGGCATCTGGAGCATATAAGCTGCGGACGCAACAAAACCGCCCAGTGCCAGAGATCCTGTATCTCCCATAAACACACTTGCCGGATACACATTAAACAATAAAAACCCAAGCAATGCACCTACAACTGCACATGTAATCGGCTCAATTCCACTCTTTGTTCCAACTGCAACAACTGTAAAAAATGTTGCTACCAGAACAGTCACGCTTGAAGCAAGACCATCCAGACCATCTGTAAAATTTGTTCCGTTAACAGTACCAATCACGACAAAGAACATCAAAGGAATCGCAAGCCAGCCGATATCCAGATACTTTCCACCAGAGAACGGAATCAGCATTGCAAGAGAAACTCCACTGTACTTTACCATATAAAACGCAAAAATTGCTGTCACTACAATCTGAAGTGCCATTTTCTGTTTTGGATATAAACCATCAGAACGTTTCATAACAACTTTCAGATAATCGTCTAAAAATCCAATCAGACCGAATCCAAGTGTCAGAAACAAGATTGGGATAATCTTCGGATAGTCTTTAATATAAAATACGGATGTGATCACAACACTAAGCAGGATCATAACTCCTCCCATAGTCGGAGTTCCTGCTTTTTTCAAATGAGACTTCACACCATCCTCGCGTTCTGTCTGATCCATTTTCAGTCTTCTCAGCACCGGAATGATCAAAGGCCCCATAACCGCACTCAGTGCAAATGCAATAATCACCGGTAAAAATATCGTATAATCCATAACACACCTCTTCATTTCTTTTGTTC
>ERZ1673722.3725-NODE-3725-length-10605-cov-17.710616_pt1 | contig 10605 bp, 7 predicted proteins | sample MGYA00580222_ERZ1673722 | MGnify/ENA primary metagenome ERZ1673722 (study PRJEB41218, sample SAMN15661750) | gut metagenome | host: Homo sapiens | place: Canada: London | collected 2015-08-20/2019-03-30 | study: EMG produced TPA metagenomics assembly of...
AAGGGGCGGATAGGGTGACTATGGCATGAAAGACAGCTGGGATAAGGTTTCCCGGCTACTCCTATGAGAGCTGCAAGTCCCCCGCGGCAGATTGAACGCGAAAATGAGATGATCGTTATTTCACATCGCCTTTTTGAATGAGAAATGAGGAAAACGCGGATTCAATCGCAGAGTCAGCTTCTTTAACCTTTGAGGCTTCGTAAACAGGGAATAAGAGTAGTCTGCTTTCAAACTTAGGCTGTGGGGCGTGCTGTCCCATATCTTTATGTACCGTTTTGCAGAGTTCTGCCCCTTCGGGGCAGTCTATCCCGGCCTTTGGCCGCGCCCTTCTCCAAGGGCGAACGCATTTGTGTTTGTCTTATATATGCATTCATACGGATACGTGAATGCATCCGGCGTCTGTGCATGACAAACCTAATCCCCAGTCCCTAGTCCCTAGTCACCAATCACTTCTATCTCACATACTTCCGTATCGTGGCAAGCACGACCTCCGTATGAAGAGGCTTGGTGAGATGTTCGTTCATGCCGTTCTTATGGCTCTTTTCGATGTCGTCCTGAAAGGCGTTTGCGGTCATGGCGAAGATGGGGATGACCGTAGCATCAAGGCGGGGGAGGCTGCGGATCTGCCGGTTCGCCTCATAGCCGTCCATGACGGGCATCATGATATCCATGAGGATGAGGTCATAGTAGCCTTGGGGTGATTCGCGGAACGCTTTGACGGCTTCGGCGCCATTTTCACAGGCGGTGATTTCCATGCCTTCTTTTTCGAGGAGGAAGACTGCGATCTCGCGGTTCAGCTCATTGTCTTCGGCGAGGAGGACGTGAAGACCGGCGAGGGAGACGGGGCTCTTGGCCGCTTTTTCCTCTTCCTGCGGCGCATGGTCGATGGTGAAGGGGACGGTGAGGCTGAAGCGGCTGCCGACACCTTCCTGACTTTCAAGGGCGATGGTGCCGTCCATTTTTTCCACGAGTTCCTTCACGATGGCCAGGCCGAGCCCGGTCCCCATGTAGCGGGTGCGGGCTGTATTCGACTCCTGCGTGAAGGGCTCGAAGGCGCGTTTCTGAAAATCTTCACTCATACCGATGCCGGTGTCGGCGCAGGTCAGCGTAAAGTAGGCCGTATCCCCCTTGATTTCGATCTTGTCGCAGGAGAAATCAATGCGTCCGCCGCGGCGGTTGTACTTCAAAGCATTGCCGGCAAGGTTCAAGAGGACGCGGCGAAGGAAGGTGGGGGAGCCGATGACGCGGCGGACCGGGAAGGGGGGATTCTTCACGTGGGTGGTGACGCCGTAGGCAGGGGCCTGTATTTCAGCCAGATGATTCACTTCCGTGAGGAGCTCCAAGATGTCGAAGGGGACACTTTCCGGCTCGAGCCTGCCGGACTCGAGCTTGTTCATGTCGAGGATGTCATTCACCATAGCGAGGAGCATGTTGGCGGTTTCGTGGATTTTATGACGGCAGTCCCGCAACTTCTCGATGTCAGCGGGATGGCTATCGGCTATTTCTATCATGCCGAGGATGCCGTTGATCGGGGTGCGGATGTCGTGGCTCATGCGGCGGAGGAAATCCGTCTTCGCCTGGCTGGCGATCTGGGCTTCGCGGGCGCTCTTTCGGAGCTCTTCCTGATAGCTGAGCTCTTTCTGTCTGATTTCGTCGATGTCTTGCATGGTGTAGAGGAGGGTCGCGACGCTTCCATCTGTATGTCTTTGCTTCACGATGAAGCGGCCCAGGTACCAGATGCCATTGTGATCCCGGTGTGCCATGGCGAGGGTGTCTCTTTCGCGAAGGCGGTCGGAGAGGGTGGATGGCTCGAGGAAGGCTTTCATGGATGCCTGGCATTCGGGAGCGATGAAAGTTTTCACGGTGATGGGAATCCCTTTGCTCAAACATCCCTCGCTGCCGAGAGCGTGCTGGAAATCTTTGTTGGCAGTGATTTCCATATAAGTGCCTTTATCCAGATCGAAGAAGTAGATGGCGTGGTAGATTTTCCCGATCGTGCTGATGAGCTCTTTACGGAATTGCAGCCGTCTTTTCGCCTTCGCTTTTTCTTTATCCAGACGTTTTTCGCGAAGGACGAGGTCATCGATGGAGCGAATGCCGATCGCGATCTTATGCTGGTCGTCTTCAATGGAGTGGAGCGGGGCGATCTGTATCTCGAGGTGGCGATGGCCGGCCTCATTGGGAATGACTTCTAAACGGTAGCGCAGGATCTGCTTCGCAGAAAGCGCGGCAAGAAGCTGTTTTCTGGCAAAAAAAGGAAATCCGGCGCGGAGGCATGGATGATGTACTCGTCATAGGCTTTGCGGGCCCACTCGCTGAAGATGCCGGAAGTATCCGTCGGACAGCGGGGGACTCCCTTGACCGTCTCGAAGGTATCCTGCGTGAGATTGCAGCGGAGGATGCAGCGGTAGTCCGAGGCGAGGACATCGACCAGATAGGTCTCGCGCCGGAGGGAGATGAGCTGAGATTTGAGCCGGGCGCGGCTTTCGCGCAGCGTTTCCTGGGCATCGAGATGCGAGCGGATGCAGCCCAAATGGCCGCTGATGACCTGCAGTATTTTGGAAGCGATGTCATAAATGGCGTGGTCAGGATTGTCAAGGCCGATGAATCCGACGAATTTCCCGGCGGCAAAGATAGGAAGCACGGCGATGCTGTGGATGCCCTGCGCATGCAGGATGTCATACTCTGCGGGCATAGCATCCTTGATCGTTTCCAGATCCCAGATCCCAGAGGCTGATGGCTTTTCCGCCTCGGAGCGTGTGATCCCAGAGCGGGATGAGGGCGGCGGGGACATGCTGCAGGTTTTCGATCTGCGGGGTGACTCCATCCTGACACCATTCGTAGTCGTTCCGGTAATAGCACTCTTCCTCTTCGTGAATGCTGAAAATGTAGGCACGATCCGAGCGCGTGATCTGCCCGATGTTTCCCAGAAGGGAGGGAATGCGGGCATCGTAGGTGGCGCGGTCGGAAATCTGGTCCAAGGCCAACAGCTGGGAGAATATCATCTCCATGTGAGCCTCTCGCAAAAGGCTCTGCGGTGTATCGCTCGTAGATGTCAAGGGAATGGCCTCTTTCCGTCGGAAGTTTACCGAATTTTTTGCCTTTTAGATTTTTTTATATTATAGCATGAGATGCTAAAGAAATTAAGAGCGGAGAGGATTCAGGGTTAGCCCGTGGGGCGTGCCGCCCCCTTTTGATTATTTGCGAAAGAGGGAAAGCGGGTTCTACAGGTTCAGAGGGTTCAGAGGGGGTGGTGCGGCGCATAAAAACAGGGAAGCGCCGCGGAGTTTTGAAGATATGGTATTCACGAATGAAATCAGACCCCCGTATCGTCATTTCGAGCAAAGCGAGAAATCTTTCTTGCAGACCGATAAACGATGCGTGTGTGAAAGCAGGGATGAGGTGCCTCAAGTGATTGGTGACTAGCGATTTGAATACTACTTTCGGGCATCGCCATTATTTATACTGCGGCGAAGCCGCCACCACAACCCTGAACCCCAAATTCCCTAGCCACTTCCCCCTATGTTCGTTATAATAGAAAAAGAATAAAAGTAGCTAGTCCCTAATCCCTAGCCACTTGGCATTGTGGCATACCTATTACGAAGGAGTACCCATCTATGTACGAAGAAACCACCATCGCGGCGATCGCGACCAGCCCGGGCGAGGGCGGGATCGGCATCATCCGCATTTCCGGCATGCAGGCGGCGGATGTCGCAGACCGCGTATTTCATACGAAGAAAATCAAGAGCTTTCATGAGGCAGAGCCGTACCGCATGTACTTTGGCCGCGTTATGGCGGGGGACCGCCAGGTAGACGAAGGGCTCGCCGTCTACATGAGATCGCCGCATTCCTACACGGGCGAGGATGTCGTGGAGATCCAGATCCACGGCTCGATGGAGGCGCTCCGCCAGACGCTCTCGCTCGTTCTGGAAAAGGGGGCCGTCCCCGCGCACCGCGGTGAATTCACGAAGCGGGCCTTCCTGAATGGCCGCCTCGACCTGTCGCAGGCGGAAGCCGTGATGGATATCATCGAGGCGAAGGGGGCGGCGGCGCTCTCGCAGGCAGAAAGCCATCTCTCGGGCGCGCTTTCCTCCTTCGTGCGTGCTTCGCGCGACCAACTGAAGGATCTGATCGCTAAGCTCGAAGTCACCATCGACTATCCGGAGGAAGACCTGGAGGATCTCACGAATGAGGAGATCGAAGAGGGGCTTTCTGCCATTGATGCATCGCTTCGGACGCTGCTCTCCCGCTCCGAAGAGGGGCGCATCATCCGCGATGGCCTGCGCACGGCGATCGTGGGCCGTCCGAATGCAGGGAAATCGAGCCTTTTGAATGCACTTTTGCAGGAGGAGCGGGCCATCGTGACGGACATTCCCGGGACGACGCGCGACACCATCGAGGAGTCCATCAAGATCGGCGGTGTGCCGCTCATCCTGATGGATACAGCCGGCATCCGTGAGACGGATAACAAGATCGAGCGCATCGGCATCGAACGCGCGAAGAAGTCCATGGAGAAGGCTGACCTCATCATGGCAGTCATCGACGGCTCTCGCCCGCTCTCGGAAGAGGACCGCGCGCTGCTCACCTCTCTTTACGGAAGAAAGGCGCTTGTCATCCTGAATAAGTATGACCTGCCGCAGGAGATCGAGACGAGAGATGTGAAAGCGCTCGCCGGGGATATTCCGGTCGTGCCGATTTCCGCTCGCTACGGCAGCGGCATGGCCGAGCTGGAGGAGGAGCTCCATCATATCACTCGGCTTCAGGATGTCTCCGCGGGCCGTGAGCTTTTCTTGACGAACCTGCGGCATGTGGATCTGGTGAAGAAAGCTCTCGCGGCTGCCCGCCGCGCCGAAGAGTCCATCCGGTGCGGCATGCCGGCGGACTGCATCGTCGTCGACGTCACCGAGGCGTGGCATACGCTGGGAGAAATCACCGGAGACACGGTGGATCAGGAGCTCATCAATTCCATCTTCGAAAGATTCTGCGTGGGGAAGTAGTGACTAGTGACTGGAGACTGGGAGACTAGGAGACATCAGACTCCCCGTGTCGTCATTTCGAGCGAAGCGAGAAATCTTTCTTGCAGACCGATAAAAGATGCGTGTGTGAAAGCAGGGATGAGGTGCTTCAAGTGACTAGCGAATTGAATACTACTTTCGGGCATCGCCCCATATATACTTCGCAGCAAAGCCGCCACCACCATTTCTCATTGTGTTCACCCTGAATCCTGAAGTTTGAAAGCAGGGATTAGGGATGAGTGGCTAGGGATTAGGTTTGCGATACGAGAAAATCGCTAGTTTCAAATCTCCGCGGCGCTTCTGATTTTTATGTGCCGCACCAACCCTGTTGAACCTTCCGAACCCTTAGAACCTGTTGAACCCTCCAACCCAAACCCGCCAACCTTCCTCTATTCTTTCTTTGAAATACACGTCAAAATTTTATATAATAAGACTTTGGAATATAATCAAGCGCAGAGAACCAATTTCTGCGAAGCAAAGAAAGAAGGATACCATGTATCTCATTGATACGTATGATGTGATCGTCGTCGGCGCAGGCCATGCAGGCTGCGAGGCGGCGCTCGCGGCAGCGCGCATGGGGATGAAGACGCTGCTCACCACGATTTCTCTGGAAAACGTCGCCATGATGCCATGCAATCCGGCGATCGGCGGGCCGGGGAAGAGCCACCTTGTGAAAGAGATCGATGCGCTGGGCGGCGAGATGGGCATTGCGGCCGATGCGACAGCCATCCAGATGCGCATGCTGAATCTCGGCAAGGGGCCGGCGGTGTACGCGCTTCGCGCGCAGTCGGACAAGAACAAGTACCACACCTATATGAAGAAGGTGGTGGAGAATACAGAAAATCTTGACCTGAAGCAGGTGCAGGTGATGGACATCCTCGTGGAAGACGGGGTATGCGTCGGCATCACGACCGAGCTCCATGAAGAGTACCGCGCGAAGGCGGTCATTCTGGCGACCGGGACGTACCTCGACAGCGAGATCATCATCGGCGAGACGATGTATTCCGGCGGCCCGAATGGCATGCGCCCCTCGGTCGGCCTGTCAGAGAATCTGAAAAAGCACGGGCTCAAGATTCTTCGTTTCAAGACAGGTACGCCGAGCCGCGTCGATATCCGAAGCCTGCATCTGGACCATATGGCGCTTGAGCAGGGCGATCCGATGAATCATGCCTTCTCTTTCATGAATGAACGGGAGGACAGAAATCAGCGGAACTGCTGGCTCACCTATACCAATGAAGAAACGCACCAGATCATCCGTGACAACCTGATGCGCGCCCCGAAGTACGCGGGCAAGATCCATGGCATCGGTGCGCGCTACTGCCCGTCCATCGAGGATAAGGTCGTCCGCTTTGCCGATAAGAAGCGGCACCAGCTCTTCATCGAGCCGGAAGGCCTTGACACGAATGAAATGTACGTCCAGGGCATGTCGACGTCCATGCCGATCGACGTGCAGTATGCCTTCCTGCGTACCATCCCGGGGCTCGAGGATGTGAAGCTCATGCGTCCGGCCTATGCGATCGAGTATGATCTCTTAGACCCGCTCCAGCTCTACCCGACGCTGGAAGTGAAGAAGCTCCCCGGCCTCTACTCCGCAGGGCAGGCCAATGGCACGAGCGGCTATGAAGAAGCTGCGGCACAGGGGCTCATGGCCGGCATCAATGCGGCGCTCAAGATCAAGGGGAAAGAGCCCTTCATCCTCGCCCGCCACGAAGCCTACATCGGCGCGCTCATCGATGACCTCGTCACGAAGGGGACGAATGAACCGTACCGCATGATGACCAGCCGCAGCGAGTACCGCCTGATCCTCCGTCAGGACAATGCGGATCTTCGCCTCACCGAGAAGGGCCATGATATCGGCCTTGTGACAGAAGAGCGCTATGCGCATTTCCTTGCCCGAAAAGAGGCCTATGAAGAAGCGATGGCCTATATCCGGACGAAGCGCTTCACGCCCAAGGAGGCCGTCAATGCAGCGCTTGCAAGCGTCGGATCCGCTCCGCTCACGACAGGCATCGGCGCGGATAAGATCTTAAAACGTCCCGAGATGACCTACAGGACCATGGTCGACGTCCTCGGCTGCCCCGCCTTCGATCCGGAAGCCGTCGAGGAAATGGAAATCACGGTGAAGTACGAGGGCTATATCGCCCGTCAGGAAGCTGCCGTCAAGAAGGCCGAGCGCATGGAAAAGGAAAAGATGCCAGAGAACATCGACTATCTCCACTTGGACGGCATTTCCATCGAAGCCCGCCAGAAGCTCGATCAGATCCGTCCGCTCTCTCTGGGGCAGGCCTCCCGCATCTCCGGTGTCTCTCCGGCGGATATGTCAGTCCTGATGGTCTATGTGAAGCGAATGAAGGGAAAATAAAAGGTTCAAGGTTCAGGTTGGCGAGGTTCTGGGTTGTGGGGAAGCTTCGCTGCAAAATATATATTGGCGGCGAAGCCGCCCAAATGGTTAACTCTGAAGTTTGAAATCGGGGATGAGTAGTTAGTGGCTAGGGATTAGGAGCGCAAAGTGACTGGTGACTTGAATACTGCTTTCGGGCATCGCCTTTTATAAAAATCGACGCGAAGCGTCGCTCTGTCTAAGCCTTCCCCGCATGGGGAAGGGGGACCGCGCCAGCGGTGGATAGGGTACTGTCGTAAATCGCCTGCTTGAAATGTATTTCCCCACTCTCTTTCATACCGCCAGTGCCCTATCCGCCCCTTTGGGGCACCTTCCCCTCGAGGGGAAGGCTATTCATACTCGCAGTGATGCCGCCACCTTTATTCCTAATTTCTCATTCGAGCAAAGCTTTTATTCAGGGTCAATGGACGCTCCGCCCCACGGGCTAACTCCGAACCCTGAACCCTGAACTTTGAACTTTGAACCCACAATCCTGAACCCATAATTTATCACCATTCTCAAGTAATTTTGAAAGGGAAATCAAAATGACAGTTGCAGAAATGATGGAAACTCTGGGTCTCGCAGCGAATGAGGACGCGGCGAGAAAAATGACAGAGTACAATGCCATGCTGATGGCCATGAACAAGAAAGTGAATCTCACCGGCATCAAAGACGGAGAAGAGAGTCTCATCAAGAACATTTATGACTCCATGACCGTCTATGACCCGGTCTATTTTCCGCAGAATGGCCGCGTACTTGACCTGGGGACAGGCGCCGGATTTCCCGGCGTACCGCTCGCGATCCTGCGCCCTGATATGTACGTGGTGCTCGTGGACTCCATCCAGAAGAAGCTCACCTTCATCGAGGATGCCTGCCGCGAGCTCGGGATCAAGAATGTAAAGTGCGTCCACATCCGCGCAGAAGAAGGCGGCCGCCGCAGAAAGACCCGTGAGTCCTTCGACGTCGTCACCGCCAGAGCTGTGAAGGCGATGCCCGTGATTTCTGAGTGGGCGATGCCCTTCGTCAAGGTCGGCGGCGTCTTCTGCGCCATGAAAGGCCCCGGTGCCGAAGAGGAGCTGAAGCAGGCAGGCCGTATCCTGCGCGAGCTCCATGGCACGCTTGAAGAAAAGAAGGAGCTCACCCTCCCCGCCGGCGATCAGCGCGTGATTCTTTATATCAGAAAGACCGCGCCCTGTCCCAAGACCTACCCCAGGAAAGTAGGCATCGCAGAAAAAAAGCCGATCATTGGAGAATAAGAAAAGCACCCGAAAGGGTGCTTTTTAATTAGGAAGAAATGGGAAATGAGGGTTCAAGGTTCAAGGTTCAAGGTTCAGGGTTGTGGTGGCGGCTTCGCCGCAATATAAATGGGGGCGATGCGGGGGCAGTATAAATCCACGTAGCGGTTTGAAAACATTTGTGAGTCAGTCCAGAACGCGTATACGTAGCGCTTCCTTAGGGGTTAGGAATATCGAGTGACTTGTGACTAGTGACTTGAATACCACTTTCGGGCATCGCCTCATATATACTCGCGGCGAAGCCGCCACCTTCATTCCTAATTCCTCATTCGAGCAAAGCTTTCATTCATAATCAGTGGACGGAGCCGCTCGTGGGCTAACCCAGAATCCAGAATCCAGAACCCAGAACCCTTGAACCTTCCCTGCATTCCGTGTAAAATAAATAAGATTATGCATTTTGGAGGATATTTCAATGAATGAACGTGACAGTTTCAAATCCCGCCTGGGCTTCCTGCTGGTCAGTGCAGGGTGCGCGATCGGGATCGGGAATGTATGGAAATTCCCATATGTGACGGGCGAATATGGCGGCGCGGTATTCGTCCTCTTTTACCTGCTCTTTCTGGTGCTGATGGGTATTCCCGTCATGACGATGGAGCTGGCTGTGGGCCGCGCGAGCAGAAAAAGTGCAGTCAAGGGCTACGCCGCGCTGGAGAAACCGGGCTCGAAGTGGCATATCCATGGATGGTTCTGCGTCCTGGGGTGCTACCTGCTCATGATGTACTACACGACGGTATCCGGCTGGATGCTTGCCTATTTCTGGAAATTCGCCAATGGCACCTTCGCCTCTGCGAAAGCGGAAGGGGTCGGCGAGGTCTTCGGCGCGATGCTGGCGAGTCCATGGGAGATGGGCTTTTTCATGGCGATGACGGTCGTCGGCGGATTCCTCGTCTGCGGACTGGGGCTCCAGAGCGGTGTGGAGCGCATCACGAAGGTCATGATGATCTGCCTTCTTGCACTCATCGTCGTGCTTGCCGTGCATAGCGCATTCCTCGAAGGCGGCGGACCGGGACTCTCCTTCTACCTGCTTCCGGACTGGGAACGTGCGGCAGAAGCCGGGATCGGCAATGTGGCATCCGCCGCGATGAATCAGGCCTTCTTCACGCTGTCCCTTGGTATTGCGGCGATCGAGATCTTCGGCAGCTACATGTCAGATGATTTTACGCTGGGCGGAGAAGCGGTGCGCATCGCGATGCTTGATACCTTCGTCGCCATCATGGCAGGACTCATCATTTTCCCGGCATGCTTCGCCTATGATGTGCAGCCGGATCAGGGGCCGTCGCTCATTTTTATCACCCTTCCGAAGATCTTCAGCCACATGTCCATGGGACAGCTCTGGGGATCGCTCTTCTTTGTCTTCATGACCTTTGCGAGCTTCTCGACGGTCACGGCAGTTTTTGAGAATCTCATCGCAAGCAGTATGGATAATTTCGGATGGAGCCGCAGGAAATCAGTCCTGCTGAATCTGGTGATCATTTTCGTCTTCTCCATCCCCTGCGTTCTCGGCTACAATGTGCTTTCGGGCGTGCATTTCCTGGGGAATCGTGATGTCTTGGACAGTGAAGATTTCCTCGTGAGCAATATCCTGCTCCCCACAGGCTCTCTGATCTACCTGCTCTTCTGTACGACCAAGTGGGGATGGGGCTTTGATAAGTACATCGCGGAAGTGAATACAGGCCGCGGTCTCAAGATGCCGCTTTGGATCAAGCCGTATTTTCAGTATGTACTGCCTGTGCTGATACTCGTCATTTTGATTCGAGGCTTGGTATAAAATTAGGAATGGCGGTGGCGGCTTCGCAGTTCTTTTAGGAAACACTGATTAAATCGTTGTCTGATTTTACTCTTGAATTTTTATACATAGCGAGGAATAACCTGACGCGAATAGCGAGCTATTTAAGGAGGGTTATGACGAAGCTAT
>ERZ1673722.3732-NODE-3732-length-10593-cov-8.208294_pt1 | contig 10593 bp, 5 predicted proteins | sample MGYA00580222_ERZ1673722 | MGnify/ENA primary metagenome ERZ1673722 (study PRJEB41218, sample SAMN15661750) | gut metagenome | host: Homo sapiens | place: Canada: London | collected 2015-08-20/2019-03-30 | study: EMG produced TPA metagenomics assembly of...
TGACGGATGCTCCGCAAATCTGCCTCGACTTTATGAAACAAGTGCCCACTACTTGGGACGAGACCCGTTTCATTGACGGCTATCCGGGGAGATATATTGTTCTTGCCCGCCGTCATGGAAACACGTGGTACATAGCCGCTGCCAATGCAACGGCGGAACCGTTGAAACTGAAGCTTGACCTTCCTATGCTGGCAGGACAAGAGGTGTCTTTGTATAGTGATGACAAGAAGATGCAGCCTCAATTAAAGCTGCAGAAGATAAAGACTGATGGCTCTCTGCAACTCACGGTTCAGCCGCAGGGAGGGGCGGTAATCGTGAAATAAAGAAGGCATGGAGCAACCCTTGTTTTGTAATGATATATCATAACGGATTGCTTTATTTGTAAATACCTGATTATCAAATGACTATAATTGGTCTAATTCAGTCGTATACTGAATGGCATTCACTATACGACTGAACTTTATTCACTATACGACTGAATGGCATTCAGAATACGGCTGATTGTGACTATCGAACTAAATGTAAATGATTAATACCGACTTAATACCATGAATAGATTCTTGAAATTATTGTCCTTGTGTCTGTTCTTGACACTGACCGTTCCTTTGCAGGCTGTAACGAATGGAGTGGCGAATGAACCCGATTCAGTCTACCTCTTTTCCTATTCCCATGCCGACGGCAGTGGCGGTCTGAAACTAGCCTGGAGTCCCGATGGCAACCGATGGTTCAGCGTGGCAGACGGCAACTCTTTTGTCAACTCGGACTTCGGCCCCTGGGGGCAAATGAAGCGGATGCTGAAACCGCACTTGATGCAGACCCGTGCCGACGACCGCTGGCACTGCATCTGGGAACTGACGGAAAGCGGAAACTCCCTTGCATACGTCGAGTCTCCCGACTTGCTGCAATGGAAAGCGCAGAAATACTTTGACCGTTCTCGCCTTGCCGAATACCGGCCGGCGGAGGTCTATCCTAACGTGCGGAAGGAGGTTCTGCTGAACGGTACCATGCAGCAGGGCTGGATGCAGCGTGTGCCGTATGCCACGGTGCAGCGTGTCATCTCCTTTGCAGAGCATAAGAAGTACCGCCAGGCACTCCATGCCGAACGTACCGAGCAAGACCCCGTACGTTTTGCCGGACTGAAACCGGTGGAGGCGACTATCGAAGTGGAGACGGAATGTGCAAAAACCATCAGCAAGCATCTGATAGGTATTTTCTTCGAAGACATCAACTATGCTGCGGATGGAGGACTGTATGCCGAGCTGGTACAGAACCGCGACTTCGAGTATTCGTCTAAGGACGGTTCACACCAAGGTTGGGACGGCACATATGCCTGGGCGGTGAAAGAGGGCGATGCTGCGGCTGCCGTTACCATTGCCGCTGCCGACCCCATTCATCCCAATAACCCTCATTATGCCGTATTGGAGGCGCGTCCCGGAGTGACATTGCAGAACGACGGTTTCGACGGCATCAGCTTGAAGAAAGGGGAGAAGTACGATTTCTCTCTCTTCGCCCGCGTGGCACCGGGCAGCAAGGGAGGCAAGGTGGTTGTTTGCCTGCTCGACCAGACGGGCCGTGAGATTGCCCGCTCTTCCGTCAATGTGTCCTCCAAAGAGTGGAAGAAACAGCAGACGGTGCTGACGGCAAACGCCGATGTGCGTGCCGCCGTGCTCTCGCTTCAGCCGCAGACGGTGGGGACACTGCATCTCGATATGATTTCCCTTTTTCCGCAAAATACATTCAAGGGCCATAAGAACGGCTTGCGTGCCGACCTGGCGCAGACGCTTGCCGACCTGCATCCACGCTTCGTCCGCTTCCCCGGCGGCTGCGTGGCTCATGGCGACGGCATTGATAATATCTATGACTGGAAAGGCTCTATCGGACCGCTTGAAGCGCGTAAGCCGTTGCGCAATCTGTGGGGGTATCATCAGACACGCGGACTGGGCTACTTCGAGTACTTCCGCTTCTGCGAAGATATAGGTGCCGAACCTCTGCCGGTATTGGCAGCGGGCGTGCCGTGCCAGAACTCGGGCACACACTCGCACTATGCCGACAACTGTCCGCAGGGGGCCAACAAGGAACTGATGCGCTACGGCCAGCAGGGTGGCATCCCGATGGAAGAGATGCCTGCCTATATCCAGGATGTGCTCGACCTGATAGAGTATGCCAACGGCGATGCACGCCGCACCGTGTGGGGCAGGAAGCGTGCTGAGGCAGGCCATCCCAAGCCTTTCAATCTGAAGTATATCGGCATCGGCAACGAGGATATGATTACCGAAGTGTTTGAGGAGCGCTTTGCCATGATATACAAGGCTGTCAGGGAGAAGCATCCCGAAATTACGGTTGTCGGCACTGTAGGTCCCTTCTACGAAGGCACGGACTATGCGGAGGGCTGGCGCCTTGCCACGGAACTGGGCGTGCCCATGGTGGACGAACACTATTACGTGGATCCGGGCTGGATGATTCACAACCAGGACTACTACGACCGTTATGACCGTACCAAGTCCAAGGTCTATCTGGGCGAATATGCCGCCCACCTGCCCGGACGTCCCAACAACATAGAGACAGCGTTGGCAGAAGCTCTCTATCTGACTTCTGTGGAACGTAATGCCGATGTGGTGGAAATGACCTCATACGCTCCGTTGCTGGCAAAGGAAGGGCATACGCAGTGGAATCCCGACTTGATTTATTTCAATAACACGGAGGTGAAGCCTACCGTGGGCTACTATACACAGCAGATGTACGGACAGAATGCGGGTACGCAGTACATCACCTCGCACGTCACACTGAGTAATGGGCAAGAGGCTGTCCGCAAGCGCGTCGGCATTTCGGTGGTAAAGGATGAGGCCACGGGTGACCATATCGTAAAGCTGGTGAACCTGCTTCCGGTAGAGGTTTCCTCTACAGTGAAGCTGAAGGGCATCGACTTGCAGAATCCCTCGGCAGTGAAGACGCTCCTGACGGGTGACCCGAAAGACAAGCAGGCACGTTCCGTGACTTCCACCTTCGACATCGGCGGTACGGAGTTTCCTTATACCTTGCCTGCCTATTCGTTTACGGTGATACGTATCCATGAGAATAAGGGGAAATAAGGATAAATCCGTGTAATTCCGTGCGTGGGAACTTAAAAACTTAAAAGATATGAAACTATTATTGACTTTGGCACTTGTTGCAGCCATGACCGGCAGTGTGTCGGCACAAAAGCAACAGACTTTGCATTCCGGTTATCCCATCGACCCGGTTCCTTTCACTTCAGTGAAGGTGACGGACAGTTTCTGGGGACAACGCTTGAAGGCAAGCCGCGAGGTAACCATCCCGTTGGCTTTCAGTAAGTGTGAGGAAACGGGACGTTATGAAAACTTTGTGAAAGCTACTCATCCCAGTGATGAGTATAAGGTGGGAGGCTTCTCCTTTGACGATACGGATGTCTATAAGACGATTGAAGGTGCAAGTTACTCCTTGCAGACTTACCCGGACAAGAAACTGGAAGAATATATCGACAGCGTATTGGTCATAGTGGCCGCCGCCCAAGAACCGGACGGGTATCTTTACACCGCACGTACCATGAACCCCAAGCATCCGCACGATTGGGCGGGGCCGGAACGCTGGTCGGAGGTGGAGAATTTGAGCCACGAGTTCTATAATCTGGGTCACATGGTGGAAGGGGCTGTGGCTTATTATCAAGCTACAGGCAAGCGGAACTTCCTGGATATAGCTATCCGTTATGCCGACTGCGTATGCAAGAATATCGGTGAAGGCCCCGGACAGAAGCGTGTGATTCCCGGACATCAGATTGCCGAAATGGCATTGGTACGCCTCTATACCGTGACAGGAGATAAGAAATATCTCGACCAGGCCAAGTTCTTCCTCGACGCGCGCGGCACTACGGCACGCAAGGACATCTATTTGCAGTCGCACAAGCCTGTACTGGAGCAGGAAGAGGCAGTGGGACATGCCGTACGTGCTGGTTACATGTATTCCGGTATGGCTGATGTGGCTGCCATTACGGGTGACAGCTCCTACATCAAGGCTATCGACAAGATATGGGAGAATATCGTCGGCAAGAAGATATATATTACCGGCGGTATCGGTGCGCGTCATGCGGGCGAAGCTTTCGGTGATAACTATGAATTGCCGAATCTGACTGCCTACAATGAGACCTGTGCCGCCATCGGCAATGTTTACATGAATTACCGCCTCTTTCTGCTGCATGGCGATTCCAAGTATTTCGACGTGCTGGAACGTACGCTTTACAACGGATTAATCTCCGGCGTTTCATTGGACGGAGGTAAGTTCTTCTATCCCAATCCGTTGTCTTGCGATGGTAAGTATCACTTTAATGCCGACCATACGATTACACGTCAGCCGTGGTTTGGTTGTGCCTGCTGTCCCAGCAACATCAGCCGGTTCATTCCTTCTTTGCCGGGATATGTGTATGCCGTGAAAGACAATCAGGTGTACGTCAACCTTTTCTTGTCCAACCGTGCCGAGCTGAAGTTGAATGAAAAGAAAGTGGTGCTGGAGCAGGAAACCGGATACCCCTGGAACGGAGATATTCGTGTGAAGGTGGCTCAGGGCAACCTGCCGTTTACGATGAATATCCGTATTCCGGGTTGGGTGCGCGGCAGTGTACTTCCGAGTGACCTTTATTCGTATGCCGACGACCTGAAGTTGGGCTATCGTGTATTGGTGAATGGCGAGGAGGTAACCGGTGAACTTCGTAAAGGCTATCTCCGGATAGACCGGAAGTGGAAGAAAGGGGATGTGGTAGAGGTGCATTTCGACATGCAACCCCGTGTGGTGAAAGCCAATGAAAAAGTGGTTGCCGACCGTGGACGGGTGGCCGTTGAGCGTGGTCCTATCGTTTATTGTGCCGAGTGGGCCGATAATGATTTTAATATACAGAATATCATCCTGAACCGTCATCCGAAATTCCAGGTGACGGAGAAGCCCGAACTGCTGTATGGCATCAACGAAATTACCACAGAAGTGCAGGCTCTTGGTTTTGATGCTGCCGGAAAGTTGGCAACCAGAGATGTGACGCTGACCCTGATACCTTATTATGCATGGGCACACCGGGGTGAGGGCAAGATGGATGTATGGTTGCCGGTAAATAGGATTGATGTAGAATAGGTAAGTATGTCGTCATAATTTAGCTTATGCTATCGTTATAAACAGATTAAAACCATGAAAAGACTTTTATTTCTATTGACATTGTTCGTTGTTCTTGGCATGCAGGCGCAACAGCATGTGATGACTGTTGATGTATCAAAACCGACGGCTCGGATAAATCCTGCCATGTATGGAATCTTCTTCGAAGACATTAATTTCGGTGCGGACGGTGGTTTGTATGCCGAACTGGTAAAGAACCGCTCTTTTGAGTTCCCGCAGCCGCTGGTGGGGTGGATACCTTTTGGCGAGGTGACGGTACAGGACGAGCGGCCCTGCTTCGACCGCAATCCGCATTATGTGCGCATTACCAATGACGGCTGTCTTTTGCGTGCCGGACTGGATAATGAAGGTTATCGTGGCATCGGCCTGAAAAAAGGAGAAGATTACCGTTTCTCCGCCTATGTCCGTACGCCGGATACCAAACCAATGAAGCTTTCCGTCGAACTGGTGAATTCCAACGGAGAGAATCTCCTGAAGAAGGAACTGGAAGTGAAAGGCAGTGAATGGCAGAAGCTGACGGCTGTGCTGAAAGCTCCTTTTACCGATGTTCGCTCGCGTCTGCGTGTTGTGTTGCAGACGGAGGGTACGGTAGATATGGACCACATCTCTCTCTTCCCGGTGAACACTTGGAAGAAGCGTGAGAATGGATTGCGTGCCGACTTGGTACAAGCCCTCTATGACCTCAATCCCGGAGTATTCCGTTTTCCCGGCGGTTGTATCATCGAAGGCAACAGCCTTGCCACCCGTTATCAATGGAAGAATTCCGTGGGTCCGGTAGAGAACCGTCCTTTGAACGAAAATCGCTGGAACTATACATTCAAGCATAAAGCTTTCCCGGATTATTTCCAGAGTTACGGACTTGGCTTTTACGAATATTTCCTGCTGAGTGAAGACCTCGGTGCAGAGCCTCTGCCGGTACTGAGCTGCGGGCTGTCCTGCCAATACGAAAGCAACGAAGTGGTTCCCCTTGGAGAACTCGGCCCGTACGTGCAGGATGCCCTCGACCTCATCGAGTTTGCCAACGGTGCTGCAACCTCCAAGTGGGGAAAGGTGCGTGCCGATATGGGACATCCCGAACCGTTCGGTCTGAAAATGATTGCCATCGGCAATGAACAGTGGGGGGAAGTCTATCCCGAGCGTCTGGAAGTGTTCACGAAAGCCATCCGTGCGGAATATCCCGATATGCAGATTGTAGGTTCTTCCGGTCCGAGTGCAGATGGGGACAAGTTCGATTACCTCTGGCCCGAAATGAAACGCATCGGGGTGGATTTGGTGGACGAGCATTATTATATGGCTCCCGACTGGTTCTTTGCCAATGCTGCCCGCTATGATGACTATGACCGTAAAGGACCGAAAGTCTTTGCCGGTGAATATGCATCGCATGACCACCCCACCGGGAAAGCCAATAATTTCTTGGCGGCACTGTCCGAAGCAGCTTTTATGACGGGACTGGAACGTAATGCTGATGTGGTGCGCCTGGCTACCTATGCTCCGTTGTTTGCCCATGTGGATGCCTGGCAGTGGAATCCCGATTTGATTTGGTTCGACAATCTCCGTATGATGCGGACTCCCAACTATTACGTACAGCAGATGTACGGTATGAATGCCGGAACAGATGTGCTGAACCTGCAAATGGACGGAAAACCCGTGACGGGGCAGGACAGCCTTTATGCATCGGCAGTGCTGGATGCTCCTACGGGAGAAGTAATTCTGAAGCTTGTCAATGCGGGCAGCAGATCGGAGAAGGTACAGATAGAGTTCAGCGGATTGAAGAAGCGGCAGCTTGTCTCGGGTTCCTGCACCTATTTGCAAAGTGATGACTGGAAAGCCAAGAATACACTGGAGCAGGAGGCTATTGTTCCACGTATTCGTCCGGTGGAGGTGGCTTCCCGTTCTCTGAGCCTGGAGCTTCAGCCCCGTTCGTTCGGAGTCTATCGTTTGCGGATAAGTACTCAATCAAAATAAATTCCCATTTAGTCACCTAATTTAATTATGTGAACTAGTTATGAACACTTATTTAAAGAATTAAATTCAGCCTTTTTTGAACGATTATTCTTCCTTTTAATTATAGGATAGGCGTATCTTTGTGACGGCATACCGGTTCTGCTTGTATGCCGTTGCTAATTTTTATAAACTATTTACCATGAAGAAACATTTCATTACCGGACTGCTTGCGACTTTTGCCATTGCCGCAAGCGCACAGTCCTTCACTGAATGGCAAAACCCTGAAGTGAATGCCGTGAACCGTGCTCCGATGCACACCAACTATTTTGCCTATGAGTCGGCAGATGCTGCGGCTCGTGGAGCAAAAGAACATTCTTCCAATTACATGACTCTGAACGGTATCTGGAAATTCTTCTGGGTGAAGAATGCCGATGCCCGTCCCACGGATTTCTGGAAAGTGGGGTTCAACGACAAGGGATGGAGCGATATGGCCGTTCCCGGTATGTGGGAACTGAACGGTTTCGGCGACCCTATCTACGTGAATACCGGATATGCCTGGCGCAATCAGTTCAAGAACAATCCACCGCAGGTGCCAACGGAGAATAACAATGTAGGTTCCTACCGTCGTGAGATTGTAATACCTGCCGACTGGAAGAGTAAGGACATCATGGCTCATTTCGGTTCCGTGACTTCCAATATGTATTTGTGGGTAAACGGCAAGTACGTAGGTTATAGTGAGGACAGCAAACTGGAGGCTGAATTCAACCTGACACCCTACTTGAAGCCGGGACAAAAGAATCTGATAGCCTTTCAGGTATTCCGCTGGTGTGACGGGACGTATCTGGAAGACCAGGACTTCTTCCGTTATAGCGGTGTAGGGCGCGATTGCTACTTGTATGCCCGTGACAAGAAGCGCATTCAGGACATCCGTGTCACTCCCGATTTGGATACTGCTTATAAGAACGGTTCCCTGAAAGTACAGCTTGATGTGAAGGGTGGCGGCAATATCAGTCTTGAACTGCTGGACGCTGCCGGAAAACAGGTGGCTACAGCTGTCGCCAAAGGTAACGCTACTGCCTTGATAAATGTGGAGAATCCTCATAAGTGGACGGCAGAAACGCCCTACTTGTATACCCTGCGTGCCACTTTGCAAGGCAGCAGTGAAGTGATTCCCGTAAAGGTGGGCTTCCGAAAGATAGAGCTGAAAGGAAGTCAGATACTTGTCAACGGCCAGCCCGTTCTCTTCAAGGGAGCCAACCGCCACGAGATGGATCCGGACGGTGGTTACGTCATTTCTCGCGAACGCATGATTCAGGATATTCAGGTGATGAAGCAGTTCAACCTGAATGCCGTGCGCACCTGCCACTATCCCGACAATAATCTCTGGTACGACCTCTGCGACCAATATGGTATTTACGTAGTGGCCGAAGCCAATATCGAATCCCACGGAATGGGTTATGGGGAAGAGACACTTGCCAAACGTGAGGACTATAGGAAAGCACATATGGAGCGTAACCAGCGCAATGTGCAGCGTAGCTTCAATCATCCCAGCATCATTTTCTGGTCTTTGGGCAACGAAGCCGGCTATGGCGCTAATTTCGAAGCTGCCTACGATTGGATAAAGGCTGAAGACCCGAGCATATGAACAAGCCGGTAAAACAGGCAAGACAGACATCTATTGCCCGATGTATTATGGCTATGACGGATGTAAGAAATACAGTGAGGATGATTCTATGACAAAGCCCCTGATTCAGTGCGAATATGCTCATGCGATGGGAAACTCGCAAGGAGGTTTTAAAGAATATTGGGATTTGGTGCGTAAATATTCCAAATTCCAAGGTGGCTTTATTTGGGATTTTGTTGATCAGTCTGTACGTTGGACAGGAAAAAACGGTAAGATGATTTATGCCTACGGCGGTGACTTTAACCGTTTTGATGCCAGCGACGGTAACTTCTGCGATAACGGTCTTATCAGCCCCGACCGTGTGCCCAATCCCCACATGTATGAGGTAGGCCGTATCTATCAGGACATCTGGACTACTCCGGCCGACTTGAAGAACGGCGAAATCAATGTGTTCAATGAATACTTCTTCCGTGATCTTTCTGCCTATTATATGGAGTGGGAGGTACTGAAAGGCGGTAAGGTGATACGGACCGGTCGTGTGGATAATCTGAATGTAGCTCCCCAACAGACAGCCAAAATCAAGTTGGACTTGGGCAAGACTTGCCAATGCACCGAGTGGTTGCTGAATGTTTCCTATAAGCTGAAGAACCGTGAAGGATTGCTTTCCGCCGGACATGTAGTGGCAAAAGACCAGTTGACGCTCAATCCTTACCAAGCTCCTTCCATGGAATTGAAGAACTGCGAACAGAGCAATATCGAGATGACGGCTCCCCAAGTACAGGATAACGATTGGAACTACCTCATCGTCTCCGGTGATGCTTTCCGTGTAGAAATCAACAAGCACAACGGTTATCTGACTAAGTACGAAGTGAATGGCCGGGATATGATTAAAGACGGCGAGGCTTTAAAACCAAACTTCTGGCGTGCGCCTGTTGACAACGACTACGGTGCCAATCTGCAACGCAAATATATCGCTTGGAAGAATCCGGAAATCAAACTGACCTCTTTCAAACAGCGCACGGAGAACAATCAGGTGATTGTAGAATCTGCTTACGACATGCCGGGTGTTTCAGCTAAGCTGAACCTTGTTTATGTCATCAACAATGCCGGTGCCGTCAAGGTGACCCAGAAGCTGACTGCCGACAAGAATGCCAAAGTATCGAACATGTTCCGTTTCGGTCTGCAGATGCCTATGCCGCGCAGCTTTGAAACCGTTGAATACTATGGACGCGGTCCGGTTGAAAACTATATTGACCGTAATCATTGCGCCGACTTAGGCATTTATCGCCAAAGTGTGGCTGAGCAGTTCTATCCCTACATCCGTCCGCAGGAAAATGGAACAAAGACCGATATTCGTTGGTGGAAGATGTTGGATCAGTCTGGTAATGGCATCAAGATTGTGGCGGCCGCTCCCTTCTCCGCATCTGCCTTGCACTATACCATCGAGTCTTTAGATGAAGGCTGGAGCAAAGAGCAAGGACACTCGCAAGAGGTGGATGAAGCTGATTTGACTAATCTCTGTATCGACAAGGTGCAAGCTGGTCTGGGTTGCGAAGACAGTTGGGGACGTATAGCCCGTCCGGAATACCTGGTGCCATACGCTGATTATGAGTTTACGTTCATCCTTTTTCCCGTATGCCATAGTATCGGAATAGAATAACATTTCTTCTCAGTGTATTACATACTGAGAAACAGATTTTATAACACTGAAGCGGTCGCCTTTCCGATGGGGGAGGGTGACCGCTTTGTGTTGATGTTTTGCTTGCTTCTGTATATTTCTTTGTTTTATTGTTTCTGATTTCGGCAAATGCAATCCGTCAGATGGTCGTTGATAAACCCCGAAGCTTGCAGATGGG
>ERZ1673722.3743-NODE-3743-length-10560-cov-5.274155_pt1 | contig 10560 bp, 4 predicted proteins | sample MGYA00580222_ERZ1673722 | MGnify/ENA primary metagenome ERZ1673722 (study PRJEB41218, sample SAMN15661750) | gut metagenome | host: Homo sapiens | place: Canada: London | collected 2015-08-20/2019-03-30 | study: EMG produced TPA metagenomics assembly of...
TTTGAGGCGTCTTACTCACGACTGAAGTCACGAGAATGCGACGCCGGAACTTTCAAACTGGTTCTATCCCAATTTTTAATTGCTGATGTATCACTCAGATTTCTGCACTCTGCAAACATATAATCCATATACATAACTTTCGATGTATTCCAATTTGCCAAAGCGTCTAAAGTGGTAATAGACTTTGTATAATATCTGGTCGATCCATTATCCAGATCATAAGTAGGACCAAACATAGTCATCATCGTAGTCACTCTCTCTGTATTCCAGATCGAAAGTCCGTCTAAATTGTCAAGGGACGTGCAACCAGCAAATGTTCCTTGCATAGTAGTTACTTTTCCTGTGTCCCAATTTAATAATCCATTCACATTAACAGGAGAAATACAGCTTGTGAACATCCCGCTCATATCAGTAATATTCCCGGTTTTCCAGCCGGACAATTCATCCACATTACTGATTGACTTACACATCAGAAACATACTGCTGGTATTTTTTACCTTCGAAACATTCCAGTTATTTAATCCTGTTAGAGTTACTAAATTACTGCATCCCTTAAACATTTCGGACGTATTTGTCAGGCTGTCTGTACTCCACTGTGATAATGGGCTCAGATTTTTTAGCGCTTTACAATCCGTAAACATCAAAGAGAGGGCTGACGGGTGCCAGTCCTCTCTGCAAAATTAATTGCGTTATGAAGCTGGAGTAAATGTACCATCGTTCCAGGTACCAGATCGTTTGGTAAACTCCGGATGAGATGAGCAACTGCCGAACATGTATGTAAAGTTAGTCACTTTTAAAATATCCCAGTCATTGATAGCAGAGGAATTCGTGAGGTTACGGCAAAAAGCAAACATGTGGTCCATACTCGTAACCCTTGACGTATTCCAGCCGGAAAGTGCAGACAGGTCAGTCAGGCTCTCACAACCCGAGAACATGGCGTACATATTGATGACCTTTGATGTATCCCAACCGGAAAGTGCAGACAGGTCAGTCAGGCTCTCACAACTCGGGAACATGGTGCTCATATCGGTGACATTTGATGTATCCCAGTTGGAAAGTGCAGTCAGGTTAGTCAGACTGCTGCAATTATAGAACATTCCGCCCATGTTGGTGACATTTGACGCATTCCAACCGGAAAGTGCGGTCAGGTCGGCCAGGCTCTTACACTCAGAGAACATGAGACTCATATTGGTGACCTTTGATGTATCCCAACCGGAAAGTGCAGTCAGGTCGGCCAGGCTACGGCAGCGCCAGAACATTGCGCTCATATTGGTGACCTTTTGCGTATTCCAGTTGGAAAGTGCAGTCAGGTCGGCCAGGCTACGGCAGCTACAGAACATGGAGTCCATATTGGTGACCTTTTGCGTATTCCAGTTGGAAAGTGCAGTCAGGCCAGTCAGACTGCTGCAACTATCGAACATGGATTCCATATTGGTGACCCTTGACGTATTCCAGCCGGAAAGTGCAGCCAGGTTGGTCAGGTTACCACAACCATAGAACATGCCGCTCATATCGGTGACATTTGATGTATCATAGCCGGAAAGCGGAGTCAGGTCAGTCAGGCTATTACAATCATCAAACAAGCTGCGCATCTTCGTGACATTTGACGTATTCCAGCCGGAAAGTCCACTGATATCCGTCAAATCAGAATAGCCGTTGTATAAATATGTCAAACTTTGCGCCTCAGGCTTTACAGCCTTAGACCACCATTTTAAAGTTGTCCCGTCCTTCCATAAATAAACCGGTACTTCTGAATTCTCTGTGGAAATGCAGTGTGCCTCATTCGTAATATTCGCGTCCGGCATGATCGCAGAGCGTTGAAATGCCGTGATTGTCTCTGGGGTCTCTGCAATATCCGCAAATTTTTTAGAAAGCCCCGTATTATAATCGGAATCCAATAAAACTGCCGTCGGGTCTTTCCACTTTGCGTATACGATCGTACTTTCCGTACAGTTTTGCAACGTGAATTCCTTCCCATCGCTGCACGCCGCATTCGTATACCATCCCGCGAATGTTTTCATTACATGGTCTGGCTGTTTTTCCTTGCCGGCAACAACCTCTGTTTTCTGGACTTCCGCTTCCACAACAGCATAGAATCCATAGTAATTACTACCGCTGCCATCTGACCGGAAAAAGATCTGTACCGTTTCTCCCTGGATGGTAAATTCTTTTGTGGTCTTTGTTGTTCCACCCAGTTTTCCGCTTTTGGACTGGCTATAGTTGTATCGATCCGGCGTTACATCCAGGCCTTCATATAAGCATACCCAGTCGTAGCTGGTACTTTCCGTCCGGTATGTGATGGTCACTTTCAGGCTCTCCGCTCCCGGAATCGTAACAACCTGATTTTTTGCCACATTATTTCCGTATGATCCGGAAGTTTGTGTGCCATCTTCACCAACATTATCCGTTTTTGCAACCTTTGTAACACGAGCCTTATCGCCCATCACATAGGTTACCTGGTTTAACGTACTGGAAGTATCATCGCCAAAATATCCTCCATTCGCGTCATAGGTGACCGTAAACGGCTGCGGCGGGATCTGTAAGTTTACTTCCACGCTGAAGCTTCCGGATACTGTCATGCCGTTTTCCGTATAGGAGACGTTTACGGTATAACCGGCACCCGAAGAGTTATTGTTTCCAGTCACCGTGGCCGAGTCCAGCTCCAAGTCAGAAAAGGCGATGGCCTTACTGCTTCCATCATCATAAAAAGCCACTGCTTCCAGATCGTCTGCAGTAAATGTGTAACTGTTTTCCGTTTCGGACTCGATCGTGGCAGGCCCTTTATAGGTTACCTGCAGTCCGGTCAGCTTTGTCTTTGCGTTTACCACGTTTGTGGCATTGCCGGTATGGCTGAACTTCTCATATTGTGAGATGCTGTTAGCAAACGTCACCTCCGCTTCCTTTGCGGATGCGAGGACTGCAGTTGCCGTATCGCCGGATACCGTCACGTTGGGCCCTGCGGTAACGCTATCCAGTTTATACCGTTCCGTACCCCGTTCCCGGATCACATAGGTTCCGGCCGGGATCCCGGAAAGGATGGTACTGCCGGTTGTGGCGCCATTTACCAGTGTGATGCTCTTATTCCAGGTATGGGCCATTCCGTTTACGTCTGTTCCGGTGATCTCAAAAAGGAATGTTGCGTTTCCAAATGGTTCGTACCATTCATTGATTTCTTTCCGGATCGTAATCTGTACCTGTTCGGCTGGGTCATAACAGGTCAGCGCCTGTGTGGTCGTGCAATTCGCCTCATTGACCGAGAAACGGACTTTGTCCCGGCTGATGCCGTATCCGGCCGGCGCCTTCATCTCTTCGAAGTAGTAGCTGCCCCACTCCAGATCCGTCACTGTGATGGTGCCGTTTCCATCAGTGGTCAGGCCTTCTTTTATCAGGCTTCCGTCATTCTTATACAGGTTAAACTGTGCATCAGGAAGCTTCTTGGTCTTTGTAGCTTCATCCATTTTGGTTAAAGCTACGGATCCTTTGATTTTTTCATTTGATACCTGGATGGTCTGTACGGAGCCGGCGTTGGAAGCGTCCACCGTAAAGGTATGTTTTTCCGTAGACATTTCATAGCCCTGTGGAGCCTTTGTTTCCAGGAAATAGTACGTTCCCCAGGCAAGCTGCTCTACAGCACCTGTGGTTCCGTCTTCCTCGGTCACAAGTCTTTCCTTTACCAGAGTGTCTGCATTCGCATTCTCTTCCGGGTCTGTGGTCTCCTCCTTTTTATATAGGGCGAATTCCGCACCGGAAAGCGGCATGCCATCCGTGGAGTTTTTCTTAAGCCTTGCAGAGCCGGTTTTTCTGTCATCGGTCTGACTGATCGTTACCACGGTGCCTGCCGTTGTCTCGTCAAGGTCTGCTTCCACCGGGTCTGCCGCCAGGGCATATCCGGCCGGAGGTATTACTTCCGTCAACCGGTAATGGCCAAACTTTAGCCCCTCCACTGTCAGTTCTCCGGCAGCGTTGGTCTTTAAATATTCGTATAACTTCTGATAGGTGCTGTCAGGTTTTCTCACTGCTACGTCATAATATGCATCTTTTAATACCTTTCCGTCCTCGGCATCCGTTTTTGTCAGGCAAATGGATGCCGGAAGTTCTGTGTCTTTTGCCTCCAGTGTGGTACTGACCGTATCGGAATCTGCATGATACTGGGCTTTACCAACTTCAAAGGAAAGCTGTTTGGTATTCAACTCATACCCGGCAGCAGCTTCCGTTTCCTGCGCGTAATAACTGCCCCATGGCAGATTTGATATCGTGACGGTTCCATTGCTTCCGGTCATGAAGCTATCCTTTGTGCCGGATTCGCTGTAAGCATACATTCCATTTTCTTCTGTCAGGAATATCTGCGTTCCGTCCGCTTTAAAAAGTTGGTACTTTGCATTCGCGAGTGGGGCATGGGTCTCATCGTCCGCATCCCGCTGCGTCAGTGTCATGCTTCCCGGGATTCTGTGGTTTTCAATCAGAACCGTTTCCGGAATATCCGTAATCGTGAATGTGTGTTTGCCACTCAGCTTCTGGTATCCGGCCGGTGCCTGCACCATTTCCCAGGAGTACTCTCCGCCACGGATGTTGTTTAAAATAACGCGGCCAAGGACATTTAATTCTTTACCACCATTCTCAAACAGAGCGGTTCCATCCGGATCGTAAATCTGGACTTTTCCTCCAGTCAGGGAGGTGTAATGTACGGTACCATCCTCGTCTGTTTTCTGAATGTTGTCCGCATCCACACTCTGAAGGATCAGCTTTCCGACATTGTCCAGGCATTTTACATAGGTTTCCGCTGACGGCAGGGTGTATGTTTTTTCAAACCCGCTTGTCAGTCCGTATGCGTCATACTGCACCGTATACTGGTTGACCGCTTTCTTATCGATCGTGGACCGGTCCGCCGGTGCCTGCATGTTAACAGTCACGTATGCCATCTGCTGCGTTTTCATGACACCATCAGTCATCTGTGATGTGTCCAGCGCAATGGCAATACTCTTTACCTGTTCCGGCTGCGTTGTCGTCCATCCGGACGCGGTTAAATCAAATTCCTGACTTGCATCCTCGGAATAGTATACAGTCGGTACCAGGCCCAGTTTTTTCACTGCGGAAGTATCAACGGATACGAAGGTACCCTGCCATGCACTGCTGATGTTTTTATAGTTACTGTTTCCATCTCCGTCCGTTTCTTCAATCTTCGCGCCCTGCTCGATATTATCAAAGAAAATGATATTTTTCGCGTTTGATGAACCAAGGCCGAAATCCAGACGATAGGAATAATCGGATTTTTCTTTATTCTCTTTTGTATCTTTGCTGTCATACAGTCTTGTAACCGTGTCATCCACATAACCGTTTGAGTAATAACTCTTCACATACTTGGAAACAAATTCGCGCCATTCCGTTGCATTATCCTGTACGTTGATGCTTCCACATGCGTAAGCCATTTTATTATCGGTGCGGCCATCTTCATCCAGATCATATTCATCTGCCCGGATGGAATATCCGCCAACCTTATCCAGACCCTCATCATGCGGCATCAGGTAAGCGGCTGTGCTGTAATGGGTGCCATAAACGGTATAGTCTGCGTAAGCCAGGTAGACATTAAAGGTCATTTCTGCCGTGGTGAGCTTTGAAATATCCAGCGGCGAATCTGAAAAATCGAAATCACATACGACTACTGTCTTATCATTCACTTCCCTTGTCGTTGCCGTCATGTAATCCCCGAAGTTTGTAACCTCGTTACCATTTAAGTCCGCAGCGCTTCCGGTTACTTCAACCCCTTCCTCATCCAGGTCTACTGTCATTCCATCCGGCACTTCCGTATAAAGGGAAAATCTCTTTAATTCCCCGTGGTTATCGGACTGCAGTGTGCCTGTTGAAGTAATGGATGTTTTAAAACCGGTCTTACCGTTTCCTTCCATTGCCGGAACGAGCATGCTTGCGTTTAAGGTCAGGACCGGGTTTCTTAACCAGACGTTCGTGTAATCCCGCATCAGACACTCCCCATAGAGGCTCTGATCTCTTTCACTCAGTTCTTCTCCAAATGCGCCTTCATAGCTGCCTGCTTCCTGGGCACAGTCGTTTACTTCTTCCTCATTGTCTTCGTCCACGTATACGGAACGCAGATAAGAGAAATTTACAACTGCCTTCTCTCGGTCCACCTGTTCTTCCTCTGTTTTTTCCTGTTCCTCATTCCAGTCGAGGTGGAATCTTATACCGACATTGATCTTATAATCATACGATCCGGTGATTCCGTTCACGCGAACGAAAACGGCCTTGATACCTGCCGGAAGCTGTTTGGCTGTATAGGAACCGGTGGTTCCGGAACTGATAAGGACGTAGGAGTCAAGAGGTGTTTCGTCCGGATCCCCACTGGTTCCGAAAATTTCGTATCCATAACTTTTGGAGGTGTTTGGGATGAGTACATACGCAATATCATATTCATCCGGTTCCAGCGTTCTCATGCTGCCGTCATTTAAGGTAACAGCCAGTTTGTCATCACCGATGATTAAGGAGTATTCCTGGTCGGCACCGATCTGGCTGGTTTTTGTTGCATTTTCGGATGCCACTGTAAGTGCCGTTGCATCTTTATCATCCGTGTCAGACGGTGTTGCGATATTGCTTGCGTAGCTGGTCAGGGAGAAAAGATCAGCCGGTACTGCTTTCAAAAGCTTTGAAAAAACGGAGGAAATCGGATGCCGTGTTTTCACAGTGGTTTCATCTGCATTTTTTGCTTTACCTACCATCTCGGTTTTATTTTCCGTTTCTTTTATCTTTTCTTTTCCTTCCTCGGATTCCATTGCAGCGGCGTTACTTTTTTCATCTTTACTTTCTGCCTTATCACTGGAAGAATCTTCCTTTGCCGTGGAATCCACGTTTTCCGTTTCTTTCACAGTTTCCTCCGTGGTTACTTCGGCAGTCTCTTTTGCATTTTCTTTTGTTTCTTCCGTTGCGTCTTTTTCGCCTTTTTCAGTTTCTGATTCCTGCGTCTCATCTGTTTCGGATTTGGAAGAATTTGAAGTTTCAGGCTGTGTGGTATCTTCGGCTTCGATATCAATATCCCGAAGTTCCGGATCTGCAGTTGCATCCGCATACAAATCTCCATATGTCATGCCATTCAGCTCTTCCGGTTCATACAGACCATTTTCATTCCAGTTTAAATCGTCCCAGTCAGAGAGTTCCATATCTCCGACACTGATATCTTCCAGGGACATCATATCCGCATCCGATGCAGTTGCCACCATTTTTCTGGCAGCACGACGACGCTGGGAAGCGGTGTATTTACGCTGTGATTTTCCACTGATGGTAAAATCTATGATTTTGCCATTGTAGAGATTGGTCGCCGGCAGGCGGTCTGCATAGTTGTTTGGATTTGTATGATCGAACCTTTCATACGTGTTTTTGGAATCAATACCGTAAGTGTAGCCTTCGTGTATAAAGGAATAACTGGTTACGGTAAAGGTCTGTTCCGCGTCCACGATTTCGTTGGAAGCAGCGGATTTTGTCCAAGTGGATTCATCCTGATACATTCTATCCAGATGACCATGGACCGTTACCTGTTTTCCATCCAGGGCAGTCTTTTTAAATCCAATCGAAAAATACTGGTATGTTTCCGGTCCTCCGTACTGTTCCTTAAACGGATAGAAACCGGTTTCTCCGTCCTCATTCCTGGTAAGTGTCAAAGTTTTTTTACCCTGTAAGACCTTAACGTCCGAAGTCTTGGCTTCGTCCGGAAGATCCAGGCTTACAAAATACGTGGACTTGTAAACGCCCCTGGAAAGAACATCCTTATCGAAGCGGGTTGTGAAATCATACCAGACATAATTCTGATCTGCATTCTCATACTGTTCCCCTGTGAGATTTTCCTTAGACAAATAGATTCTGTACCGGTCTTTTGCGGAAGTGAATTTGTAAGACAACGGTTCCATCACAATGCTGCCATCTCCGTCAATAGAAAAATACGGGCTTTTTGTCTGAGCGAACCCATTTTCGCAATTTCTTGCGTTGAAATTCCACATCAGCTCAAAACCTCCGGATACAGACTGGCCTGTTTTTACGTCAAACTGGTTCGTGAACGCATACAGGTCATTGCCCTGATCCCAGTCATAGCTCCATTCAGAATCAGACTGGTCTGCCGCAAGCTTGCTTGCTTTTGCCGTGGAATTGCGGTTGGCGTTTCCAATGCCCGGGATGGCAAAATGCATACTCCCGGCCGGATAATCCTTTTCTGCATTCTCGATCCGGTACGTGACAACAATTTTGGGCTGCCTCGTCGAATCCCCGGCTGCGTTCCATTCATAGTCTGTCGATAGCGTACTCCACGCCACATCAACTTTCCAGCCATCCAGATAATTGGAATAATGATCCGTGACGCCTTCCGCAAATGTCTGCCACTGAATATTAGTAAATGCTATTATGACCGACAAGCATAACGCGAGGAAGCGTTTCGGGCTGGAACACATCTTGTTTTTCATGTGTAACTCTCCTTTCTCAAATTTCTTATGACAATTATGGAAAGATATGTAGTGAAAATGGATTTTTATAATTTGACTGATGTTGCGAAGTTGTCTCTCCTGACTGAAGTCACGAGCTTCCGGCAGATGGATTTCCTGCCCGGTTGGACTCTTTAGGACTTCCGGCGGTCCTTCCTTCATACAGGCTGGATTCAGTGCTTTGCTGCATTATGCCGCAAGCACCGCATTCAGCTTAATGAACGAGGAGGTACACTGACTTCGATGGGGCAGTTCCGGTACGTTTGCTGCAACCGCCTGCCCGCCGTTACCGGAAGGGTCTTTAAGAGTTCCCGGATATCATACCGGGCACCGATGTTGTAAGACGCGTTCAGGTCGCAGTTGTACTGCTTCCCTGTCTGGCACCGGCAGAGGCTATAGCTTAGAAGATCCGCTTCCTTACCTCACATGACCCCGCTGCTTCCTTGTCATATTCACGATGAACCGCGCGGTCTTGACCACAATGTCATCATTGATGCCTTTCGCCTGTCTCCACAGTCCTGGAGTACGCCGGGCACATAACCGCTGTGCGTGCTTGATGTGGTTTACCGCATGTTCCAGGGAGTCGTATTCTCCCGGAAGGGAAAGAAATTTCTTTCCGAGGACCGTGCGCTCCGGGTCATGATGCTGCACGTACACGCACTGCTGAGTCCCAAGTCCACTGCCAGGATACTGGTATCTTTGATGGGAACATCCGGAAGCTTCGCGGATGTCTGGAATACGAAGTCCAGAAACCATTTCTTTCCGCGTTTCTGCAAGGCCAGGACACATTCCTTGCAGTTCTTATAACGACGGAGAATGTAATCCGCATCACTCTTTCTGAAATCTACCAGAACCCAGTCCCAGGTATTGCAGATAAAGACATTTACCGTTGCCCGATACATCTCGGTACAGACAAACATACCGGAACGGTACATGGCCGGATACACGTATCCCACCTGCGGCAGTGACGGTTGCTTCCCGCGTTTTGCCGACTCCGCTGCTTCCCAGTTCGCCAGATTGCTCCGGTAGGATGAAACCTTGCCAAGCGCTTCCACAATGGCCGCCCGCCGAAGGTAGCTTGGGAATTTATAGCACTTCGCCGAGAAATCGTAGGAAACGATGGGATTCCTCATATGGATCGTCTGATTCCGAACCACGGGAGTGTTCTTTTCTGTCCGAACCCATACATTGGCAAAGAAGACAACCGGTTGATGTATACGAAGCCTTTCCGCAAGGGATGTGATTTCTGCCGATACAGTTATTGTTAACCGATGCATTACACAATGCCAGTTCCGCCTTTCCACATGATGGGAGGCAGCGTATACGACTCGGTTATTGATAACCAGTATGGTTCTGTATTCCGATACCTGCATCTGTACTGCGGATGGGATATTGTGGCGGTCTGTCCATGCGTTTCAAAAAAGGATATGTGATCTCTGCCACTACGTTGTCCTTCTCCAGTAACTTCGCCATAGACAATCCACATTCTCCAAAAGGGTTCAGTATGTAGAGGATGCTGATGCCTTTCCGAGAGTCGACACTGTTACTGGGTCATTTAACAGTGGCTGGGTCGGTCGGTTCTGCTTATGGGGAACCGGCTCCGTAAGCTTATCGCAGCGGAGTCCATTTGTGGTTTGTTCTACGATATAGTTTTTGCTTACGAGTTTCTTTTTCTTTTTTAAACTTTTTGGCGGTCGGAAAATTTTTTCCGCCACGAAATTTTTTTCGTGTTGTTTATAAATACTGTTTACGGCGCAGCCGCTTATTGCGCGCAAACCCTTACGCTGTGCGGGTTTCCGGGTTCTTTCCCGATCTCGAAAGGTCCAATGAATGACGTGAAAGGTCCAACTTTTGACGTATTTGGCCAAAAATCGGCCCATTTTTTTGCTTTTTTGAAGACCTAAATACGTCATTTTATGGACCTTTCGCAGCTGGTTTTTGCGTGGAAGTTATCACGTAAGCTGATATATTGATTTCTTACAGATCCAGAGAAAGCTATCACATACGTGATAGTATTGTGGAATTCGTTGCTATCACGAAGCTGATATTTTCTGCTCCGGTGATTATCACGTATACTGATATCCGC
>ERZ1673722.3750-NODE-3750-length-10543-cov-32.463863_pt1 | contig 10543 bp, 13 predicted proteins | sample MGYA00580222_ERZ1673722 | MGnify/ENA primary metagenome ERZ1673722 (study PRJEB41218, sample SAMN15661750) | gut metagenome | host: Homo sapiens | place: Canada: London | collected 2015-08-20/2019-03-30 | study: EMG produced TPA metagenomics assembly of...
GCCATGAACGAGATTGGGAAAATATCCTGTTGCAAAGATCAACTTATACATATCCAGAATAAATACCTGGGAGCCGATCAGAGATTTTTCTGAAAGGCTTCCTTTTTAATTTTAATTACTTCCCACTGTCAATTAAATCATAACTCATATCCAGAAAATCCAGCGTCTTAGCTTCACTGACAGATTCATCCAAAAGAATCGTAATCCAGTGTTGCTTATTCATATGATACCCCGGTAAAAATCCATACGTTTGAATAATCATCCCAACCAGATCAGGATCACATTTTACATCCAGGATATTAATTTTTCCATCTTCTTCTAATCCCAGTGTTTTCTTTTCCACTGCCATAATTATAGCATACCATTTTCCATTTTTATGTCGAAGCACCGCAGAATCAGGATCTTTTTTCCATAAATATTCCGGTTCCGTTCCATATTGCTCTTTCACATATTGAAAAATTTCCTCACGTTTCAAATTTATCCCTCACTTACGATTTCTTGCTCTGATTATACGCTATCAGGATTATATTCTCAACCACTTCTCACAGTTCCATTTATGTTTTATAGCTTTTGCATAGCCTGCTTTGCAGGCTACACCCCAAAAGAAGCAAGCACTGCCGTTGTCATGACAAACGGCTCATTTTCCACTACTGCCCTTCCGGACAATGTGGAAAAATGACACAGGGAAGTATCCCTGACCCTCTTGATTTTTTCATCTTCCTCTTGACCCTCTTTTTTCATTTTGCTACAATAAGCAGTGGACAGGTATGTCCAAACAACCAAATAAAAATGATACGAACTGTTGTAAACCGAACAAGTTACAGCAGTTTTTTTGTACCCATTTTTAGAGAATCGCAAACAATCATAAGAAATGAGGAATGGAAAATGACAGAACGTACACGAAAACACCCCATACAATTTTACCTGAGTGATGATGAACAATACATCCTGGATGAAAAGTTCCGGCTCTCCAAAATGAGAAGCAAATCTGCTTTTCTCCGGAAGTTGGTGCTATATGGATTTGTCTATGATGTGGATTACTCCCACATCCGTGAAATGAACGCCTTGCTGGGAAATATCAGTGGTAATCTCAATCAGATTGCCAAGCGGGTAAACACAACAAATACCATTTACAAAAAAGATATGGAAGATATAAAGGAGCTGATGGATCAGATATGGCAGTCACAAAAATCCATGGTATTAAAACAACCGTTGATAAAGCAATAGAATACATCTGTAATCCGGATAAGACTGATGAAAAGATTTATATTTCATCTTTTGCCTGCGCCCCGGAAACCGCTGCACTTGATTTCAAATATACTTTAGACCACACCACAGAACAAAATTTTTCTGACGGTCAGGATAAAGAAAACACGGCATTTCATCTGATACAGGCATTCCTGCCGGAAGAAGTTTCTTACGAAGAAGCTCATGCCATTGGAAAAGAATTAGCAGATAACTTATTACAGGGAAAGTATTCTTATGTACTGACCACACATATAGATAAAGGTCATGTACATAATCATTTAATCTTCTGTGCTGCAGATAATATCGAACACAAACATTATCACGATTGTAAACAAAGTTATTGGGAAATCCAAAAGCTCAGTGACCAATTATGCCAGGAACACGGTCTGTCTGTTATTGAGCCGGATGGAAAACGTGGCATGAAATATAATGAATGGACTGCAAATAAAAATGATGCCGGGTGGAAATCGCAGATACGAAAAGATATTAACCAAGCTATCAAAGCCGTTTCCTCTTATGAAGAATTTCTTGCCTTAATGAAAGCCAAAGGCTATGAAATGAAAGGCACAGAAATTTCTGAAAACGGAGGAAAATATATTACTTTCCGCCCTGTTAGAAAAGACCGTCCTGTCCGTGGAAGTGCTAAGTCACTGGGCAAAAATTTTACGAAAGAACGAATCAAAGAACGGATAGAAAATAAGCGTCAGCACACTCCGATGCCCTACAAACGGAAACGTATTATTAATACCGCTTCTGATCCCAAATTCACAGAAAATATTGGTCTGAAAAAATGGGCAGCAAAAGAAAATCTTAAAATCGCATCCGAAACATACAGCAAAATGATAGCTCACGACATCCACAATTTTGCAGAACTTGACAGCCGGATTCGATTCCTTCAGGAACAGACCAAGAACTCCAACTGCACGATTGTTTCTCTGGAGCATCAAATGCAGGAACTGGCGGAAATGATCAAATATGCAGAACAATATCAGGAAAATAAACCTTATAATGACCGTTATGAAACTGTTAAAGACAAGGACAGATTTTTGCGGAAATATGAATCCCAGCTTATCCTTTTTTCCGGTGCAGAACGTATGCTACAGCGAGATGGCATTGCCCCAGCCCGCATGAATGTCGGAAAATTAAAACAGACTTATAACGACCTTCTTTCCCGGAAAAATGAGCTTTTCAAGCAGCACAAAACAGAAAAAGCTGAAATTGCAGAGCTGGAACTTATCCGGCAGAACATGGAAAAATATCTGAATATCGCATCACCGGAAGTTCCAAAACAACTCCCTCTCACAACACCGGAAATTTAAAAAACGGCAGCGAAATCACTCGCTGCCTGCCCTTCCATTAAACTTATACCCCACACCCCATACCGTCAGAATATAAAACGGGTGAGCCGGATCATCCTCTATCTTTTCCCGGATGTGGCTGATATGGCTCATTACGATATTATAATCTCCAGAATATGGTTCTTTCCAGACTACATCATAAATTTGTTCCTTCGTGAACACCCTGCCAGGATTTTTTGCAAGAAGCTGGAGAATTTCAAACTCCGTGTAGGTCATTCCAACTTTTTTACCATTCCGAATCACTTCCCGCCGTTCCAAATTAATCACAATATCGTTATATTGCAGTTCTGATTTTAGGTTTATTTCTTGGAATGTAAATTTTTCTCTGCCAGCATCCAAAATGGAGATAACAGAATCTATTAACTTTTCCTCATCGCCATTAAAAGATACCAATAGTATTTTACCGATATTATCATCTCCATCTAAATAATTATCTTTCTTTTGCCAGTCAATTCCAACAGAATCTTCCGCAGCTCACTGATGTGATACCGGATCGTCTCGTTGACCTGAATCGGCTCTGCGCCCTCCCAGACCATCGAATAGATTTGAGTTTTCTAAAAGATTCTGCCGGGATTTCGTGCCAGTATGTAAAGGATCTGAAATTACTGGCGGCCTAATGTGTGGCTGATACCATTCTGTTCAATCCGAGACTCCAGCGAGTGCAGGCTCAGCGTACCAATCTTCAGAAGAGGCGGCATGGGGAGTTCTACTTGCTGGTATTCCAATGCACCCAGGCTGTCGACAAGACGTTTGAGCAAAAAACAACTTACAATCAGGTGAATTTAACCTTACAGTTCCGTAAGGAAAGACAGGATAAACATCGTGCCGGTTCCGACTTCGCTTTGTACGGAGATAACACCGCCTTGCCCATCAATGATAGACTTAGCAAGGGGTAGAATTACCTCATTTCTTTCTTTCCAAAGCGAGTGATTGCCAAGGCAAGTACAAGTACAAAAACCAGCACTGCACAAGGCAGAAATGGCATCAGTGAAAATGCGGCGTTAGAAGTTTCTGCGGTAAAGTCATGCAGAGAGCAGGACACCAGATAGCCGCTATAACAATAGGGATATGCAATCCAAAGCGGTGTATTTGCTACCAGAACGCCAGGAATCACAAGAAGCAGGTTCAAGCCAACCGAAAGCAACGGTTTTTCAAACAGGACTGTGAGTGCCCACATAGTTGCTACACAAGGCAGCATTGTTAGGAACAATCCGATGCACCATTTGAGTAAATAGAAAATCGGTAGCGTTTCTGTAATGCCCATCGTATTCGTGGCAATCAGACCAGCAATCACAAACACTATTAGGAAAACTACCATTTCCATCAATAGGTAAAACATTAGCACACAAAACTTCGCCAACGAGAGCGCATAACGACTGACAGGCAAAGCAAGCATTTTCAAAATACCATTGTTCTGCGTTTCCCGTCCTGCAATCATCACGCATACCACAATCATGCTGAACGGGAGCAGATAATAAGCATAAACCAATACACTCTGAATAAACATGGCTGGCCAAGCGTTTGTGTACTCAGGCGTAAAATAACTGCTTAGGTTGGCAACACCAGAAATCACGACCAGCAAAGGTGCAACAAAAATTAAAGGGACAATTTTGGAACGTCTTACTTTGGCAAATTCAATCCCCAGCAATTCAAAAAATGACATATCACCCCTCCTTACTCATACTGCTTATTTTTTGTCATCCACAGACCCGCCAGCCCCCAAACGACAGTTTCAACTATGGAAGTAATCATAACAACCGGCTCAGGTCGAGCGCTCATAGCAACAGCGGGCCGAAGCATCACAATAAACGGATGTGCCAAAAGCAAGGCATTTTTGGCGGTAGCTAAGGCCATTCCGCTTAGGAAACCGGCAACGCCTATGCCAAGAGGAATCCACATATTTTCAAACCGTGATGAAATCAGCAACATAAAAGCCAATACCGGCATGGAAGTCAGGAAGGAATACCCGGCAAACCTCAGCAGTGTGCCAAATTCAAAAGTACCTGCTGGCAGATCCGTCATCCCAATTCTCAACAAGGCAAGGTTTTGAACAATAATTGCCACAAGAAGCAGGAATGTTAAAATGAGAAATTTACAGAAGTACATCCCGGCTGCGCTAACGGGCAGCATATAAATCTTCCTGATAGCATTTCCCTTAAACTCCATGTTGTAGATCATACAAGCAGCCACCACGATACCAAACATATTCAGCACCATAATCATGCCATAAAGCTGGGTCAGCAGTACATCCATCGGAGCCAGCGGCAAATTAAGCAAAGTGTCCTTCCGAATCAAGAAATTAACGAAAGCGTATGCCGCCCCCAAAACACCCACAGCCAACAAAACCAGAATCACACCTGTTCTTTTTTCTTTCCGAAGTTCAATCTCAAGTGTCCTCATAGCTTTGCCCTCTGTTTCCTAGCTGCATTGTCCTTGTCTACCATAGACAGGAACATATCCTCCAGATTATCGGCGGCAAACCCGGACTGCAAGGCGTTCTGGCGCAGTTCGTCCATGCTCCCCTCAAAGAGCAGATGTCCATGATTGAGAATGCCAATATCGTCTGCCATCAGCTCGATTTCCGACAACATATGAGAAGAAATCAGTACGGTACAATCATAGAGGCTTGGCAAGGATTTGATAAGATTTCGTATTTCGTGGATGCCGGATGGGTCAAGGCCGTTGGTGGGTTCATCCAAGATAAGAATTGGAGGTCTGCCAATCAGTGCACCGGCAAGCCCCAGCCTTTGTTTCATTCCCAGCGAATATTTTTTCGCAAGGCGATCTCCAAACTCAGACAGGCTCACCAGATCCAGCGCATCCTCCACCGCCTGCTTCGGCAGTCCCAAGATACGGCGGATAATGTCGAGGTTTTCCCGTCCGGTCAGGTTTGCATAAAAAGACGGTTGCTCAATGAACGAGCCAATCTCTTTCAGAATTACCATGCGATCCGCAGGTAGGTGTTTTCCGTCAATGGTAAAGCTGCCTTTTGTGGGGGCAGTCAACCCCAAAAGCATTTTCATGGTGGTAGACTTTCCCGCTCCATTGGGGCCGAGGAATCCATAAATGCTGCCTTTGCGGATATGAAGCGAAACATTATCCACAGATGTGAAATTTTTGTATTTCTTAGTAAGTCCATTCGTTGTAATAATGTAATCCATAAGAACATCTCCTTTCTATGCTCCTATGGTACAATACCGACCTGACATCTACATTCCCGCGTCCTTACTTTTACCTTACTTTTTGGCAAGGTCGGCCTCATAATTGACGCACTATGCTATAATAATCGTGATGGAGGTAACGCTATGGAACATTCTTTTTTATACAACAAAAAAATCCTACTCGTAGATGACGAGCCGGATTTATTAAAACTGGTATCTGATATTTTGACAGATGACGGCTTTATAAATATCGTAACCGCAGCCACAGTAAAAGACGGTATTTCGGTCAGCAGAAATGAAAGTCCCGACCTTGCAATTCTGGATGTAATGCTCCCAGACGGAGACGGCTTTTCTCTGATGCGGCAAATGCGGGAATTTACCGATGTGCCAATTATATTTCTGACAGCAAAGGACGAAGCCGCTGACAAGCTGGCGGGACTTGGCCTCGGTGCAGATGATTATATTGTAAAGCCATTTCTGCCGCAAGAACTTCTATTGCGTGTCTATGCAGTTATGCGCCGCTGCTATAAGGAAGAAAGCAATATCGTCAGGTTGGATGGGTGCACGATTGATTTCAGCAGAGCCGAGGTCAACAAGAACGGGGAAACCATTGCTTTGACCGCCAAAGAACATACCCTTTTAGAAACGCTGGCCCGGAACGAGGGGAAAATCGTCACGCTGGATGCGCTGTGCGAATCCCTATGGGGAAATAATCCTTTTGGATATGAGAACAGCTTGAACGCCCATATTCGCCGTGTCCGTGAGAAAATTGAGATTGACCCGTCAAAGCCCACTTCTCTTATTACCGTCAAAGGGCTCGGATATAAGCTAATTGTGAGGAAGTGATGCCATGAAGTCATTTGCAAAATACATAACAAAACACTTGGTTTCTTTTGTGGCGTTGGTCATCGTCCTGCTTATTATCAACATTCTGTCCTTTGGCTGGACATTCCGCAGCGTAATGACTAAGGATTATGGAGAAACCTCGCCTCAAAAAATGCTCCCCGAAGTTGCCACCGCTTCCACGATAGACGGAACAACAGACGAAATAAAATTGCTTCTTGAAAGCAACAATATCTGGGCCATGTTCCTAAATCAATATGGCAAAAGTGTGTGGTCAGTAAATCCTCCAGATGAAATACCAACAAACTACACAATTCAGGAGGTTGCCATATTTTCTAAGGGGTATCTCAAAGATTATCCCGTTTTCGTATGGGACACCGATGATGGCCTGTTAGTGCTGGGCTATCCCAAAGACAGCTATACCAAGGTCATCGGCAACTACTTCTCCATCCGATTTATTAAGACAGTTCCTTTGTTTTTTATTGGAATGTTGCTTTTTGACCTTCTTTTTCTGTTTCTGGCGTACTACACATCTAAGCAGAAAATCATAAAAAGCACAGAACCGATTATTGCATCTGTTGAACAGCTCTCCGAGGGTAAACCCGTTTCGCTCAATATTCACGGTGAATTGGCAGAAGTGGCCGTTAGCGTAAACAAAGCCTCTCGGATTTTAAGCCGCCAGAATGAAGCCCGTGCAAATTGGATCAGCGGCGTTTCCCATGACATCCGTACACCCTTGTCCATGATTATGGGGTATGCCGGACGGATTGCGGATAATGAAACCGCAAGTAGTTCCGTTAAGGAGCAAGCCAAAATCGTCCAACGGCAGAGTGTCAAGATTAAGGAACTTATACAGGACTTAAATCTGGTCTCACAACTGGAATATGAAATGCAGCCACTTCAGAAAACTCCTGTCCGTTTATCGAAACTACTACGCTACTATGTGGCAGATTTGCTGAATACGGGTATTCCAGAAAGCTTTACCATCGACATTGCGATTGCCCCTGATGCCGAAGCACTCATGCTCGACTGTGATGCCAGACTACTTTCCAGAGCTATCAACAATTTGGTTCAAAATAGCATTAACCACAATCCCAAAGGATGCAACATCTCTCTAACCCTCAGCTACTCTGATGCAACAATTTCACTCAGCGTTGCTGATGACGGCGTTGGTCTATCTCCTGAAAAGGTAAAGGAGTTAGAAGAAAAACCACACTATATGGAGAGCACAGATGATCGATTGGATCTACGTCACGGATTGGGACTTGTTCTGGTGCGGCAGATTGCAGAGGTACATGGCGGTACTCTGAACATTAGAAACTTACCTTATCGTGGATACGAAGCAAATCTGATTTTTACCGACTCTATTTTATGTAATCAGTCAGATTGTTTCAATTCCTAATAATTCCATAAAAATAGGAGTCGGCTTCAGTTTTGTTCACTAAAGCCGGCTCTTTTATATTAAATTTTCAAATTGATTGATATTTTATTCCAAAGCCATTCTATCCCCTGTTCATTTTTTTCATTCGCCATCTGCCCATCACTTTCTTCTGTGTTCAAAGCCTTTTCGTTCTCTACTAAATTTTCCAGATATTCAAATTCAGCACTGCTTTCTTCTGCTTCCTGCAGATAACGATAAACACTGCCTGCAGAGTACATCCAGACAGCAAGACACACTATCATTCCCAAAGCACGAAATCCATGTCTTATTTTCTTCATATGGCAGTTCCTCCTTATGTTCATTTTCAGTATCATTTTCACGGAAAAAGGCGGCAGAAAATACCCTCACGCACTCTCTGCCGCCTATACCCCTATTCACTTAAATCGCTTTTTCTCACTCATCCATTGATAACTTCAAGAGGTACATTTACATTCATTTCATTTTCCATTTTCATCATTTTTCTTCGTTCTCCTTTTCGATAAATATTTGGGGCAAAGCACCACGATACATCGGAAACTCTGCTTGCAGTCATTACTGCATTTTCTGCAAAGGTCGTTGTAGGTAATGCGATTTCTTTCATTCAGAAACAACGCCCACTCTTGTTGCCGTTTCTTACTCATTCTCGGCATATCAATCCTCCTTTCCGTCTGAAAACAAAAAAACCACAGGGAAGATACTCAGAGCCTTGTTTCTGTCATTTCTCGGGGCGAAAATCGGGCAAAATTGCCTTTCTAAGCCTTTCAAAAAATCACACAAGGTATTTGTACTAACCTGTGGTTATGTATGAAATTGTAGGGTTTGGGGCAACAAAAAACATCGTATTTCTACGATGTTCAGACTGTAGACAAAGCCCTGCTTTTGCAGGGTTTTGCTATTGTTGGAACCGCTTTTCTGATATAATAAATATCAGAAGGGCGGTGTTTTTTATGATGACGAAAAATGCAGATAAAAAAAGAGAACAAATGATGATGTTTTCCATGGATGACATGGTACCTCAAAACCATATGCTGCGATTGATTGATAAAGCAATCAATTGGAACTTTATTTATGATCTGGTTGAAGAAAAATATTGTCCGGATAACGGTCGCCCCAGTATGGATCCGGTCATGCTGATAAAGATACCATTTATCCAATATCTCTATGGAATAAAAAGCATGCGGCAGACCATAAAAGAAATCGAAGTAAATGTTGCATACCGCTGGTTTCTCGGACTAGACATGTTAGATCCAGTACCTCATTTCTCTACATTTGGAAAGAATTATACCCGCCGTTTCAAAGATACAGACCTTTTTGAGCAGATCTTTTCAAAGATTCTGGAAGATTGTATGAAATATAAGCTTGTAAGTACAGAACAGATCTTCGTGGATGCAACACATGTAAAAGCCTGTGCAAACAGTAAAAAAATGCGGAAAAGAGTTGCACATGAACAGGCGCTCTGGTATGAAGAAGAATTAAATAAAGAGATTGAAAAAGACCGCTTGGCACATGGAAAGAAAGCATTAAAGAAAAAAGATGATAATCAGCCACCGGCATCCGGTGGAAATGGAAACAATAAAGATTCCAAAGAAGAGAAAATTCCTGAAGATGTAAAAACGCAGAAATGCAGTACCAGTGATCCGGAAAGTGGATGGTTTCGAAAAGGAGAACATAAACATGTTTTTGCATATGCAGTAGAAACTGCCTGTGATAAACGTGGCTGGATCCTTGGATATACAGTACATCCTGGTAATGAGCATGACAGTCGTACTTTTAAAGCATTATATGATAAGATATCTAAACTGAATCCGCAGATGGTGGTTGCAGATGCAGGATATAAAACTCCGGCAATCGCCCATCAGCTGTTGGAAGATGGAATTCAACCACTTTTTCCGTATACCCGTCCCAAGACCAAAGAAGGCTTTTTCGGGAAATACGAATTCGCATATGATGAATACTATGATTGTTATATATGTCCGGGAGCACATATATTGCCATACAGTACAACAAACAGAACTGGATATAAAGAGTATAAAAGCTGTGGTGAACATTGTGCTGGATGCCAATATCTTTCAAAATGCACAAAAAGTAAAGATCATGTAAAACTGATCACACGTCATGTATGGGAAGAATACATGGAAGTGGCAGAAGACATTCGGCACACGATCGGAAACAGACAGATCTACCAGTTAAGAAAAGAAACCATAGAGCGGATCTTCGGTACAGCTAAAGAACAGCATGGATTTCGATATACGCAGTATGTAGGAAAAGCACGGATGGAAATGAAAGCCGGGCTTACTTTTGCATGCATGAATTTGAAAAAACTGGCAAAGATTCTGGAAAAACGAAGCTGGAATACAGCCAGATTTTTGTTGATTTTGAAAAAAATAAAAAGAAAAGAAGTTTTAAAAGAAAAATGGTGCTGGGTATAACACCCAACACCAAGTTTGTCTACAGTCTGAGAGGTAAATACCTCTGTTGTTTCTCTCGAGTCTCAGATACGCCATCTTCGAGAA
>ERZ1673722.3753-NODE-3753-length-10539-cov-6.782049_pt1 | contig 10539 bp, 6 predicted proteins | sample MGYA00580222_ERZ1673722 | MGnify/ENA primary metagenome ERZ1673722 (study PRJEB41218, sample SAMN15661750) | gut metagenome | host: Homo sapiens | place: Canada: London | collected 2015-08-20/2019-03-30 | study: EMG produced TPA metagenomics assembly of...
ATACCGGCATATAAGAACTTTTGAAAAGATAATCAAAAATTACTTTGTGATTTATGTAGAAAAACACCTAAAAATCTACTGTCGGTGCATTTTTCAATATTTGAATAAAAGAAAAGAACACTCATCTTCCAGAAGTTCTGAAAACAAGCGTCCTTTCGGTTTTTCTCTATGCTATTGAATAAAAAACGTTAATTCCATCCGAATGTGTTTCCTCATACCAGATGCAATACTACTGACACTTCGATGCCGTTCATAATCTGCTTTTTCTTGCCTTGTTTGCCTGTGGGTGTGAAACTCATATACCTCGCAAAGTGCCTGAATCTAAGGGCTTCTACGAATTCACCCGATGTAGACAACACACGACTTCGACATGCACGGTGTTCGGGAATTGATCAACTGGCGTGATTTTTTTAAGTTCATATCCATTTTCTCTTAGGAACTTAACATCTCTTGCCAGTGTGGCGCTGTCGCAGCTAACATATACAACTTTTTCTGGCTGCATGTCTACAATGGTCTGTAGCAATGATTCCTCGCAGCCTTTGCGTGGCGGATCCACAACGATCACATCTGCATGAGCCGTTTCGCCACCGTGGCTTTCCTGATATTCACGGTAATATTCCGGCAGAACTTCCTCTGCCTTGCCTACATAGAATTCCGCATTCGTAATATCATTGATCTTCGCATTATTCCTTGCATCGTCAATGGCCTGCGGTACGATTTCCACTCCATATACCTGCTTTGCATTCTGAGCAAGGAACAGGGAAATGGTTCCGATTCCGCAGTAGAGATCCCACACCGTCTCATTTCCATTTAAATCTGCATAATCAAGCGCCAGTCCATACAATTTCTCAGTTTGTACCGGATTGACCTGGTAAAATGAAAGCGGGGAAATCTGATATTTTACATTTCCAATATAATCCGTGATATACGTCTGCCCCCAGAGCAGTTTTATTTCATTTCCCATGATGACATTGGTTTTTGCCTTGTTCACACTGATTGTGATGCTTGTCATTCCTGAGATTTTACATAATTTATCCACAAGTTTTTCTGCGTGTGGCAGTTTTTCCCCATTAATCACAAGGCAGACCATAATTTCATCAGTTTTGAATCCATAACGGATCAACACATGACGCACCAGTCCTTTATGCTTCTCCTCGTCGTATGCAGAAATGTGATTATTCTCCATAAAATGCAGAATAATCTCGAGAATTTTCTGATTGATCGCTACGCCCAACGCACAATCTGTATTCGGAATGATGCTGTGTGTTCTTCCTGCGTAAAATCCAGTAATAATGTGTCCTTCTTTGTCTGTTCCAATTGGGAACTGCGCTTTATTTCGATAATGAAATGGCTCTTCCATACCAACAATAGGCTGCATAACTTTGTCAAGAAGTTCTGTCGGGACTTCTCCGATCCGTTCCAGATTACCACGGACTTTTCCTTCTTTAAACGCAAGCTGGGCTCCATACTTCATCTCCTGAATCTGGCAGCCACCACATCTTCTCGCCATCGGACACGCTGGCTTTTCTACACGATTTTCAGACGGCGTAACAATATTCATAAGTCTTGCATAACCGTAGTTCTTCTTTGCCTTCACAATCTTGGCTTCAACCACATCACCGATAATCGCATCTTTTATAAATAAAGTATACCCATCTACTTTACCAATGCCTTCTCCCCCGACACCAATATCTTCAATTGCCACTGTAACCAAATCATTTTTCTGCATATTCATACCTCATAATAAGAATTGGGGCACCCCTTTTTACAAAAAGGGACACCCTTAATCACTGGTGGGGACGTAGTATTTTTACGTTTTGCTACGTCCCCATTACATTACTATATTGTTGTTTTTCTTAAGTTTGACTCGAACAATCTGTTATATCCAAGCCACTCTCCGGCTTTTTTGTCTTTGAATATTTCTTTTAATGTCTGCATCTTGGCGTCTGCGTTGTCGGCAAGATTTAGTGCCATGGCTTCTGCCAGTGCCGGTTTTTTCGGGGAACCGTATTCTAACTCTCCATGATGTGCCACGATGCAGTGTTTCAGCTCACTTGCAAGCTGTTTTGGAAATTCCGGAATCTCGCGGATTGCATCATCGATCATCTCGATTCCGATAATGATATGACCAAGAAGCTGTCCATCGTCTGTGTAATCATTTTCCGGGAATGGTGACAACTCAATTGTCTTTCCGATATCGTGGCACATAGCTGCTGTGTAAAGCAGGTCTTTGTTGAGAATATCATACTGTCCAACCATATACTCGCAGAATTTCACAACACTCAATGTGTGCTCCAAGAGTCCTCCGGCAAATCCGTGGTGTACACTCTTTGCTGCGGAATGTCCTTTGAATGTGCGAATGAATTTCTCGTCTTTTTCAAAATAATACTCGATCACTCCACGCAGATACGGATTGCTGATCTGTCTTCCGTAGGAAAGCAGTTCTTCGTACATCCCATCTACGCTTTTTTCTGTCGAAGGCATATAATCTGCAGGTATGTATTCGCCTTCCTGTGCTTTTCTGATCTGGCGGATGTTCAATTGAAGATTGTTATTATAACTGATGACATCTCCGAATACTTCAATGAAATCTTTCTCATCATAATCAGCAATTCCATTGGAATTCGGATCCCAGACTTTTCCGTCCAGAGTTCCTGTCTTATCCTGAAGTATCAGATTGTCATACGGCTTTCCATTCCGCGTCTCTGCGGATCTCTTTCCTTTACATAAATATATATTTCGAATTGTTTCTCCTTCTACAAGAGTATCAATATATCTCATAATTCGTGCCTTTCTTTTCTTAATTTTATATCAGTCAGCTTCCGCTGACATTTGTTCACTATTTTCTGTTATTGTTGCAACACACCATCATGGTTTCGCATAATATTCCTTACTGTTTATACCCAACTGTGACTCCAAAGTCAATATCCACATATTCTCCTCCGGTTCCCTGACGTTTTCCACGAACAAGAATTTTATCTCCCACATTTTGCTTCACAAGCGTATTATGATAACCAAGAAGATTGATGATATCTGTATCTGCAATATTGGTAATGATATCACCACTCTGAATTCCTGCTGCCATAGCCGGAGATCCTGCATCGACTTCTTTCACATAAACACCTTGTGGAATTCCCTGTCCCTGCATCTCGCTGCTTACCTCTACACCGGACACTCCAAGATATGGTACATTTTTCCCATTAGAAAGTAATTCTATCACATCTTTGATATCAGAAATTCCATATCCGGAAATCTTATTTGTCTGATCATCTGACCTGACAGAAGTGTTGATAATTCCAATCACCTCTCCACGGATATTCACAAGAACTCCGCTTCCGGAAATATCTCCTGCCACATCCGTATAAATGGTCTGATATTGTCCATCTGCCTTATCCAGATAATTTTCGCCAGACTCGATTACACCATATCCGGCAATCGTATCACAGCCATACAATTTCCCGACTGCAATAACTGTATCGCCTTCGGATACAACTTTTGAGCCGCCAAGTGTCGCTGTCTCAATCTGTGCCCATACATCATCCGCAATATTCTTTCTCTGAACTGCATAAACACACAGTCCCAGCCCTGCATCCCGGCTCTTCAAGATGGCATCGCACTGACTGTCTCCGGAAAATGTAGCACGGATGATCTTCGCGTCTTTTACCGGAAGCTCTCCTGCGAGGATCAGAAGTTCCTGACCATTATCTGCCACGATCATTCCGGAAATACTCTTTTCCTTATCTTCCTGATCTTTCGAAAATTCCTCTTCTGTAACAGCGCCCTGAATCTCTACAACACTTTTTCTCACTTTTCCTGACACCTGCTTCAGATTATTCAGCATTTCCTGATAGGTTTCTGTTGTCAGAACGGTTTTTTGTTCCTGGACTTGTTCCTCTTCCTGCTGTGTCTGATTTTCTTCCTGCTGTTCGTCCTGTGGAATTGTTACTTCCGTCGGATTTTCTTCAAATCTCTTCTCCACCCACGGTTTGCACGCAAAAAAAGTAAAGCAGGCCACCAGTCCGAATATTAATCCTAACTGAATCCTTCTAAGGACGTCGTGTTTCCACTTCGCCTGATCTCCTGCCTCATCTTTAATGATTTCCTGTAAAAAAGAATACTCCTCTTCTTCCGAGTTCTGCTTTTGCTCTAATGGTTCTTTCTCATCTTTCATGCGTACACGCAGGCTCCTTTACAAACCTTATATTCAACAAAGAAGATATTTACAGTATACCTTATCCCTCTGCCTTCGGCAACGAGAAAATGAACTCGGTACCGACACCTTCTGTACTGACTACATTAATATTTTCACCGTGAGCCTGTATCGCCTCTTTGACAATTGCAAGCCCAAGGCCAGTTCCTTTTTTATCTTTTCCACGGGACAGATCGGATTTATAAAATCTCTCCCAGATCTTATTCAGTGCATTTCTCGGAATTCCAATTCCATAATCTTTGACTGACGTGTAAATCTTATCCCCACGTTCGGTCGTTTCAATCGTAATGATTGAATCTTGGTCACTGAATTTGATCGCATTATCAAGCAAATTGTAGAGCACTTGCTGAATCTTTCGCTTATCTGCTACTACTTTCAAATGCTTTCTGGCAAAGACCAGCTCAATAGAAATCTTTTTCTGCGTACAACGTCCCTCAAAGGAGGCTGCCACATTTTTAATCATTTCATGAAGGTCAAATGGAACTTTATCCAGTAATAAATTCTTCGTATCGAATTCATTCAACGTAAGGAGATCCTTGGTCAGATCGGTCAGTCTCTCTGTCTCAAATAAAATGATATTCAGATATTTTCCCTGCATTTCCGGCGGGATTGTCCCATCTGCAATTGCCTCTACATACCCTTTGATCGATGTTAAAGGAGAGCGGAAATCATGTGACACATTTGCCACAAATTTCTTCTGATAATCCTCCATATCCCGAAGCTGGGAAGACATGAAGTTCAGCGATGCTGACAGATAACCAATCTCATCTTCTGTGTTCACAGGAATCTCATAGTCCAGATTACCGGACGCATATTGTTTCGCTGCCTCGGTTATCTTGCAGAGCGGTCTGTACACGATAAACTGAATTCCAAGCAAAATGGAAAATGACAACAGATAGATGACTGCAAGTGTGATATACGCTGCATTCATTAACGTAATCTGTAATTGTCCAATCTGAGTCATGCTTTTGTGTATCAGCAGATACCCTTGTGTGGAATATCCATGTACAACCGGTGCAATGACTGTGATCATATCTTCTTTAAAATAATCGTGATATGTTCCGACTTCATACTTTGCGCTGCCAATTTCTGCCGGGTTAAAATCTTCAATCGCAGTCGGTGCTGTCGGATATCCGTCGGAATGTGCGGAAGTGATCATATTACCTTCCCGGTCTACGAACCAGACTGCCCCGTCCAGATGCGCTTCCATTCCAACAAGTTGTGTATGGACAGCACTTTCATCCATCTGTCCAAGGAAATAATGTGGCAGATACTCATTTGCCACCAGGTTCGCTTCCTGATAAACATCCGCAGCCAGATCCCGTTCAAGAGGTTCTTCTGTCAATGTTCTTGTAAGCGTTGCTACTGTGAACAAACTCATGAACCCGAAAATCATATATATGATGATAAATTTTAAATACAATGTACTTTTCATACAATGCCTCTTCTATGTGGTTTCCTGATCTGTTACTTTACTTCAAACTTGTATCCAATGCCCCATACGGTGGCAAGTTTCCAGCCATTATGATCTTTGATCTTCTCGCGCAAACGCTTAATATGCACATCAACAGTACGGGTATCTCCAATATACTCATATCCCCAGATTTGATCCAAAAGCTGCTCTCTTGTAAACACCTGATTTGGCGAAGATGCCAGGAAGTAAAGAAGCTCCAGCTCTTTCGGCGGCATCTCCACATTCTGCCCATCGACCAGAACAGAATAATTCGTCAGATTGATCTCGATCCCCGGGTATTCCACACATTTTCCCTTATCTACTGCAGGAACCTCTGGTTTCGGCACTGCCTGATAACGGCGGAGCACTGCTTTTACGCGCGCCACAAGCTCTTTTGAATCAAATGGCTTCATAATATAATCATCGGCTCCAAGCTCCAGACCAAGTACTTTATCAAAAACCTCCCCTTTTGCGGAAAGCATGATAATCGGTGTATTTGCCCGCGCACGGATCTCGCGGCAGACCTGATACCCGTCAATGCCCGGAAGCATCAAATCTAAAAGTACCAGATTCGGGTGATAGGTGTCGAATGCTACAAGCGCCTTCTCCCCGTCATGAACCATCATCGTGTCAAAACATTCTTTTGCAAGATACAAAGATACAAGCTCTGCAATTGCCTCATCGTCATCCACGATCAAAATTTTCTGTTTATTAACCATTATTTATTCTCCCTGATTTTTGCATTATTTCAGTTCTACAATCGTCACTCCGGCATCTCCTTCGCCAAATGCTCCTAATCTGTAAGATTTCACATGTTTCTGGCGTTTCAGATATTGGTGGATGCCCGCTCTTAAAGCTCCGGTTCCTTTTCCGTGTACCACGCGCACACTTGTCAAATGTGCCAGAGACGCATCGTCCAAATATTTATCCAGCTCTGCGACCGCCTCGTCAACGGTCTTTCCAAGCAGATTGATTTCCGGGCTTACAGACAAAGATTTGCCCATCTTCACCTTACCCTTGCTTGTTCTTGCAGCAGCCTTTTTCAGATATGCCGGCTTCTCATCAACAATCTCCAGATCAGAAATGTGTACTTTTGAGCTAAGAATTCCCATCTGAACCATAAGGTTGCCTTTTGTATCTGGCAGTGAATGCACTGTTCCGGTCAGATTCATGCTCAGAACTTTAACCGTCTCGCCTAATTTAAAATCAGATGGCTTATACTGCTTCTTCGGCTTCTTCACTTCCTCTGTCATGCCCTCGCGTGTCTTCTCCATCTTCTTTCTCAGGCGCTCACGCTCTTTTTCCATCTCCGTTGCCGAAACATTAGCCTTTCCAAACTTATGAAAGTTACGCATTGTCTCATCTGCTGTCTCTTTGGCATCTGCCAGAATCGCATGTGCTTTTTCATTCGCTTCTCGTAAAATGCGGTCACGCTGTTCTTCCAGCTTTTCTTTCTTCTGCGCCGTCTCCTGCTTCAGAGCCTCCAGCTCACGGCGGTAAGCCGCAATCTCTTCCTGTTCTTTCGCGATGGTTCGTCTGCTGCTCTCCAAATCTGTCAGCAAGTCCTCAAAAGATTCGTCCTGCTCTGTCAAATGTGTCTTTGCTTCCTCGATAATATAGTCCGGAAGTCCCAGTTTTCCTGCAATTGCAAATGCATTACTCTTTCCTGGGATTCCAAGAAGCAGTCGATACGTCGGGCGAAGTGTCTCCACGTCGAACTCACAGCTCGCATTTTCTACCCCTGGTGTGGACAAGGCATACACCTTTAATTCACTGTAATGCGTAGTCGCCATAGTACGGATTCCCTGACAATGCAAATGATTCAATATTGCTGTTGCCAGTGCCGCACCCTCAGTCGGGTCAGTTCCAGCTCCAAGCTCGTCAAAAAGTACAAGTGAATCTTCATCCACCTGCTTGATAAATGACACTACATTTGTCATATGTGATGAGAATGTACTTAAGTTCTGTTCAATACTCTGCTCATCACCGATATCTGCATAAACTTCACGGAATACACCCAGTTCAGAACGGTCCAGTGCCGGAATGTGAAGACCTGCCTGCCCCATGAGCTGGAATAATCCAACTGTCTTAAGTGACACAGTCTTACCACCGGTGTTCGGTCCTGTCACAATCAGAAGATCAAAGTCCTCGCCCAGTGTCAGACTGATCGGAACGACTTTCTTCTTATCTAATAACGGATGTCTTCCCTCGCGGATACGGATTCTTCTCTCCTGGTTGAACATCGGTTTGCTGGCATTCATATCCAATGCAAGAGCTCCTCTTGCAAATATAAAATCAAGCTCTGTCAATGTTGCATAGTCCGTACGGATTTCAGAAACATATTCTGCTGCATCTGCACTCAACCTGGCAAGAATGACCTGGATTTCTTCCTGTTCCTTTCCATATAATTCTTTCAGATCATTATTCAGCTTTACAACTGCCATCGGCTCGATAAATAAAGTAGAACCTGTTGATGACTGGTCATGGATCATTCCCGGGACCTGGCCACGGTATTCGGCCTTGACCGGGATACAGTAACGATCCCCACGCATCGTAATGATCGGATCCTGCAAATATGTGCGGAGTGAACCATTCACCATGGAAGACAATGTTGCATGAACCTTATCATTAATCTGCCCCATAGCACGACGGATTCTCTTAAGCTCCGGACTTGCATCATCACTAATCTCATCTTCTGCCGGAATACATCTGCGGATTTCCGTGGACAAAATAGATACAGGAACAAGCTGTTCAAAGTATCCGTCCAATATATCCTGCATATCATCTGCATTGTCATGGCGCCCGTAATTCTTCACATGTCCTGCAGTCTCCAGAACCTTACATATGCGAAGTAACTCCCCACTTCCAAGTGTTCCTCCGATTTCCAGACGCATCATAGATTCACTTACCGGACTACAGCCTCCAAAAGATGGACGTCCTTTCTTTACAATCCGTGTAAATGCTGCGGCCGTTTCTTCCTGCATTCTCTCAATTTCAGAGATTTCCGTCTTTGGTTTTAATTTTCTGCAACGCTCCTGGCCTCCAAAAGAACCTGCGTGCTCTGTCAGTTTTTCAATTATTTTATTGTATTCTAATTTGTATAAAGATTTCTTATTCATCATATTCACCTAGCATTTATTTTACCCTATTTGCGTCCCATTGAAAAGAGCAAAGCGCAAAAGAAAATCCCTGCAAATGAAACTCATCTGCAAGGATTTCCCTGTCTATTCACACATTTATTCACACATAAGATTATTTTACATCATATGACTTAAATCTAAGTCATACATTTTCCAGACTAGCACCCGCCACAGCCGCCGCAGCCACTCTGACTATTACTATTCTTTGGATTATGACAGGAGTGTGGACAATTGGCACACCCACAATCACATCCGATAAATGTACCACTTCTTTTCTTCTTTTGTATCATGCCTCTTATGATCCATGCTACAATCGCGATTATTACAAGTGCTACAATCACTGTAGACAATATACTTGTCTGTGCTGCCAATGCCATCATAAAATCTCCTTCTTTCTGCTTATTTAGAAGCTGCTTTTACACTTGAAACTGTATTAGCCTTAAGTGATGTACTCTCTTTGTAAGGACGGAACAGCATGTAAAGGAAACCAATCAGAATTACGATTGCAGCTACTGTTCCGATACCGAATCCGCCACCTGTGAAGAGTGTACCAAACTGGAAGATGCAAAGAGATACGAGGTAAGCAAGTAAGCACTGATATCCGATTGCGAACCAGAACCATTTTGCGTTGTTCATCTCTCTCTTAATAGCTCCCATTGCTGCGAAGCAAGGTGCACACAGAAGATTGAATACGAGGAATGAATAAGCTGCAATCTGTGACATGCTGTTTGCAAGTGTTCCCCAGATTTCCTGTCCGTCTTCTGCAACTTCTGCAAATCCAAAGAGCTGTCCGAATGTACCTACAACGTTTTCTTTCGCTACAAGTCCTGTAATAGCAGCTACAGTCATCTTCCAATCTCCCCATCCGAGTGGTGTGAAGATCCAGGAAATCAAGTTACCGATTTTAGCAAGAACACACTCTGCCTGTGCTGCCTCCATAGCTGCTCCCTCAAGTCCATCGAAGTTCAGCATTCCGAATCCAGCATCTGTCCAACCGAAGTTCAATAAGAACCAAACAACGATTGTTGATAATGTAATAATTGTACCAGCTTTTTTGATAAATGACCAGCCACGTTCCCACATACTTCTAAGAACGTTACCAACTGTCGGCATATGATATGCAGGAAGCTCCATAACAAATGGTGCCGGATCTCCTGCGAACATCTTTGTCTTTTTCAAGATGATACCAGAGCAGATAATTGCTGCGATACCAACAAAGTAAGCACTTGGTGCTACCCATGAAGCGCCATCAAAAAGTGCTCCGGCAATCAGGGCGATAATTGGAAGTTTCGCTCCGCAAGGGATAAATGTTGTTGTCATAACAGTCATCTTACGGTCACGGTCATTCTCGATCGTACGGGAAGCCATAACTCCAGGAACTCCACAACCTGTTCCGATCAGCATCGGGATAAATGATTTTCCGGAAAGTCCAAACTTACGGAAAATACGGTCCATGATGAATGCGATACGTGCCATGTATCCGCAAGACTCAAGGAATGCAAGGAAAATAAATAATACAAGCATCTGAGGTACGAATCCAAGTACAGCACCAACTCCGGAGATAACTCCGTCTACGATCAGACCTGTTAACCAGTCCGCACATCCGATTCCTTCAAAGAAGCTCTGGGCTGCCGGAATAATCCACTCACCAAACAATGTATCATTTGTCCAGTCTGTCAATATAGAACCTACTGTTGTTACAGACACATAATATACAAGCCACATAACTGCTGCAA
>ERZ1673722.3755-NODE-3755-length-10537-cov-3.777142_pt1 | contig 10537 bp, 6 predicted proteins | sample MGYA00580222_ERZ1673722 | MGnify/ENA primary metagenome ERZ1673722 (study PRJEB41218, sample SAMN15661750) | gut metagenome | host: Homo sapiens | place: Canada: London | collected 2015-08-20/2019-03-30 | study: EMG produced TPA metagenomics assembly of...
CTTCTGAGCGTCTTCACGCAGCTCACCGTGCGAAGACAGTGCACGAGCGAACACGGCTTCACCGATGGCAGCCACAGGAGAACCACATTCCAGACCAGTCTGCACGGTCCACGTACCAGTACCCTTCATGCCGGCATGATCCACGACCACGTCCACGAACGGCTTGCCGGTCTCGGCATCCTTGTGGTGCAGAATCTCAGCGGTGATCTCGATCAGGTAGGAGTCAAGGTCGCCCTTGTTCCATTCAGCGAACACGTCGCCAATCTCCTCGGCATCCATGCCGAGTCCACGGCGCAGAATGTCATACGCCTCACCAATCACCTGCATATCGGCATACTCGATGCCGTTGTGCACCATCTTGACAAAGTGGCCGGCACCATCGGTGCCGATGTGGGTCACGCACGGTTCGCCGTTCACCTTGGCGGCGATGGACTGAAGAATCGGGCCCAAGGTCTTCCAGGATTCCGCAGTGCCACCGGGCATCAGAGACGGGCCGTTGAGCGCGCCTTCCTCACCACCGGACACGCCGCAACCCACGAAGTGGAAGCCCTTGGCACGTACTTCCTTCTCACGCTTGATGGTGTCCTTGAAGAAGGAGTTGCCACCGTCGACGATGATGTCGCCCGGTTCGAACACCTCTTCCAGCTGCGCGATGGTCGCGTCGGTCGGAGCACCGGCCTTGACCATGATGATGGCGGTACGCGGACGCTTCAGGGACGCGGCGAATTCCTCGAGCGTTTCGGCCGGCACGAAGTTGCCTTCGGTGCCATGCTCGTTCATGAGCTTCTCGGTACGCGAGTAGTGGCGGTTGAACAACGCCACCGTGTTGCCATGGTGCGCCAGATTACGCGCCAGATTGGAGCCCATCGTGGCCAGTCCAATCACACCAATGTTTGCTGTAGCTTCGGCCATGTGCCTTGCCTTTCGTTTGATTGTCCCATCGTCATCACGCGCGTCACAAAACAGCGCATCAGCGGAGGGAATCATTCCTTCAACGCTTGAAAGTGTATCCCGCTTACCACCCACACGCGAGGGCTGTCTTAGGTTCTACGCACCTTCTGCCCGCGAAGCGTAATTACTTGCCGGCCATTCACATACGCCCGGCCTTGGAAGGGTCGATATGCATGGTCTGGAAGCGATTGGCCATGTAAGCGTCGCTGTAGCGTTCGCTGAACCACATCGCGACCGGTGAATCCTGCGGCTGGCCGGCCATGCGCCCATACCAGCAATCCAAGGCCATCAGCGTGAAGGCAATGTCGATCACCATCAGCACCGTGCATACCGCAGTCAGCGAATACCGCACTTCCCATGGAATGCGATTAATCAGAGCCAGCAGTCGCGGTAACAGCCACTTGACCCACACCACACCAATCAGTCCCCAGAAGAACATGAATTGGCCCGAAGTACGTCCGTCGATGGACAGCCAACGGCCGGTGTAATCCCACGCGGTAATACCAAACGCCGCTTCCATGAACCAGCTGGTGCAATATTCGAACGCGCCGCCGATCACCGCCGAAGCGCAGAAAATCAAGAACGGATTCGCCTTCCACAGACGATTCAGGCACACGGTTACCAATACCGCACCACAGCCGTAAATCGGCGAGAACGGGCCCCACAGCAAACCAGCGCGGTCCTGAAGTTCACCGTTATACAGCGCCATATGGTAGATCGTCTCCACAATCAGGCCACCCACCGAAGCGATGGTAAACAGCCAGAAGATATTGAAAAAGTCCAGCGCAATATAGCCCTTGCCGGACTGGTCGCGGCCTAGCATGCCGGCCGCCACAGCCGATTCATAATCATCGCGATCGTCCATACGCCTGAGCGCGCGCTGCAGACGGCGTTCCTCGCTCAGGGAGGGATCGGCGGTCACCGAAATCACGACGAGAATAATCATCTGAATCAGCGGCAGCAGCAGGTTGAAGCCAAGGCCGGTCAGGGCCAGCGACAGCATGCCGTCGGCCAACGTCAACGGCATCAGCACGTAGGTCCAGCGCGCGGCATACCGGCGATGATTGCGCAGCAGCATCACGCCGAGCACAATCAGGCATGCGGCACTGACTACCAGCACCACCGCATGAATCGCGGACAGGATGAAGGTCAGGCTCATCGCATCGACGTGCACATGACCATCCAGAATCTCGCGCACGGCATAGAGGATGGAAATCACCATAATCGGCAATGTGGCGAGTCCGTCCAGCAGCACGACCGCGCCATAGATGCGCGCCAGAATCGGTAATCGCTTGGCGTTCAGGTTCAAGCCGGCGTCGTCCAGTTCGACGGCCACCAGATCGGCCACGACTGCGGACTCGGCGTCACGGTTCTCCCGCAGCTTGCCGGGGGTAGTGGCCGTGCCATCGTCCTTGAATTCAACCATGGTTTCCTCCCCACATAGCGTCCCCTCACCCTATCACCCGATTGCGGTTTTGCTGAACTTGATGGGCGGTCGGTACATGTCTGTCTACATTGCCGAGCACCGAGCCTATCCATCGCGTTCAGGAAACGTCCAAAAACCATCCAGAAATCTTGTCAATAAGTTCCAGAACGCCTTTCGCTCTGCCCAGCGACACACGATAAGCCGCTGGGCAGCAGCGTTATTCCGCCAAAAACATCATCAATCACCCCATTAATCTCCGGCAGCCGTATTACGCTACTACAAACGTAGCGCTACGATTAACGTATCGCTACGGAAAACGTAGCAACCAAGCAACACCAAGCTCCGGAGGTATCAGTGGGCAATATCTTCAAGGTCCTCAGACGCGACTTCCTGCGCCTGTTCAAGGTGCCGGCCGCATGGGTGATCCTGTTCGGCATGGTGTTCATCCCGCCACTGTATTCGTGGTACAACATCGTCGGCTTCTGGGACCCGTACGGCAATACCAAAGGCATCACCGTCGCCATCGCCAACAATGACGACGGCACCGACAACGCGCTCATCGGCAAGCAGAACCTCGGCGATCAAATCGTCAAGCAGATGAGAAGCAACGACCAGCTCGGCTGGACCTTCGTCACCGAAGCCGAGGCCATGGACCAAGTGGAATCCGGCAAGGCATACGCAGCCATCATCATTCCCAAAGACTTTTCCGACGATCTCGCCGGCGTGGTGACCGGCGGCAAGAGTCGGCCCACTCTGGAGTATTACGTCAACGAAAAAGCCAGCGCCATCGCCCCCAAAGTCACCGACGTCGGCGCGTCCACTGTGGACCGCACGGTCAATTCCACATTCGTCTCCACCGTATCCGAAGTACTTACCGAAGTCATCAATACGGTTGACGGCAAAGCCATCAGTACCGAAGACACCACCAAAGCCAAGGCCCTCACGGCCCTTGCCAAGGCCTCCGACGATGTGCAGCACACACGCAGCACCATCGCCAAGCTCACCACCAAACTCACCGACACCCCAGAGCAGACACGCACCGCACGTCAGGCGCTGGACGACGCGCGCACACTTGGCATCGACACTGCAGAAGGTCTGGCCGGCGTCTCCACCCTGATCGGCACTACCCAGACCAGTCTGAACGGCTTCGTCACCTCCACGTCCGAAGCGCTTGACCAAGGCTCAAGCCTGCTGAGCCAAGCCGCAGCACAGGCCAACCAAAGCGTGGGCACGGTAACCGGAACCATCAGCGCCGCCAATCAGCAGGTAGGCGGACTGATCAATACGGCGGAAGACCTCAACCAAGCGAACGCCGACATCATCGACCAACTCAAAGGGCTGCCGAACGCCAATCGAGAACCGCTGCAATCCGCCATTGCCACACTGGAAAGCCGCAATAGCGAGCTTGCCGGCGCACTGGGCAACCTCGATAGCCTGAACACCACTATCGGCAATGCCTCCACAGACACCGCCGGATTGGCGCAGCATCTCAATACCGCCACCCAAACCACGGTGCGCGAGGCCAATACCGCTCGCGGCACCATCACCTCCGGCGCCATTCCTCAGCTCAACACCGGTCTCAACGCCCTCAGCTCGACCGCCAGCACTCTGTCGACCGGCATCACGTCGCAAGGCTCACTCATCGATCAGTCGAAGCATACCCTCGACCAACTCGACAAAGCAGCCTCCACCACGGTGACCGCGCTGCGCGACACCGATAAGGCGCTGGCCGGCGTACAAACCAAGCTCGATACGCTGGTCACCGACATCAAAGCCCTGAGCATCTCCAGTTCACTCAGTTCCCTGATCGGCACCGACGGCAAACTGGATGCCGCCACAATCGCCGACTTCATGCTCTCCCCCACTGTTATCAGCGAACAGGCCGTCTATCCGGTCGCCTCCTATGGTTCCGGCATGGCACCGCTGTTCACCACCCTGTCTTTGTGGGTGGGCGCGTTCGTGCTCGTGGTCATGCCCAAACTCGACACCGACGACGAGGGCATCGACGATCTCACACCAACCCAAGGCTATCTCGGTCGCTTCCTGCTACTGGCCACGCTGGCTGCCGTCCAAGGCCTGGTCACGGCCATCGGCGATCTTGTCATCGGCATTCAATGCGCGAGCGCCCCAGTGTTTCTGCTCACCTGCGTCATCACCTCACTGGTGTATATGTCGGTGATTTTCGCCCTCTCCACCACGTTCATGCACGTGGGCAAAGGCGTATGCGTGGCGCTGGTCATTCTGCAGGTGCCGGGCGCCTCCGGCCTGTACCCGATTGAAATGATGCCCGCGTTCTTCCGCGCCATCTACCCGCTGCTGCCGTTCACCTATTCGATTGACGCGATGCGTGAAACCATCGGCGGCTTCTACGACGGCCTCTGGTTCGCCTATATCGGCAAATTGCTGGTTTTCGTGGTTCTGGCCTTTGCGCTTGGCCTCGGCGCCCGGCCGAAACTGGCCAATCTCAACCGCCTGTTCGCGCGGGAAATCAAGGAAAGCGACATGATTATCGGCGAGCCGGTGCATCTGCCCGGCAGCGAATACCGTGTCACTCAGGCCATTGCAGCACTGGCCGACCACGACGAATACCGTCATGCCATCGAACGTCGGGCCGCCAAATTCGCCTACCGTTATCCCCGGCTGCTGCTGGGTGCGCTTATTGCCGGATTCGTGGTGCCGGCCGCGCTCATTATCGTGTTTGCGCTGACCACCAGCGAGAAAATCGTAGTCATGGGCACATGGCTGGCATGGGTGCTCATCATCATGGGCTTCCTGATGGTCGTGGAATTCATGCGCGATTCCATCCGCCGCCAAACCGAGCTCGGCAGCCTCTCCGACGAGTCGATCCGCGCCATGCTGTACGGGCATAAGGCCAAGCGTCGCGACACCTCCGCCGAACGCCACGAAGAAGCGGACCCGAGCGCCGCTGTTACCGCAATCATCCCCACTATTCCGCCGACCAAGGAAGGCAGGCACGCACGATGAACACCATGTGGAAACTGTTTACCGGCGACATCAAACGCCTGACCAGCAACGTGGTCTCCATCATCATCGTGATCGGCTTGGTGATGATTCCCGGCCTGTTCACCTGGTTCAACGTGGCCGCATGCTGGGACCCGTTCTCGAATATGAAGAACCTGAAATTCGCGGTGGCGAATGTGGATGAGGGGTATCGTTCCGACCTGATCCCGGTGAAAGTCACGGTCGGCGATCAGGTGGTGAACGCGCTGCGCGCCAACAGTCAGCTCGATTGGACGATCACGTCCAAAGCCGATGCCGTCGAGGGCGCACGATCCGGCAAATACTACGCGGCCATCGTAATTCCGAAGTCGTTCAGCAAAGACATGATGACCTTCTTCTCCGACGACGTGCAGCATGCCGAACTGACCTATTACCGCAACGAGAAGAAGAACGCGCTGGCACCGAATCTGCTCAACGAGGGCACGGATGAGGTTGCGGCGGAAATCAACACCACGTTCGCTAAGACCATCACTTCGGCCGGGCTGGAAATCGCGTCTTCGCTGGCCGATCAGCTGTCCAAGCCCGAGGCCAAAGAGCAACTGAATACCTTCAACGCCAACATCGCCAATTTCGCCACACAGCTTGACGATACTGCGGATCTGCTTGGCACATACAGCGCATTGACCGATACGGCCGGCGCCTTGCTCGACACCTCGAACTCACTGATCACTCAGGTTTCCTCTGCCGCCAAACAAGGCGGCAAGGATCTTGCCAGCGCCAAACAGGAAGTCACCGACGTGGCCGGAGCCCTGGGCACCACCGCTGACGCGATGAGCAGCGCACTGGACGCGAGCGCCTCCAGTTTCGGCGCGGTGTCCGATTCCATAGACAAGCTGTATTCCGACGCGAATGATGGTGCCACCACGGTCGCCGACGAATTGGACCGTCAAGCCACGGCCATTGGCAAGCAGACGGAGAAATACACTGAAATTCGCAACACGTTGGCCGGCATACTGGGCAACGACTCATCCATCATCACGGCGATTGACCGTTCAATCGCACGACAAAACAGGCTGCGGCAAGCGCTGAATACGGCGGCGACCGATATTCGCCAAGGCAATCAGGACGCGCAGGATCAGCATGCGCAGGTCAAGAATCTGGCTGATCAAGCGCAGAACAGTATTGCCAATATCAAGTCAGATTTCTCGGCCACGGTGAAACCGCAAATCGACTCCCTGTCGTCCACCGTCGCTGACGCCTCCGGCATACTGAGTTCCGGCGCCACCCAGTTGGACTCCACGCTCGGCGACCTGAAAGGGACTTCCGACGACGCCAGCGATATGCTCAGCGACGCTCGCACTACCTTGGACAAGGTGTCCGGCAAACTGCGTTCCGCCGGCGCCGAACTGGCTTCGTTCAACAGCACACTGAGCGACGCACTAAACAGTGGCGATATGGGCATGGTCAAAGAGGTGCTGGGCAATGATCCCGAAACGCTGGCCAGTACGTTGGCCGCACCGGTGCAGCTCAGGCGCAAGGCCGTATTCCCGGTGGCGAATTTCGGTTCGTCGATGGCACCGTTCTACACGCTGCTGCCGCTGTGGGTGGGCGCGCTGCTGATGGTGGTGACGCTGAAAACCACCGTGTCTCGCCGGACGCGCAAAGCATTGGGCGATCCGCGGCCGCATCGGCTCTTCCTTGGGCATTACGGGGTGTTCGCGCTGATTGCGCTGCTGCAATCCACGGTGTCGCTCGGTGGCGATTTGCTGTTCCTGCGCGTGCAGGCCGTGCATCCGCTGCTGTTTATGTTGTCTGGATGGCTGGCCTCGCTGGTGTTCTCGTTCTTCACCTATACGATGGTGGTGAGTTTCGGCAATGTGGGTAAGGCAATCGGCGTGCTTATGCTCATCGTGCAGATTTCGGGTGCGAACGCTGCCTACCCGGTGCAGATGTTGCCCGACTTCATCGCCAAAGTCAGTCCGCTCTTGCCGCTCACCCATGCGGTGACGATGATGCGTGCGGCCATCGCCGGCATCTACGACATGGATTACTGGCGGGCCGCCGGAATGCTGCTGGCATTCGTGCCGCCGCTACTGTTGCTTGGGCTGTTGCTCAGGAAGCCACTGGTGCGGTTCAACCAGTGGTATGTAGCCCAAGTCGAGAGCACTAAAGTGCTGAGCTAGTAGGTATTATCCGGGAGTTGCCTACAAACGGCATGGACTTACCACCCTCAGTCTGGCTTTGCCAGCCAGCTCTCGCCAGCGGGAGCGTACGGGAGCATATTTCGAAGAGAAGAGATGACGGAGATGACAGACACGACGGCGACACCGCGCGGTGAGCGCACGCGCGAGGCGACGGATCGCAAGCTCATGCGAGCCACGCTGCAGATTGCGGTGGACCGCGGCATCAGCGGCGTGACCATCGAGGAGGTGGCCCGGCGCTCCGGTGTGGCCAAAACCACGATTTACCGCCGATATCATAATGCCGACGAGCTGCTGCACGAGATCAGCGCGATGTATCTGGCCATCCCGGATTCCGACCCAGTGCCCAGCCCCACGCGTGAGCATTTCACGCAACTATTGCAGCGATTGGTCGATTGGGTGCGCGACAACGACATCGACGTCAAGCGCGTGGGCATTGTATTGTCCAGCGAGGCCGAGTTCTTCCAGCACATCGTCGACCAAGTGGTGACCCCGTGGCTGGAGCGTGTGGGGGCGTTCCTCAAGCAGGGAGTCGCGCAGGGCGTGTTTCGCGAGGACGTTGACGAGAAGTTGCTGTTGTCCACGATTATCGGATCTTTGGTGGCGTATGAGGCCATCGAGGGCAAAGCAATGGACGACGACACCGCCTGGGCCTCGCGCATGGCCGATCTGCTGTGGCCAGCATTGCTGAAGTAGCGGTCTTACTCCTGAATCGAAGCCTCCTGGCGGGCGACTTCGAGGGCTTTGTTGAAGGCGTCGGAGGTCCAGCTGGCGCCGGCGACCTTGTCCACTTTGAGACCCTTCAGAGGTTTGCCGTCCACCACGCCGTTAATGGCTTTGGCGAAGTCGTCCTGATGGTTCTTGGAAATCGTGGTGAACGGGTGCCCAATGATATTGACGGTCTCGACGTTGCCGTCCTTGATGGTCAGATGGACGTCGATGGAATCCTCGCCTACCGGGCCGTACTGGCCGTTGATCGAGTAGTTGCCGTCCTTGTAGTTGCCGGTGTCCTTCTTGTCGGACGTGGTGGTGGACGGGTCGTTGTGCGACGAGCTGGAATCGGAGCCGTCGGAGCTATCGGAGCCGTTCGACTGGGATTGCGACTGCTCTTCCTGCGACTTCTCGGTCTCGCCCGAGTTGCCGGCGTACGCATCGTCCATCGGCGTAGCCTTGGATTCGCCGCACCCGGCCAGCAGCGCGCCAGCCACGACCAGTCCGGCCGCCGCCAATGTCGCGGATTTCTTCAACATATTCTTTTCGGTCATATTCACGCTCCTTAAGCCCCCCTCTGACGAGGGGGGCTGTCAGCGAAGCTGACTGGGGGAGAGACCATCAGCTTGCCATGTATTCCTCACATACTGCTCGATGCCCCTGACGGCCCTACTCCTCGCCGCCGGGTTTCGCGGCCTTGGTGGGGTCAGTGAAACCAATGGCGGTCTCGCCGTTCTGCGCGCCCTCGACCTGTGCACCCGTGGAGGCGGGCTTGCCGCCGGCCGCCTCGTAGGCCTTGCGCGCATCCTCGTCATTCCACTTCTCACCGACGAGCACGCCATGGTTGAGCATGATCTCGCGCTGCGCGCAGCTGGCGACCAGCGCATCGTGGGTGACCACGATAATCGTGGTGCCCTGCTCGTGCAGCTTGCGGAACAGGTCGAGCACGATTTTCTCGTTCTTCTCGTCGAGGTTGCCGGTGGGCTCATCGGCCAGAATCAGCTTCGGGTCGTTGATCAGCGCGCGGGCCACGCACACGCGCTGCTGCTCGCCGCCGGAGAGCTGGCCGGGCAGGTGGTGGGCGCGGTCCTTCAGGCCGACCTTTTCCAGCGCCTCCATGGCCTGCTTCTCATCGACCACCGAATGGTAGTACTGGGCCACCATCACGTTTTCCACGGCGGTCAGGTGCGGCACCAGATAGAACTTCTGGAACACCAGTCCGATGAGGTTCTTGCGCACGTCGGCCAGCTGCGTGGCGTTCAGGTCCTCCAGCTTGCGGCCTTCCAGCTTCACGGAGCCCTTGGAGGGCGTGTCCATGCAGCCAATCATGTTCATCAGCGTGGTCTTGCCTGAGCCGGAGGAGCCGACGATGGCGAGCCATTCGCCTTCCGGCACGGTCAGATTGAGGTCGTCCACGGCACGCAGGTCGCCGTAGATCTTCGAGATGTGGTCGAGTTCAAGTAGCATGACGTTTCTCTTTCTTTATTCTTCGCGAAGCACGACGGCGGGGTCGATGCGGGTGGCGCGGTGGACGGGCGGGATGGAGGCGACGATGGCGACCAGCGCGCTGAACAGCACGGAAATCAGGGCCAGCCACCAGTTGAATACGATGGAGCGTTCGAACACCGCCACGCACAGCCAACTGGCGAGTCCGTAGCCGATTGCGGTGCCGATGAGGCCGCCAATCAGGCCGTAGAGCGACGATTCGATGTAGAACTCGGTGCCGATGGCACGCGAGCTGGCACCGAGGGCCTTGCGCAGGCCAATCTCGTTGCGTCGCTGCGAGACGATCGAGCTGATTGTGGTGCCGACGCCGACGAGCGTCAGCACCAGCACCACCAGCGAGACGATCCAGAACAGCGTCTGCAGCATGGTGATGATGCGGGTGTCGGAGGCGGTGATCTTGGTGACCTGCTGTGCCTTGACGTGCATGGAGGTCATGTCGTTGATGCTGGACACCAGGCCTGCGAGGTCGCTGGCGCCGGCCGAATACTCGATGACGTCCACGCCGCGCGTGATGCCGGTGAGCTTGTTGACGTCGGCGTTGGTGGCGTAGATGATCGAGTCTTCGCTGCCGCCGGTGTCCACGATGCCGGCCACGCGGAATTCGGTACCGGAGGTGTCCATGATGTCACTGGAGACACGGCCGTCTTTGGTTTGCTGGTCGATCGAGGAGTTCGACGAAGTGCCGTTGGTGCTGGCGTTATCGGATGCACGGTAGCCGATGGTGATGGCGGAGCCGATTCTCAGGCCGATGGCGTCGGCGATGTCGCGTCCGACCAGCACC
>ERZ1673722.3764-NODE-3764-length-10517-cov-7.305964_pt1 | contig 10517 bp, 6 predicted proteins | sample MGYA00580222_ERZ1673722 | MGnify/ENA primary metagenome ERZ1673722 (study PRJEB41218, sample SAMN15661750) | gut metagenome | host: Homo sapiens | place: Canada: London | collected 2015-08-20/2019-03-30 | study: EMG produced TPA metagenomics assembly of...
TCCATCTGAGCAGCACCAGTGATCATGTTCTTAACGTAGTCAGCATGTCCTGGGCAGTCAACGTGTGCATAGTGTCTCTTCTCGGTCTGATACTCAACGTGTGCAGTAGAGATGGTGATACCACGCTCTCTCTCTTCTGGAGCCTTATCGATGTTCTCGAAGTCTACCTTTGCGTTTCCAGCAACTCTTTCTGCCAGAACCTTGGTAATAGCAGCGGTCAGAGTAGTTTTACCATGGTCAACGTGTCCAATGGTACCAATGTTACAATGGGTTTTAGTTCTTTCAAACTTAGCTTTAGCCATTTTATAACGTCCTCCTTAATTTGCGCCCCTGTATATGTGTGGGGCTAATATAGTTAATGTCAGGCTATCAATCATTATATGATATTTCACCTTGATTTACAAGCCTTTTTTAGATTTTATCATTTCTTATGATCAGCAAGAACTTTCTCCTGAACGTTCTTTGGAACCTGCTCATATTTCTCGAAGAACATAGAGTAGTTACCACGACCCTGAGTTCTGGAACGCAGGTCTGTGGAGTAACCGAACATCTCAGACAGCGGAACATATGCCTTAACCATCTTACCACCGCCGATGTCTTCCATACCTTCGATACGGCCACGACGGGAGTTGATATCACCGATTACATCACCCATGTATTCTTCTGGCATGGTAACTTCAACCTTCATGATAGGCTCAAGAAGAACTGGGTTACCCTTTGCCATAGCATCCTTGAATGCCATAGATCCGGCAATGTGGAATGCCATTTCAGAAGAGTCGACTTCATGGTAAGAACCATCGTATACATCAGCGCTTACACCCAGAACTGGGAATCCGCCAAGTACACCGGTCTTGGAAGCCTCTTCAATACCTTCGCCAACTGCTGGGATATATTCCTTAGGAATAGCACCACCAACAACGGAAGAAGTGAACTTGAAGGTTTCTTCTGCGTTTGGATCCATTGGTGTGAAGTGAACTTTACAATGTCCGTACTGTCCACGACCACCGGACTGCTTAGCATACTTGCTGTCTACATCAACAGCCTTAGTAAATGTTTCCTTATAAGCAACCTGAGGAGCACCTACGTTAGCCTCTACGTTGAATTCACGCAGCAGACGGTCTACGATGATTTCCAGATGCAGCTCACCCATACCGGAGATAATGGTCTGACCAGTCTCTTCGTCGGTACGAACACGGAAAGTAGGATCTTCTTCTGCCAGCTTTACAAGAGCGTCGCCCATCTTATCCTGGCTTGCTTTTGTCTTAGGCTCGATAGCGATATCGATAACTGGCTCTGGGAATTCCATAGACTCCAGGATTACTGGATGCTGTTCATCACAGATGGTATCACCAGTTGTGGTATTCTTGAAACCAACGGCTGCAGCAATATCACCGGAGTATACACGATCAAGTTCGTGTCTCTTGTTTGCATGCATCTGAAGGATACGTCCTACACGCTCCTTCTTATCCTTTGTAGCATTCAGTACATAAGAACCGGATGCTAAGGAACCGGAATAAACACGGAAGTAAGCTAACTTACCAACGAATGGGTCAGTCATGATCTTGAATGCAAGAGCAGCGAATGGCTCTTCATCAGAAGAATGACGTACTACTTCGTTGCCGTCCAGATCCACACCCTTGATAGATGGGATATCGGTTGGTGCAGGCATATATTCAAGGATCGCATCCAGAAGCTTCTGAACGCCCTTGTTACGATAAGCGGAACCGCAGCATACAGGAATAGCTGTACACTCACAGGTTGCCTTTCTTAATGCTTTCTTTAATTCATCTACAGATGGCTCTTCACCTTCCAGATACTGCATCATCAGATCATCATCCAGCTCGCAGATCTTCTCGATCAGCTCGGTGTGATATAACTCAGCATCATCCTGCATATCTTCTGGGATATCGCAGATAGCAATATCTTCGCCCTTATCATCGTTGTAGATGTAAGCCTGCATCTCGAACAGGTCGATGATTCCCTTGAATTCATCTTCCTTGCCGATTGGCAGCTGTAAAACGATTGGATTCTTGCCCAGACGGGTCTTGATCTGCTCTACTGCGCCGTAGAAGTTTGCACCAAGGATGTCCATCTTATTAATGAATGCCATACGTGGTACATTGTAAGTATCAGCCTGACGCCATACGTTCTCAGACTGAGGCTCAACGCCGCCCTTTGCACAGAAAACACCAACAGCGCCATCCAGTACTCGCAGGGAACGCTCAACCTCAACGGTGAAGTCAACGTGTCCTGGGGTATCGATGATGTTGATACGATGCTCTAATGCTCCAGCCTTTGGCTTGCAGTGATCCTGCAGAGTCCAGTGGCAGGTAGTAGCAGCGGAAGTGATGGTGATACCTCTTTCCTGCTCCTGAGCCATCCAGTCCATGGTAGCAGTACCTTCATGAGTATCACCGATCTTATAGTTTACACCAGTGTAATACAGAATACGCTCAGTCAGTGTGGTCTTACCAGCATCGATATGAGCCATAATTCCGATATTTCTGGTTCTGTCTAATGGATATTCTCTTCCAGCCAAGGGATTTTCCTCCTTAAAATTGTGAAAAAGGGAAATCTGCAATTAGAAACGGTAGTGAGCAAATGCCTTATTAGCCTCTGCCATCTTATGCATGTCTTCTTTCTTCTTTACAGATGCGCCAGTGTTGTTAGCTGCATCCATGATCTCGTTTGCCAGTCTCTCTTCCTGAGTCTTCTCGCCTCTCTTACGGGAGTACAGAGTGATCCAGCGAAGTCCAAGAGCCTGTCTTCTTTCTGGCTTAACTTCGATCGGCACCTGATAGGTAGCACCACCGATACGTTTTGCCTTTACTTCCAGAACTGGCATGATGTTGTTCATTGCTTCTTCAAATACTTCGATAGCGTCTTTTCCGGTTGTCTCAGCAACACGATTGAAAGCGCCGTATACAATTTTCTGTGCAACACCCTTCTTGCCGTCTAACATGATGTTGTTGATCAGCTTGGTTACAACCTTATTGTTGTAGATTGGGTCTGCCAGAACGTCTCTCTTCTGAGTATGTCCTTTACGTGGCACGTTACTTCCCTCCTTAATATGCTGCTTCGGAAACATTTCCTCAGCAGGTTTACATTAACTCGTCGGTACTCACATGTTTCCATAAAATGTGTTCGTGCGCGGTCTATATATTTTCCTGCAACCACAGGTTCAATATCACAATCCGGCACAACAAAGCAGTCCAGTATTAACTGACTGCAGTCACTTTACTGCTGTTAGTGATTCCAGTTTTAAATTTTAATTACTTTTTGTCTTTTGGTCTCTTAGCGCCGTATTTGGAACGAGCCTGCTTTCTGTTAGCAACACCTGCTGTATCCAGTGTACCTCTTACGATATGATATCTGGTACCTGGCAGGTCCTTTACTCTTCCTCCACGGATCAGAACAACGCTGTGCTCCTGAAGGTTATGACCTTCTCCTGGGATGTAGCTTGTTACTTCGATACCATTGGAAAGACGTACTCTGGCGATCTTTCTAAGTGCAGAGTTAGGTTTCTTAGGGGTAGCAGTCTTAACAGCGGTACAAACGCCACGCTTCTGTGGTGCAGATACGTTTGTTGCCTTCTTCTGTAAAGAGTTATAACCCTTCTGCAGAGCTGGTGCGGTAGACTTCTTTGCGCTGGTCTGTCTTCCCTTTCTTACTAACTGGTTAAATGTTGGCATCCTTTTCACCTCCTGTGATATTGACTGTTGGTTGCTGTGTCTTTCAGCTTGTTGTTATGCAAAGAGCAAAGCGCTTTGCACACACTTTTTTATTATAGCATGGTGAAAAAATCTGTCAAGTGGATTTTTTCAAATATTTTTGAGCTTTTCCAAATATTTTCAACTTTATTTTTCCCATGTTTTTAAAGGCCTATTCATTTATGCATTCAGGTAATCCAGGGCAAACTGTACATAGATACCGGTGCCATGATATAACACATCTTCATCTACATCAAAAGCAGGATGGTGATGGGCAGCGATAATGCCTTTTTCTTCGTTGCGGCAGCCAAGATAACCGAAGACGCCTGGTACGGTTTCCATATACACGCTGAAATCTTCTGCTCCTGTCATCTTCTTTAACGGGATCAGGGCATCTTCTCCCATTTCTTTTGATGCGGCTCCTCTTGCGATCTGTACCAGATCTTCATGGTCATTGATCAGTGGGCTTGGACCAAAGTAATAATCTACTTCTGCGCTGCAGCCATATCCCTTTACTACCGGCTCTACTACACTTTTAATCACTTCCGGCATGCTGTTTCTGAATTCTCTGTTAAATGCACGAACCGTTCCTGTCAGTTCTGCCTGGTCTGCAATGATATTTTCCTTGGTTCCGCCATTGAAGATACCTACTGTAACCACCAGTGCATTAAACGGATTGTTGATACGGCTTGGAATGGTCTGTAATGCCTGGATAGCTGCTGCTCCTGCGATAATAGCATCTTTTCCTTCATGAGGAGCACTTCCGTGACTGGATTTTCCATGGATTTTAATGGTAAAACGGTCGCTGCAGGCCATACGCTCGCCGGACTCAAAATTTACCTTTCCGGCAGGAACTGCAGACCAGATATGCATACCGAAAATGGCATCTACTCCTTCAAGGGCACCTCTCTTTACATATTCTTCGGACTTTCTTCCTATTTCTTCTGCCATCTGGAAGATCAGCTTTACAGTACCATGGATCTCATCTCTGTGAGCGCTTAAGATCTTTGCTGCTCCTAATAACATAGAAGTATGGCAGTCATGTCCGCAGGCATGCATTACTCCCGGATTTAAACTGCAGTAGCTTTTTCCCGGGTTCTCTGTAATAGGAAGGGCATCAATATCTGCACGCAACATTACCGTCTTTCCAGGCTTGTCTCCCTTAATGGTTCCTACACAGCCTGTGATCCCTTCAAATTCCTGTACTTCCACGCCCATTTTTTCCAGTTCTTCTTTAATAAAACGGGTAGTATTTACTTCCTTTGTACTCAGCTCCGGATGGGAATGAAGATAATGTCTGCACTGGATCACGTAGCTTTCCTGTTCTTTTGCAAGTTCTTTTACGTTCATTTTCATTCTCCCTTCGCCATTTTTTCCAGATAATCTGCAGCAAACTGTGCATATTCTGCAGAACCTCTGTGAAGAATATCTTCATCGATCTTAAATTTCTCGTTGTGGACCGGATAAACACAGCCCTTTTCTTCGTCGTAGCAGCCTAAGAATAAGAATACAGAAGATGGGATCTTATCCATAATATAGGAAAAGTCTTCGCTTCCTGTTGCTTTCTTTGCCTCTTCTATGCCATCTTCTCCATACAGTTTTACAGCTGCTTTTCTTGCAATGTCTGTAAGCATTGGATCTGCGTTTACAAGAGAAGGTTCAATATAGAAATACTCCAGTTCGGCAGTGCAGCCTTCTGCAGCAGCTGTGCATTCAACGATACGGCGCATGTTTTCTTCTACCATGGCACGGCACTCTTTTGAATAGCAGCGGACCGTTCCCTCCATCACTGCCTTATCTGTAATAATGTTAAACTGGGTTCCTGCCTGGATCTTTCCAACCGTTACTACCAGGGAATTGGATGGATCATTGATGCGGCTTACAATGTGCTGTAAGTTCATAAGGATGGAACTTGCTGCCACAATGGCATCTTTTCCATGCTGAGGTTCAGAGCCATGGGAGGAAACGCCGTGGACTGTAATGATGAAGTTATCACAGCTTGCCATCAGTTCCCCGTCCTTTACAAGAACTTTTCCGCTTGGTCCTGTTGGCCATACATGCATGCCCATAGCAGCATCTACATCATCTAAGTAGCCCTTATCTACATAGTAGCGGCTTCCATAGAATGCTTCTTCTGCAGCCTGGAATAATAACTTTACAGTTCCAGGAAGATTTTCTCTTTCCTCCCATAACAGTCTGGCTGCTCCTAATAACATGGAAGTGTGGCAGTCATGTCCGCAGGCATGCATCACTCCCTCATTCTCACTTTCAAATTCTACACCGCTGTTTTCTTTAATAGGAAGGGCATCAATATCGCCTCTTAATAATACGGTATGTTTTCCAGGCTTACCGCCTTTAATAGTAGCAATACAGCCAGTGTAATCCTCAAATGTCTGTACCGGGATCCCCAGCTCTTTTAAACTGGCTACCAGGTATGCTGTAGTATTTTTCTCTTTATAAGAAAGTTCCGGATGCTGGTGCAGATAGCGGCGGTCTTTTATGATCTGGTCGCTTAATTCTTCTGCTCTTTTTGCAAAGTTCATATTTTTAACTCCTCTCCAACTTTATTTTTTAAACATATACCTGCATACCGCACCGGCAATACAGGCTTTTTGTTCTTTTACAGTACAAAAAGACTGCTGCAAAATACAAATATTTCCATTTTGCAACAGTCCCATTTTACATCAACAATATGCGTCTGTCACGCATATGCTGAATTTTTCATTTTAGAGATAGATACCGCCGCCAGGTCCTAATGGCAGGTTAAGTGCTACCCAGATGATAACCTGAATGATCCATACAATTGCAAATGTTACAGAGAATGGAAGCATATTTGCAATAATAGTTCCAAGACCTACATTCTTATCATACTTATGGGCAAATCCTAAAATAACCGGAATGTAAGTAAATAATGGAGATAATGGATTGGTAATGGAATCACCAATTCTGTATACAACCTGGGTGATCGCCGGGTCAAAGCCCATTAACATCATCATTGGTACAAATACAGGAGCTAAGATCGCCCACTTTGCAGATGCAGATCCAATGAACATATTTACAATACAGGATAAAAGGATCAGACCAATTAACAGCGGGATACCTGTAAATCCAACATTACTTAACAGCTCTGCACCTCTAATGGCAAGTACGGTTCCTAACTTGGATACAGAGAAGAAGTTAGTGAAAATGGAAATGAAGAAACACATAAATACGTAGTTGCCCATTTCAGCAAAGCCCTGGCTGATATCAGCCCATAAGTCTTTGTCATTTTTGTATCTTCCAATAACAACACCATAAACAATACCAGGGATCATTAAGAACATGGTAACTGTAAATACGATACCTTTGGAGAATGCAGAACCACCACTGGTGATGGAACCATTTTCATCTGCCAGGATCGCTCTGTCACCGAAGACCGGTACGCACATAAGAACGATCACAATAATGTAGATCAGGATAGAAAGACCAGCTGCTTTGATACCCTTTTTCTGAACATCTGTCAGGTTAGATGCAGATTCATCAAAGTCATACTTTGCAAGTTCTTCTTTATTAATTGGGAAACGATGTAACAGTACTTTCTCTACCAGGACGGTTCCTACTACAGTCAGTACTACGCAGGAAACAATGAGGAAATACCAGTTAATAGCGATGGATGCTTCATAGTTTGGATCGATCATTCTTGCTGCCTGCTCGGTAAAGCCATATGCAAGTGCATCAGAAAGGCCTAACAGAACGTTTGCACAGAAGCCGCCTGCAACTGCTGCGAATGCAGTGTACATACCAAGAAGTGGATGACGTCCAATGGACATATACAGGATAGCTGCCAGAGGAGGCAGTACGATAAATCCTGCGTCACCAGCTACGTTTAAGTTAACTCCTAAGAACATGATGACTGCAGTTACGATCCAGCCTCTTGCTTTTCCAAGGAAATTAACCATAACAGATACCAGAAATCCGCTCTTTTCTGCAACAGAGGAACCGATCACTGCTACCAGTACCATTCCAAGAGGTGCGAAACCAGCAAAGTTGGTGATAACATTGGTCCACAGATAACGGATACCGTCAAAGGACAGAAGATTGAAGATCTCAATGGTAGATCCATCTGCCGGGTTTACTGCGTTAATTCCTGCTGCGCTGCAGATTGCTGAAATAACAGCAACGATGATCGCCAGTCCTAAGAACATAGTGATCGGATCGGGCAGTCTGTTACCGGCGCGCTCGATGGAATCAAGCATGCGGTCCAGCAGTCCTTTCTTTTCTATTTTCTCATTCATAATTGTGTCTCCCTCCTACTGTAAAAAAACAGTTAAAAAAGTTTGGTATTATTTTATAAAAGTTTTATTAAAATATCAATTAAAAATTTAAGTTTAAGTCCCGACTTATTTGTAAATTTACTGTATATTACTTAATTTTATTAAGTTGTAACTTTAATTTATTTTTTGTCAATCTCACATCTTTCGATGATTGTTTTTTTATAAATACAAAAGCACAGGGGTCACGACTGCTTCAGCCGGACCCCTGTGTCCTGTATTTGATCCCATTTTGGATCGATATTTGATTAACCTTGATTATTCTTCGGTCTCGTCATCATCCTCAGATGCATCTTCTGCATCCTCAGTTTCATCCATGCCCAGAACTTCTTCTGCTACATTATCCTCAGAAATCTCATCATCTTCTGCTCCGCTTAATGCGATCTCATCATCTTCTGACATAGAGATCTCATCGTCTTCTGCAAGAAGTCTGTCATCTGTATCCAGTTTTACGTTGCGGTAACGCTTCATACCTGTACCAGCAGGAATTGGCTTACCGATGATTACGTTCTCCTTGATACCGATCAGATGGTCAACCTTACCGTTAATAGCAGCCTCGGTCAGAACCTTGGTGGTCTCCTGGAAGGATGCTGCGGATAAGAAGGAATCAGTTGCAAGAGATGCCTTGGTGATACCAAGCATTACCTGCTTGCCTTCTGCAGGCTGTTTGCCCTGTGCGATCAGTTCTTCGTTCATCTCGTTGAAGTCAAGAACATCCATGGATACACCTGGGAGAACATTGCTGTCGCCGCTCTCTTCGATACGGATCTTCTTTAACATCTGGTGTACGATCATTTCGATATGCTTATCGTTGATCTCAACACCCTGGAGACGGTATACACGCTGAACTTCCTGGATCATGTAATCCTGTACAGCACGAACGCCCTTGATCTTTAAGATATCATGTGGGTTTACGCTACCTTCAGTCAGCTCATCACCGGCTTCAAGGATCTGGCCTTCCATAACTTTAATTCTGGATCCGTAAGGAATCAGATAGGTCTTGGAATTGCCGCTTTCCATATCAGTAACAGTAATTTCACGTTTCTTCTTAGTATCCTTAATGTCTACTACACCGCCGAATTCAGTGATGATAGCAAGACCCTTTGGCTTACGTGCCTCAAAAAGCTCCTCAACTCGAGGAAGACCCTGTGTGATATCGCCGCCGGCAACACCACCGGTATGGAATGTACGCATGGTCAGCTGTGTACCAGGCTCACCGATAGACTGAGCTGCGATGATACCAACTGCTTCACCAACCTGTACAGGCTGTCCGGTTGCCATGTTTGCGCCGTAGCACTTAGCACACACACCAATGTGGGACTTACAGCTTAATACGGTACGGATTTTAACAGACTTACGTCCCATCTTGTTCAGAACCTTCATAACTGCTGCTGCACGCTTTGGTGTACACATATGGTTAGCCTTGATCACTACTTCGCCTGTATCCGGATCAGTAATGGTCTCAGCAATATAACGTCCTGTAATTCTCTCTTCCAGGTCCTCGATCACTTCGTTGCCGTCCATGAAAGCCTTGATCTCCATGTAAGGGATCTCTTTGCCTTCGCAGCAGTCAACTTCACGGATAATCAGATCCTGGGATACGTCTACCAGACGTCTGGTCAGGTAACCAGAGTCAGCGGTACGAAGAGCGGTATCGGACAGACCTTTACGAGCACCATGAGCGGAGATGAAGTACTCCAGTACGTCAAGACCTTCACGGAAGTTAGACTTGATAGGAAGTTCGATGGTGTGACCGGTTGTATCTGCCATCAGTCCTCGCATACCAGCTAACTGCTTGATCTGCTTATCAGATCCTCGCGCACCAGAGTCAGCCATCATGAAGATGTTGTTGTACTTATCCAGTCCTGTTAACAGGTCATGGGTCAGCTGATCATCGGTGGTCTTCCAGGTTTCGATAACTTCTTTATAACGCTCCTCCTCGGTAATAAGACCGCGGCGGTAGTTCTTTGCGATATGGTCTACAGTTGCCTGAGCGTCAGCGATCAGCTTCGGCTTGCTTGCAGGTACGGTCATATCGGAAATAGATACGGTCATAGCTGCTCTTGTAGAGAACTTGTAACCAATTGCCTTAATATCATCCAGTGTAACAGCAGTCTGGGTAGCGCCATGAACATTGATAACTTTTTCAAGGATCTGCTTTAACTGCTTCTTAGCTACGTGGAAGTCAACTTCCAGCTTTAATTCATTTTCAGGAATGCTTCTGTCTACAAAGCCTAAGTCCTGAGGAATGATCTCATTGAAGATAAAACGTCCGATGGTAGACTCGATCACACCAGTCTTAACAGTGCCGTCTGGCATTGTCTTATTGACTCTTACTTTAACTCTGGAATGAAGAGTTGCCTCCTGGTTCTCATATGCCAGGATTGCTTCGTTTACACTCTTGAAGATCATGCCTTCGCCCTTAGCGCCAGGACGTTCCTGGGTCAGATAGTAGATACCAAGTACCATATCCTGTGAAGGAACGGCTACAGGACCA
>ERZ1673722.3774-NODE-3774-length-10494-cov-4.549670_pt1 | contig 10494 bp, 7 predicted proteins | sample MGYA00580222_ERZ1673722 | MGnify/ENA primary metagenome ERZ1673722 (study PRJEB41218, sample SAMN15661750) | gut metagenome | host: Homo sapiens | place: Canada: London | collected 2015-08-20/2019-03-30 | study: EMG produced TPA metagenomics assembly of...
CAGATGTTTCTCAGCATCTCGTCGGAATTTGGAATGACCGGCGGACACTTGTCAGGCCGGACAGGGGCAATCCGCTCGCACATGGCGGCAATCCGCCGGGTGTTGGTGATCACGACCTCCTCCGCCTTGTCGCTTCCCAGGTACTCAAACTCGCGGAGCATTTCCTCTGTCGTGCGGAAATAGAGAGGGGGCTGATCGTCGCAGTCCTTAAAGCCTTTTCCCGCCATGATAATCCGCCTGTAAACCTCGTCCTCCGGATCCAGAAAATGCACGTCGCAGGTGGCGCAGACTGGTTTGTTAAACCGCTCTCCCAGCTCCACAATCTTCCGGTTCAGATCCTTTAAATCCTCCTCTGACTTCACAACGCTCTTTTCATCCCGCAGCATGAAGCCGTTGTTTCCCAGGGGCTGGATCTCCAGATAGTCGTAAAATTCAGCAATTTTATTGATCTCCGCCTCCGGCACGCCTCTTAAGAGAGCCTGGTAAAGCTCTCCCGCCTCGCAGGCAGATCCGATAATCAGGCCTTCTCTGTATTTCATGATTTCGCTTTTGGGAATTCTCGGCCTCTTGGCATAGTAAATCAGGTTGGAGTCTGACACAAGACGGTATAAATTAATCCGGCCAATGTCGTTTTTCGCCAGAATAATAATGTGATTGGTCGGCATTTTCCGGATCGTCTCCACGCTCATCTGGCTGTGTTCGTTCAGCTGGGTCAGATTTTCAATGCCCCTCTGCTTTAACATTTCCACGAATTTCACGAAAATTTCTGCCGTAGCTCCCGCGTCGTCCACTGCCCGGTGATGATTTTCAAGGGAAATTTTCAATTCCTTAGCCACCGTGTCCAGCTTAAACCGGTGAAGATTGGGGAGCAGGAACCGGGCCATGGAAACGGTATCCAGAATGGCAGGCTCAAAGGTCATTCCCAGGAGCAGGGCGTTGTGCTTCATAAAGCTCATATCGAAAGAAGCGTTGTGGGCAACCATGACAGCGTCCCCGCAGAATTCCAGAAACTTTGGCAGCGCCTGCTCAATAGTGGGCGCATTTAAAACCATGTTGTCGCTGATGCTTGTCAGCTTCTCAATCTCAAAAGGAATCGGGACTTCCGGATTGACGAATGTAGAAAATTTGTCTGTAATTTTTCCATTTTCCACTTTTACTGCGCCAATTTCGATAATTTTATTCTTAATGGGACTGAAGCCGGTGGTCTCGATATCGAAGACAACGCAGGTGTGATCCAGGGACTGTCCCGTCTCATTCTCTGCCAGCTGCTTCATATCGTCTACCAGATAACCCTCCACTCCATAGAGAACCTTGAAACCGTCTCCTTTTTCCACTGCATGGTTGGCGTCAGGGAAGGCCTGGACACAGCCGTGATCCGTCACTGCGATGGCGTCCATGCCCCATTTTTTTGCCCGCTTGATAATATCCTTCACTTCGGAAACGCCGTCCATATCGCTCATCTTTGTATGGCAGTGAAGTTCCACACGTTTTACCGGACTGTTGTCCATGCGCTTTCCCGTGAAATCCTCACACTTCTTAATTCCCACAACCGATCCTAAGGTCAGCTCCCCGTCGAACCGGTCGATAGTAGCTACTCCTTTCAGACGGACGAACTGTCCCGGAGCGGTGGCCGCCTTTAAATCGTCCACCGCCTCCTCTTTGGCGAAAATTTTCACTCCGATGGTGTCAGTAAAATCAGTAATGGTAAAGATAAACAGCTGCTTTCCGCTCCGAAGCTCCCTGTTCTCACAGGTCAGGATTTTTCCGCGGATTGCCACCTCGCCGATTTCTCCCTCAATCTGGTGAATTTCTATGGTCTCATCGTCAAAGCCGCGGCCGTAAAGCACGTCCGGATCCTCGGAACGGCGGTATCCTCCGAAGCGGCCGCCCTCTCTCTTCTTAAAATCCTTTTTGCCGAACTCTTTTTTATTAATCTCTTTTTTGCCGGCTTCCTTTTTACCGGAATCCTGACGCCCTGCTTTCTGGACTTTTCCACCATCTGCCGCCGGAACTGCCGCTTTCAGCCGGCCTGGCGCCAGTTCTGCCTCCGCTTCGGGCGCATAGACGGAAGCATCGTAAAAGGGCGTGTCCTCCCCTTCTGCTCCTGGAAACTCTGTCCCGTCTCCAGAGGCAGCCATGGCGTCAAGGTAGGCGTCATAGCCCGGATCCAGGGTTTTCTTCTGGCGGACCCGGTACTCCTCGTCAATTTCCAGAGGCAGCCCGCACCGCTCCGTAAAGATCTTCTCCAGCACCCGCTTCAGCTCTGCCGTTTTGTCTCTGGCGATCATGGTATCTTCCAGAACCATCTCCATCACGTCATGTTTCGGAAAACTGCACTCCGCTTTGCGGAACATGTTGTAGAGAAGAATACTGTAATTTTTAAGCTCCATCAAAATACTGTCCTTGTAGACCATCAGAAGCTTCTCAGGAGTATACTGTTCGGATAATTTAAATTTTTCCTGAATTTTAATCGTGACTCTCTTTCCGGGAAACAGCTGATCCTTAATTCCCTTCTCCAGCCCGTAAATATTCTGCTTGTGAATCAGTCTGGGACACACGATATAAACGCGAATAGAGCTTCTGTCCCTGGAGGCGGTGACACGTTCCACTTCCACCAGTTCTAAAAGCTCTCTCAGATTGTCTGTAATATGTAAATCAGGAAATACGTCTAAAAAAGGCTTCATTCCTTCTCACCTGCGTTTTTAAGCATTTGATCAAGCTCTGCCTTCAGTGCGTTTAACAGCTCTGCCTCCGGAACCTTGCGGATCACCTCTCCCTTCTTGATCAAAAGGCCTTCTCCGATTCCGCCGGCAATTCCCAGATCTGCCTCCCTGGCTTCTCCGGGGCCGTTGACAACGCAGCCCATCACCGCCACTTTAATATCCAATGGATATTCCTGCACCATGGTTTCCACCTGGTTGGCCAGACCGATGAGATCGATCTGCGTCCGTCCGCAGGTAGGGCAGGACACCACCTCCACTCCTCCGGTGCGGAGTCCCTGTGTTTTTAAAATCAGTTTGGCAGATTTTACCTCCTCCACCGGATTTCCTGTCAGGGAGACGCGGATGGTATCTCCAATGCCCTGGTTTAAAATCAGGCCCAGGCCGATGGCAGACTTGATATTTCCGGAGAGAATCGTTCCGGCTTCTGTGATCCCTACGTGAAGCGGATAAGGAGTCTTTTTGGCGATCAGCTCATGAGCTTTTACGCACATCATCACATCGGAAGACTTAATGCTGAGCACCAGATTGTCGTATCCCATACGCTCGATCAGGGCGGCCTTGTCCAGAGCGCTCTCCACAATGCCCTCCGCCGTCACACCTCCATACTTCTCGATCAGATGCTTCTCCAGAGAGCCGCTGTTCACGCCTACCCGGATGGGAACGCCGTACTCCTTCGCCTTATCCACAACCGCCTGCACTCTCTCCTCAGAACCGATATTTCCAGGATTAATCCTGATTTTATCGGCGCCGCACTCAATCGCCGCGATAGCCAGACGGTAGTCGAAATGAATATCAGCCACCAGCGGGATGTGAATGGCCTTTTTAATGGTTTTCAGGCTTTCAGCCGCCTCCATAGTCGGAACGGCCACCCGGATAATATCGCAGCCTGCCCGCTCCAGCTCCAGAATCTGGGCAATGGTGGACGCGCTGTCCTCAGTCTTTGTATTGCACATAGACTGAATCAAAACCGGATTGCCGCCGCCGATAACGCGGCTGCCGATTTGAACTGGTTTCGTTGAAGCTCTGTATGTCATAATAGATTCCTCCGATCAGAACAAATTTGCAATATCGTTAAACAAAATCAAAACCATCAGCGTCATGAGAACCGCCATGCCTGCCATGTGGATCATGCCTTCCTTTTCCGGATCCACCGGTTTTCCGCGGACAGCCTCAATCAGGATAAAGACCAGGCGTCCTCCGTCCAATGCAGGAATGGGGAGCAGATTCATAATACCCAGGTTGGCGCTTAAAATCAGGCACATATTGGCCAGATTTATGAGCACCGTCAGAATTCCATAGCTGCTGCTTGCCTCTACCGTCTGGTCAATCATGACCACAATGCCCACCGGACCTGCCACGTCCTTTCTGGACACCTGGCCGGTAACGAGCATTTTCAGGCTCTGGAAGGTCAGATCCACCATATACCGCAGTTCATAGGCGCTGTACTGAATCGTCTCAAACAGAGACTTCGGCGCTCTGGGAATCCCGCCGGAAATGCCCATCAGATAGCCGCCTGTCTCCTCCGAGTAAGCCGGAGTCACTGCCGTTTTGTGAGTTTCGTCCCCTCTCCTGTATTCCAGGTTCACAGTCTCGCCGGGATGAAAGGTATTATACATGGCCACCTCCTGGTAGAGATGAATCCGTTTTCCATTCATTCTGGTAATGACGTCCCCCGTCTGAAGACCTGCCTCAGCTGCAGGCGATCCAGTCTGCACCTGCACGATTTCAGGAGGCTGGCACCCTGCGTAGGCTACCACGGCGATTCCACAGGCGAGAGCCAGGATAAAGTTAAATACAGGGCCGGCCGCAATGGTGAGAAAGCGGGCCAGAATGGGCGCTTCGTGGAACGCCAGCCCGCTCACCGGCGTGCCGTCCGGCGCATACCGGACAACAGGCGGCTCATTCCCCTGCTCTTCCGGTCTGTCGTATTCCTCTTCCAAAGCGCATATATCCTGCCCTGTCTCAGAAGAGAGCGCATTCTGTGCCTCCTCTTCCTCATCCAAAAGCAGCCCGCTCTTTCTGCGGATATCCTTTTCTGCCTTCTCCTCAAAATCCTCCGGATCCTCGTCCTCTCCCAGCATCATGCAGGAACCGCCGAATGGCAGAAGCTTCAACGAATATCTGGTATCCCCTCTCTTAAAGCTGATAAGCCTTGGTCCCATCCCAAGGGAAAACTCCAGAACGCAGATTCCACCCAGCTTTGCAAACAGAAAATGGCCGAATTCATGGAATAAAATAATCAGTCCGAATACCAGAACCGCCGCAAGCAAACTTAACAATCTACCACCTGCCCTCTCTTGTTTTATGGTTTATAAAAAATGACGTCTTAAAAACTCGCAGGTTTCCTGCTCTGTGTCTAAAATTTCCTCTACAGAAGGATTCTCAATCACCTGGTGCTGATCCATAGCGGCCTCAATCATATCTGTGATCGTCAGATAGCCGATTTTCCGGTCTAAAAACGCCGCTACCGCCAGTTCGTTGGCCGCGTTGAACACAGTTGGAAGGGAACCGCCACATTTTCCTGCCTCTCTCGCCAGAGCCAGGCCGCGGAAATTCTCATAATCAGGCGCCTCAAAGGTAATCTGCCCATGTTTTGTGAAATCTAACCGCTCTCCCGGCAGAAACCGCCTCTCAGGATAGTAGAGGGCGTACTGGATGGGAAGCTTCATATCAGGTGTTCCCAGCTGGGCTATCACAGCCCCGTCCTCAAACTCCACCATAGAGTGAATCACACTCTGCGGCTGAACCACCACCTGAACCTGATCCATGGACACGCCGAACAGCCATTTCGCCTCCATCACCTCCAGGCCCTTGTTGACCATGGTGGAGCTGTCAATGGTGATCTTTCTGCCCATCGTCCAGTTGGGATGCTTCAGCGCATCCTCCACCTGAATGTCCATCATCTGCTCTCTCGTCCTTCCGCGGAAGGGACCGCCGGAAGCCGTCAGCAGAATCTTATGTATTTTATTATGAGTTTCTCCGTTTAAGCACTGGAAAATCGCGCTGTGCTCGCTGTCTACCGGCAGGATCTTCACTCCCGTCCGCTCAGCTAACGGCATAATAATATGGCCTGCCGTCACAAGGGTCTCCTTATTGGCCAGAGCAATGTCCTTTCCAGCCTCCATAGCGGCGATGGTCGGACGGATACCGATCATTCCCACAATCGCCGTCACCACAATCTCAGCAGACGGCTCTGTGCAGACCTCAATCAGACCATCCATTCCAGACAGTACCCGGACGTCCAGATCCTTCACCGCAGTCCGCAGTGTTTTCGCGTCCTCCTCATCCCATACAGCCGCAAGCTTCGGGCAAAACTCCCGGATCTGCTGCTCTAACAGAGTAATATTCCTTCCAGCTGCCAGAGCCGTTACCTCTATATCCTGATTCGTCCGCGCCACTTCCAGGGTTTGTGTGCCGATGGAACCAGTGGAACCCAGAATTGCAATTTTTTTCATATCTTCCTCCGTTCTCTTTCGCGTCAGCATATCAGAAAACACACAGCCAAAGCCGCTTCCATCTTTAGCCCAGAAGCGTCAGGGCAAAGAAAATAGCCGGCGCGGTAAAAATCATGCTGTCAAAGCGATCCAGCACTCCGCCGTGGCCGGGAATCAGATGGCCGTAATCCTTCACATCATGGTTTCTCTTAATGGCAGAAGCCGCCAGATCCCCGATCTGCGAGATCACCGCCGCAATGGCGCAGGCAATGGCGCAGATAACGGCAGGACTCACGATCTCTTCCATTCTGCCGCCGAATACAGCGCCGAAAATCATGCCCAGCAGAGCCGCGCCCAAAACGCCTCCTACGGCTCCCTCCACCGTCTTCTTCGGACTCAGGACAGGAGTCAGCTTGTGCTTTCCAAACAGCATTCCGGCACAGTAGGCGAAAGTGTCGCAGCCCCAGGAGCTTAAAACAATCAGCCATACCAGATACCTGCCATCGGCCATTGCGCGGACCTGATATAAGTAGGACAGCATCACAGCCAGATAAAAAATGCCGAAAAACGCCACTGTCACCTGCTCGGTCTTATAGTGTGGAAATGTAACCACATAGATAGCCATCAATACCATAAGCGCCATGATAGCCATCAGCACTATGTACTCTTCCCTGTGAAACCACAGCAGGATGTAATAAAAAATCCCGGCGGCGTATCCGGCGAATCCCGGCGCCTTCTTTTCTATCTGCACCACACGGTACAGCTCGAACATTCCAATCAGGGACAGAGCCGCCGTGACGGCAAATAAAAGGGTTCCGCCGGTTCCGACGATTAAAATTGCCAGAATTACAAGCACAATTCCGCTGATCAGTCTGGTTGTAAACATGACATTATCCCCTCTTTCGTTATTTGGCGCCGCCAAACCGCCGCTCTCTCGTATTATACTGGGCAATGGCCTTTACCAGCTCATCCCTGTTAAAATCAGGCCACAGGCAGTCTGTAATGTAGATCTCGCTGTAGGCCAGCTGCCAGAGCAGATAGTTGGACAGGCGGATCTCACCGCTGGTGCGGATTAACAGATCCGGATCCGGAATCCCCGCCGTGTCCAGGTAGGAAGCCACCGTCTCCTCTGTCACCTGATCCGGATTGAGAACGCCGGCCTGAGCATCCTTCATCATGCGGCTGACTGCCCGGCGGATCTCATCGCGGCCTCCGTAATTGACAGCAATGACGAAGGTCATGCCAGTGTTGGCGGCAGTCTCCTGCTCCAGGCGGTCAATCCCCTCAATAATATCGCTGTCAAAGCGCGTTCTGTCTCCAATCATTTTAACCCGCACGTTGTTGGCCTTGGCAATCTTCAACAGACGCTTTAAGTAGTAGCGGAACAGCTGCATGAGAGCGCTGACCTCTTCCACAGACCGCTTCCAGTTTTCAGTGGAAAATCCGTAAACTGTCAAATATTTGATTCCCAGTCTGGCGGCGTCCTCCACCGTTTTTTCTACTGTGACGCAGCCCTGCTTGTGGCCTGCCGTTCTGGGAAGTCCCCTCTTTTTGGCCCATCTGCCGTTTCCATCGAGAATAAGAGCCACATGGGCCGGAATTGCCATCTTAGAAATATCTGTTTCCATCATATCCTCCCACCACGAAAAACAAGGGGCAGGAGTACCTGCCCCGGTATGTTTTTTATACTGTCATAATCTCTTTTGTCTTGGTATCCACAGCCTTGTCAATCTTGTCGATCATCTTGTCAGTCAGCTTCTGGATTTTCTCCTCTGCATCAGATAAATCGTCCTCAGAAATCTCGTTGGCTTTCTCCATCTTCTTAAAGGTATCGTTGGCGTCGCGGCGGATATTTCTCACAGCTACCTTAGCGCCCTCGCCCTTCTTCTTCACGTCCTTAGCCAGCTCTTTTCTGCGCTCCTCAGTAAGCTCCGGGAAAATCAGGCGGATTACGGAACCGTCGTTGTTCGGGTTGATTCCCAGGTCAGAGGTGAGAATTGCTTTCTCGATCGCCTTCACAAGGCTCTTCTCCCACGGCTGGATCTGAATCATTCTCGGCTCAGGAACAGAGATGTTGGCAACCTGCTGAAGCGGAGTCGGAGCTCCATAGTAATCTACCTTCAGCTTATCTAATACGTGCGGATTCGCGCGTCCTGCACGGATGGAGCTGAACTCGTTTAATAACGCGTCGTAGGACTTCTCCATCTTATCTTCAAATACTTTCATTTTCTCCTGCATAAAAAATCCTCCTGTTATGCGGTCACTACCGTGCCGTTTATTTTCCCCTGCATCGCGTTGGCAATGCCGTCCTTTTCATTTAAGCTGAATACTGCCATAGGAACGTGGTTCTCCATGCACATGATGGAAGCCGTCAGATCCACCACAGCCAGCTGCTTGTCGATCACTTCCTGAATGGAAATGGTGTCGTACTTCTTCGCCTCCGGATTCAGCTTCGGATCGCTGTCATAAACGCCGTCAATGGCCTTGGCTAACAGAATGCAGTCAGCCTCCATCTCAATGGCTCTCAAAGCGACGCCTGTATCTGTAGAGAAGTACGGGTGTCCCGTACCGCCTGCGAAAAATACTACCTTGCCCTGCTTAAAATATTTATTGGCTCTGTCCTTGGAAAAGAGCTTGGTCATAGCGCCTACGGCAAACGGCGTCAGAATCTCAGTCTCCATGCCTGTGCTTCTGAAAATCTCAGAAACATAGATGCAGTTCATCACTGTAGCCAGCATACCGATCTGATCTGCCTTTGTGCGGTCAATGGCATTGCTCTGGCGGCCTCTCCAGAAGTTTCCGCCTCCAATCACCACACCGACCTCAATGCCTGCGTCCACAGCCAGCTTCACCTGTCTGGCAACTTCCTTGACAGTCTCCTCGTCGAAGCCTGTCTTCTTCTCTCCTGCCAGGGCTTCGCCGCTTAATTTCAGCAATACGCGTTTCATTTCCATAAATCTGATCTCCCTGTTTTCTTGTAATGGGGCGGAATCCGAAAAAACAGCCGGGACCCTGGCGGATACATGAAATATCTGGCAGAATGCCCGGCGCGCAGATCCTCTCCTCCTGCCCGCTTAGGGCTATTGTACCACAGAATGCGGGTTTGCGCGAGGGGATTTTTTATGAAATTTTTTGAAGAATAGTAAAAAAAGTGTCGCTTAACAGGTTATTAAGCGACACTTTTTTGTATAGATTTTTTAATATTAACTTTTATCTAGAAGTTCCTTACAGTATTGTCTTTGTTTCGATTCCTATCTATTGCAGTTTCCCGCAGGATACTGACGATTCATCATCAGATACTACTTATATCCTTTTTCTGCCTCATATGCTGCGATTAAATTTCGGTTGGCCAGTTCTGTTTCATTCAGTTCCTGCTCATTAAACGAATCAGCCTCTACCGTTCCCTGATACCATTCGCAGGAGTCAAAATACGACTGTAAAAATGTATCATTAAATTTTCTGCCATGACGTGCATAAATCTCGTTTCTGGCAATTTTACACTCCTCTGCGCTCAGCCCTTCCAGATCGCTGTTTGTCAGAAGAACCGTATTGCTGTCTGGAAAGATCCATCCTGCCTCAGTCCTGGCTGTGTTTTCCTGATTTTTTGTCTCAGACACAGACGCTTCAGACGGCGCCGTTTCGTTTATGTTGTCTTCGCATGTATAGTCGTCCTTCTTGGATGCAATAGCGTCCTTATAGAGTTCTTCTAAAGTTTTATATCCATAATAGCTCCAGCGTTTGGCTCCATAGCTGTCATTTCCGCTGGTATCAAAATAAACAGTTTCATAAGGAGTAGCATAGTCGCGCACATCGACTTCTGTTTTCCCGTCTCCATTTACCATAATATTTTCAAATCTTGTATACCAGTAAACTTCATTGACCTGATCATAAGTCTGCTGGCTGTCAGCATAATAATTTCTAATGCTGGCTTTATAAACCAGATACAGATAATTTCCGGCTCCATCTTTGGAGGTGAGTAAATAATTTCCCAAATATGAGAGATTTTCCAGCTTTTTATCTTCTTTCCATTGAGCTGCATGAGAGATGTACTCATCAGATGCCTGTTTCTGCATTTCAGCCAGTGCAGTCTCGTCAATCTCGCTTGCTTTTCTCACATAGCTGTTCAGCCCCTGAACGGTATACTGCTTTTCTAATGATTCCGGAACTTTTCCTAACTGCTCTGCTAAAAGCTCAACATTGCTGTCGGAAATAGATACAGTAATCGTATCTCCATTTGACAGATCTCTGGATTTATCGCAGCGAAAAGCATCGCTTCTTAATTCTGTTCCGGTATAGGTCAGACTTGCTCTTCCCTCAGGAGCAGTTCCTGTAAATTC
>ERZ1673722.3779-NODE-3779-length-10482-cov-19.971516_pt1 | contig 10482 bp, 5 predicted proteins | sample MGYA00580222_ERZ1673722 | MGnify/ENA primary metagenome ERZ1673722 (study PRJEB41218, sample SAMN15661750) | gut metagenome | host: Homo sapiens | place: Canada: London | collected 2015-08-20/2019-03-30 | study: EMG produced TPA metagenomics assembly of...
GAGCGATGGCAACCGGTTGGATCAATCTGGGAGGAACCTGGTATTACCTGAACCCAGGCAATGGTGATATGGTGGGTGCCGGCTGGCATCTGATCAATAACAAATGGTATTACTTTGGCGGAAGTGGTGCTATGTACAGCAATCGCTGGATCGGTAACTATTATGTCGGTGGAAACGGTGAGATGCTGACGAACACCTGGGTTGGTTCTTACTGGGTTGGAGCAGATGGAAAATGGATTCCTAATTATGACCCGGATGTTAATGCCAACTGGGTGAAATCCGGAAATACCTGGTACTATCAGAGACCGGATGGAAGCAAACTGACAAATTCATGGAAGAGAATTAATGGAAGCTGGTATTACTTTGGCGCAGACGGTGCCATGACAACCGGATGGAAATATGTAGATGGTTATAAATTCTACTTTGGCACAGATGGAAAAATGGTACAGGATGTAGACAAGCTGATTGGGAAACAGTCCAGCTACAGAATTACCGTAAACAGAGTTAAGTGTCAGGTTACTGTATATGCGGCAAATGAAACCGGTAATTATTGTATTCCGGTAAAAACATTTACCTGCTCGGTAGGTAAAGCAGGAACACCAACACATGCAGGAACCTATGCAACCCTGAAGAAACAGAATCCAGTAGAGTTGATGGGACCGTCTTGGGGTAAATATGGAACACAGATTAATAATTATGGTGACTGGTTCCATTCGGTAGCCTGCAGTAATCCGGATCCAACTTATGCGCTGGCAGCTGGAAATTATAATATGTTAGGTCAGCCGGCATCCCATGGATGTGTACGTCTTTGTGTACGAGATGCAAAATGGATCTATGATAATTGTGGTCTGTACACAAGAGTTGATATTTCGGATACCGAGTACACACCGTTTGACAAAGCACCGACGATTAAGATTCCGGCAAGTCAGAACTGGGATCCTACGGATGCAGATGCAAAAAGATAAATACATCGAACAGATCAGAAGAAGTCTTCTGATCTGTTTTTCGTTATATTACATATCAATAATTGATCCAGTGAATCAATTTTGATTTACGCGAGCAACGAGCCAAAGTCCGTGCTTGCACGAGTCCTTAGCGACTGCCGCGATAACTTGTGAAATTCGCGTAGCGTGTTGCTTATAGTTTATAAGTATAAGTGACTTAATAAAGAAAGCAGGTGATCTGTTTCTTACGATTTGCTGAATATCTGCTTTTTAGGCTTGAAAAGCCCCTGTAATTGTACTAGAATAAGACAGGTATAAGGAAAAAGATCCCATTTGAGAGGAGAATGATAATGAAAAGGAGAGCAAGTCTTTTATTTGGACTGGGAGTTTTAGTTTCTTTATCGATGTCTGTTCCAACCTATGCGGCTACGGATAACACACAGAGTATTCCACAGACGCAGGAAGCACAGCAGAATGAAGAAGGAACAGAAATCAGTAGTTATAAAATATCTGAAAAAACAGCGGATGGTCAGTGGCAGTTGCAGGATCAGAATGGAAATGTCGTGACCGGACATAATGGTTTTTATATAATGGGCGAATATTGCTATTATGTAGATGCAAAAGGTTATATCTGTACTGGATTTGTGGATGCAGCAGCGGATGAAACAACAGGAAAAGTTAATGTCTATCTTGCATCTGGCAAACCCGCAGACAGTGTTGCGGCAGGTACATACTATGCATCAAAAGATGGAGATACACCGGAAAAAGGCCTGGGAAATATCCAGAAGAGCAGCTGGGTAAAAGACAATACTGTGTGGAGATATCTGGATGAAAATGGTCGGGCAGTGGATACAAAAGAAAAAGCTGGCTGGCAGAATATCCAGAAAACCTGGTATGCTCTGAAAACAGACGGTACGGTAGACGAGTCTGTGAATGGCTGGGCAAATGTCGGCGATATCTGGTTCAACAGCACAAAAGGTGTGGGAACAATTAAAACCGGCTGGCAGAATGTGGCAGATAAAACCTGGCTTTATCTGAAAGATGACGGTACTGCCGACAAAACAAAGAACGGTATGCAGAACATCAATGACAAAGTATATTTCCTGAAAGACGGTGTTGCACAGTCCGGAAAGCAGGCAGTCAATGGAAAAGAGTATATGTTTGATGCGGCAAAGGGAACTGCAACACAGGTGCTTGGTAATGGCTGGCAGAAGATTGATGGCAATTGGTACTGGTACGAAAACGAAGCACCGGCAAAAGGCTGGAGAGTAATCAATGGCAAATGGTACTATATGGAAACTAGTACCGGTGTTATGAAGACCGGATTTTTCCGTGATGCAAACGGCGGTCTGTACTACAGCGACGGAAGCGGAGCTATGGTAGGCAATCCGGGATGGAATGTGATCGGTGGTAAGTGGTACTGGATGAATTCCAATGGTTCTATTTACAGTGGCTGGCTGAGTCGTCCGAGCGGCTGGTATTATCTGAATGCCGATGGTTCTATGGCAACCGGTTGGGCAAAAGTAGGAAATACCTGGTATTATATGAATGGAAGCGGAGCGATGCAGACTGGTTGGCTAAACCGTGGAGGCACTTGGTATTATTTGACAGGAAGCGGAGCGATGGCAACCGGCTGGTATATGGTTGGAGGAACCTGGTATTACAGTAACTCTGATGGTGTTATGGTAACTGGCTGGGCAAAAGTAGGAAATACCTGGTATTATATGAATGGAAGCGGAGCGATGCAGACCGGTTGGGTTAAAACAGCCAGTGGTTGGTATTATCTGACAGGAAGTGGAGCAATGGCGACCGGTTGGTATGTAGTTGGTGGAAACTGGTACTACAGTAATTCTGACGGAACAATGCAGACTGGTTGGGTAAAAGTAGGAAACAACTGGTATTATATGGATGGAAGCGGAGCAATGGCAGCAAATCGCTGGATCGGCAACTATTATGTGACAGGAAGCGGAGCAATGGCAACCAATACATGGATCGGTTCTTATTGGGTAGGTGCTGATGGAAAATGGGTTCCTGGATATGGAAGCAGTGCTGGGACAACAGCAGGTACTGGTGGAGCCGGCTGGCAGCAGGTAGGAAATACTTGGTATTATGCAGACAGTAATGGAAACAGAGTTGCAAACAGATGGCTGAGAATCAAAGGCAGCTGGTATTATTTTGAATCGAACGGAGCAATGGCAACCGGTTGGAAACGTATCAATGGTTACAAATATTATTTCAATGCTGCAGGAGCAATGGTACAGGATCTTGACAGCGTCATCGGACGTCAGTCTTCCTACTATATCACTGTAAACCGTGTAGCATGTCAGGTAATGGTATATGCAAAGAGTGAAACAGGAAAATACGATATTCCGGTAAAAACATTTACATGTTCTGTTGGACTGCCAGGCACACCAACACCGACAGGTACGTTTACAACACCTGCAAAATATCGTTGGCATACCCTGATGGGACCATCTTATGGTCAGTATTGTACAAGAATCGTAGGTGGTGTATTATTCCACTCTGTAGCTGGTTCTAACATGACCAGTCACAATCTGAGTGCCGGTAACTATAATATGCTTGGTCAGCCGGCATCTCATGGATGTGTGCGACTCTGCGTAAGAGATGCAAAATGGATCTATGATAATTGTGCACTTGGAACCACAGTAACAATTTCTGACACAGCAGCAATGCTGTTTGATAAACCGGCAACAATTAAGATTCCGGCAGGTCAGGATTGGGATCCAACAGACCCAAACGTATAATTATATAATAGAAAACTGTCCGTAGACTGAAATGTTTACGGACAGTTTTTTGCTTTACAGGAAATTGTGTTCCTGTAAAGCAAAAAACGTTCCGCGAGGATGCGCACTTCGGCGTATAAGGTAGATGTCGCAAGCGACCGCCGCAGGCGCGAGAATGTGCCAAGGCACATTCTTTGTTCTTGCGTTGCATATCAATAGCTGGTGCGGTGGACCAATTTTGATTTTACGGAAAACATAAAACACCAGGTAACGAGAGATTACCTGGTGTATATGAAAATTCATATTTTATTTTTGAAAAGCAGATCATGTGGTCTGATACGCGGTGAAACAACAACGGGGTATTAGTAATGTTCAAGAATTTCCCGGATTCGCTGTGGAAAATCAGCACTCATATTTTTTGATTTTACATAGGCGGCAAGAAAATTAAGAACTCCTGTTTCAGTATCACGGCTTTGAGAAATGGCATTTAAGAATGCCTGCTGTTCTTTATAGGCTTCTTTTGAAATGGCAGCAACATATGCTTTACCGGTTCTTGTATAAGATTTCCCAATCGAATCAACTTTCAGATAACCTTTATTTTCAAGGACAACCAGTGCGGGAGCTACCGTATTTCTTTTTAAAGCAGGTGATGCTTTTAATATTTCCGAAATCAGACAAGGATGATCCATGTTCCATATGGTATTCATAATCTGTTCTTCCCTGGGTGTCAATCCATACATATTTCTATCCTCCGTAAAATTACATATTCTATAGTAGTTTCGTAACTATTCAGTAGCCACTGTTCCACGAGGTGTTTTGACATGAATATGTCAAAATCCCGAGACATACAAGCCAAAATGCCATCACCGAAGGTGATTTTTTATGCATTTTGGCTCGTAACTGTGAAGGTAATGAACAGTTACGTAGTTTCATACAGAAAACCCCATCTCCAACACATCCTAGTATAAAGAAAGGGGTGAAAAAAATCAATAGAATTGTAGAAAAATCAAACGATTTATTGATTTTTTGACATGGGATCCTATAAATAATCCGAGGAACTGCTTTTTTAAAATGATAAAACAAAAACCGCCAGAATCAAATTCTGACGGTTAAGCGTGCGTTAGAGGATTCGAACCCCCGGCCTTTTGGTCCGTAGCCAAACGCTCTATCCAGCTGAGCTAAACGCACATTTTTGTTTGTGTTGTTCGGTTGTCCCTCACAACAAAGCCTATTATAAGGGAGAGTTAGTCAAATGTCAACACTTTTTTTGAAAAAAATTAAATTTTTTTAATTGTTAGAAAAACAGGCAAAATTATGGGATTGCTTGAAAAGAAAGAAGTGATGTGCTAATGTTAGTAAGAGAATACACAGGGAGGGTATACAAATGAGAGCAAGTGGTGTGTTGATGCCTGTTTCTTCTTTGCCGTCCAGATATGGGATCGGTTGCTTTTCGAAAGAGGCATATGAATTTGTGGACTGCCTGGAGCGTGCAGGCCAGTCAAAATGGCAGGTTCTTCCATTAGGACCTACCGGATATGGAGATTCTCCGTATCAGCCGTTTTCCACATTCGCAGGTAATCCGTACTTTATCGATCTGGATATGCTGGTGGAAGAAGGTCTCCTTTTTAAAGAAGAATGTGAACAGCTGCAGTGGGGAGGGGATCCGAGATTTGTAGATTATGAAAGAATCTACTTTTCAAAAAATGAGATTTTGAGAAAAGCGTACGGGCGTTTTGATGCAGATGATAAATTTTATGCTTTCTGTAAAAAAGAGCAGGAATGGCTGGAACCGTACTGTCTGTTCCGTGCTATCAAGGACAGCCAGAACGGTGCACTGTGGACAACCTGGCCGGAAGAACTGCGAAAAAGTGATTCCAAAGAAGTGCAGAATAAGAAAAAAGAGCTGGAAAAAGAGATGGAATACTACCAGTTTCTGGAATATGAGTTTGACTGTCAGTGGAACAAACTGAAAGCATATGCTAATAAGAAGGGAATCACCATTATCGGAGATCTTCCAATCTATGTGGCTATTGACAGTGCGGATGCATGGGCGAATCCGATGATGTTCCAGATGGACGAGAATGGTGTGCCAAGTGCTATTGCAGGCTGTCCCCCGGATGCATTTTCAGCGGACGGCCAGATGTGGGGCAATCCGTTGTATGACTGGAAAACACAGAAAAAAACCGGATACAAATGGTGGATTCAGCGTATGAAGAGAAGTCTTGTATTATACGATACCGTGCGCATTGATCATTTTCGTGGATTTGCAGAGTATTATGCGATTCCGGCGGACGCAGAAAATGCATTGGAAGGAGAATGGAAGGAAGGTCCTGGCATCGATCTGTTCCGGGCGATGGAAAAAGCACTGGGAGATATGGATGTGATCGCGGAAGATCTTGGAACTTTGGATGAGAAAGTTTTTGATCTGATGGACGAGACAGGATATCCGGGGATGAAAGTCCTGCAATTTGCTTTTGATTCCGGTAATACAAACTTTTATCTGCCGCATCGCTATAAGAAAAACTGTGTCGTATATACAGGAACTCACGACAACGATACGACAAAGGCATGGTATTATGGCATGAACGACTGGGCGAGAGAGTACTCCAAAGCATATCTGAATAATTATGACCGCCCGTGGGAAGACATCCCGTGGGATTTTATCCGGGCGGCAGAAGCCAGCGTTGCCGATCTGGCTGTGATTCCGATGTGGGATCTGTTGTGCTGTGGCAGCGAAGGAAGAATGAATCATCCATCCACACTGGGGGAAAACTGGAAATGGAGGATGCTTCCGGGCGAGTTCCGTGAGGATATCATCGGACGACTGCGCTGGCTGACAGATACTTTCCAGAGAATGCTTGTTCCTCCGAAAATCGAAGAAGAGCAGGAGGAAAACGAAGATGAAACAGATGCTTCAGTATCTGAAAGCGTATAAAAAAGAGTCAATTATTGCACCGCTGTTTAAAATGCTGGAAGCCAGTTTTGAATTGCTGGTTCCGATCGTTATGGCAAACATCATTGATGTCGGTATCCAGAATGGCGACAAGCCGTATATCTGGAGAATGTGCGCGCTGATGATCGCACTGGGTGTGCTGGGACTGGTGTGTTCCCTGACGGCGCAGTATTTTGCTGCAAAGGCGGCGATGGGATTTGGAACGGCGCTGAGAAAGGCACTGTTTGGACACATCAACAGCCTGAGCTACAACGAACTGGATCAGATCGGAACGCCGACACTGATCACCCGTATGACCAGTGATATCAACCAGGCGCAGACCGGTGTCAATATGATGCTCCGTCTGTTCCTGCGTTCTCCGTTCATCGTCATCGGAGCAGTTGTGATGGCTTTTACTATCAGCGCAAAACTGACGATCATTTTCCTGATTGCAGTACCGTTAATCGGACTGGCAATTTATCTGATTATGCGTATCACTGTACCGATCTATAAAAAAGTACAGAGTATTTTGGATCAGATCGTGCTTCATACGAGAGAAAATTATGTAGGTGCCAGAGTGGTACGTGCATTTTCCAGGGAAAAAGATGAGACGGAACAGTTTGATGAAATCAGCGGCAACCTGAAAAATACACAGCTGTATGCCGGTAAGATTTCTGCACTGATGAATCCGATCACCTATGTGATGGTCAATATCGCGATCCTGTGTATCCTGTGGTTTGGCGGCTGGCAGGTACAGATCGGCAGCGTATCCCAGGGACAGATTGTGGCGCTGGTCAATTATATGAATCAGATTCTGCTGGCGCTGGTTGCACTGGCGAACCTGATTGTTGCAGTAACAAGAGCACTGGCTTGTGCGATACGTATTAATGAAGTTTTCCGGGTAAACAGTTCTATGAAAGAGGGCGCTGAAGAAAAAAATACGCAGGAAAGCGGGAAACCGAGAGTCGTGTTTGAACATGTGACTTTTACTTATGGTGGGGCGCAGGAAGCTTCTCTGACAGATATCAGTTTTTCGGCAATGCCGGGAGAAACGGTTGGAATCATCGGCGGTACCGGATCCGGAAAGTCCACACTGGTTAATCTGATTCCACGGTTCTACGACGCTACAAAAGGTTCGGTTACTGTAGACGGTCAGGATGTGAAAGCTTATACTTTCCGGCATCTGCGTGAGAAGATTGGTGTGGTTCCACAGAAAGCAGTTCTGTTCCTGGGAACCATCCGAAGTAATCTTCAGTGGCGTAAAAAAGATGCGAAAGAGAGAGAACTGTGGAAAGCCCTGCAGATCGCGCAGGCGGAAGAAGTGGTGAAGAAGAAACAGAAAGGGCTGGATGAAAAAGTAGAGACCGGTGGAAGAAACTTTTCCGGAGGACAAAGACAGCGGCTGACCATTGCACGGGCACTGGTCGGGGAACCGGAGATTCTGATTCTTGACGACAGTGCTTCCGCACTGGACTTTGCAACAGATGCGGCTCTGCGAAGATCCATTAAAGAAAGTACCGGAAATGCAACGGTATTCCTGGTATCCCAGCGTGCGGCAACCATCAAAAATGCAGATCAGATTCTGGTGCTGGATGACGGAAAACTTGTGGGGAAAGGAACTCATGAGGAATTATTGAAGAATTGTAATGTATATAAGGAGATCTGTATGTCACAGTTTTCCAGTCAGGAGGTAGCACAGTTATGAAAAACAAAAAGACCATAAACCGTGTCCTGAAACTGATTCGCCCGTACACGTATCTGGTGGTCAGTATTCTGGTACTGGCGGCAGTCACAGTAGCAGCTACCCTGTATTCGCCCATCCTGATTGGTAAAGGTGTGGACTGTATGATAGAGAAGGGGTTGGTAAGCTTCCCGGATCTGAAACTGGTGCTGCTCCAGCTGGCAGTGGTGACTGCAATCTCTGCGATATCTCAGTGGGTGATGAGTCTTCTGACCAATAAAATGACATACAAGATCGTAGATGATATCCGCAGACGGGTATTTGCCCATATGGAAATTCTTCAGCTCCGTTATATGGACGCGCACCAGCCGGGTGATGCGATCAGCAGAATTTCCACAGATGTGGATCAGTTTTCCGACGGTCTTTTAATGGGATTTACCCAGCTGTTTTCCGGTGTGATGACGATTCTCGGAACACTGGGATTTATGATATCCATCGATGGAAGAATCACGCTGATCGTGGTATTGATCACGCCGTTATCTTTTTTCGTGGCAAATTTTATCGCAAAACGTACATTTACCATGTTCCGTCTGCAGTCTGAGACGAGAGCAGAGATGACTTCTCTGGTAGAAGAAATGGTGGGAAACCAGAAAGTGGTTAAAGCATTTGCCTATGAAAAAGAGGCAGAGGAACAGTTTGATGATATTAACCAGAGACTGCAGTCCTGCAGCCTGAAAGCGACTTTCTTCTCTTCCATTACTAATCCATCCACCCGCTTTGTCAACGGACTGGTGTATACGGGCGTTGGTATTTTCGGTGCATTTTCCGCGATCCAAGGAAGAATTACCGTTGGTCAGCTGAGCAGTTTTCTGAATTATGCCAATCAGTATACCAAGCCGTTTAACGAGATCTCCGGCGTGGTGACAGAACTTCAGAACGCGTTGGCATGTGCGGGAAGAATCTTTCATTTTCTGGACGAAGAACCGGTACCGGAGAATGCGGCAGATGCTAAGACGCTGGATCAGGTGGAGGGCCGCGTGAGATTTGAGGATGTAAGCTTTTCGTACACCAGTGAGGTGCCACTGATCGAACATATGAATCTGGAAGTAAAACCGGGACAGCGGGTGGCAATTGTAGGTCCGACCGGATGTGGTAAGACGACAGTAATCAATCTGCTGATGCGTTTTTATGATGTAAATAAAGGAAAGATCACACTGGATGGTGTACCGATTCAGGATCTGACCTGGGAAAGTCTCCGTTCCAGTTACGGAATGGTGCTTCAGGAAACCTGGCTGAAAACGGGTACGATCCGGGATAATATCTCTTACGGAAAACCGGATGCCACAAGGGAGGAAGTGATCGAAGCAGCAAAACAGGCTCATGCCCACAGTTTTATCAAACGTCTTCCGAAAGGATATGACACGGTGATGGGCGAGGACGGCGGAAGCCTGTCCCAGGGACAGAAACAGCTGCTTTGTATTGCCAGACTGATGTTACTAAAACCGCCGGTACTGATTCTGGACGAGGCGACATCTTCCATCGATACGATGACAGAGATCCGTATCCAGAAAGCATTCCAAAAATTGATGGAGGGACGGACGAGCTTTGTGGTGGCACACCGGCTGTCTACCATTAAGGAATCGGATGTGATTCTGGTTATGAAGGACGGACATATTCTGGAGACCGGCAAGCATGAGGAACTGCTGGAGAAGAAAGGGTTCTATGCACAGCTGTATCAGAGCCAGTTCTGTAATGTGTAAGTGAGATTGCAAAAAAGGACGCGCCAGATCCCGGATGGAACATTCAGGCAACATGGGCAGGGGAACTTTGAACTAGCCGCTAACTTCGACTAAATTCACGCGGGTCAGCTGACCCGCGCGAAAGTCTACGTAAGCGTCGGATTTCAAAGCTTCCCCTAACCGCCCATAAAGTGTTGCCTGAACGTTCCATCCGGGATCTGGCGCTGTTTGTTTGCAAAGGGGAGGGTGTGAAGGTCGCAGGCGGGAGGTTGTGGCTGATAGCCCAAAATACGAACAAGTGAATTGGTTATCTATCTATCAGAAAATTATTAGTAGATGGGAAAATAGGGTGTTTAGGTCGATAAAATTGTGTGTGTAGTCTAGAGTGTGTCTGAAAAATCATTTCCGCAATCTGCAAGCCCCACTTTGCGGTATATTTTAC
>ERZ1673722.3790-NODE-3790-length-10459-cov-4.354767_pt1 | contig 10459 bp, 7 predicted proteins | sample MGYA00580222_ERZ1673722 | MGnify/ENA primary metagenome ERZ1673722 (study PRJEB41218, sample SAMN15661750) | gut metagenome | host: Homo sapiens | place: Canada: London | collected 2015-08-20/2019-03-30 | study: EMG produced TPA metagenomics assembly of...
CGCTCTCCGTCCGTCAGCGGCAGCCGCAGGAAGCGTGCCACCTCCTCCTCCGGGTCCCACATGGGGTAATCCGTACCGAAGAAAGCGTGGTCCGTGCCATAACGGCGGATGATGCGCGCGGCCTCCTCCGGCTCAAGGGCGTACAGGCTGGAGGAGGTATCCACCCACACGTTGGGCCGCCCGGCCAGCGCCCGCCACGCCTCGTTCCATACCGACCAGCCGCCCAGATGCGCGCAGATCACCTTGAGGTCCGGCACCTGGTCCAGTACGCGCGCCATGCGCTGGGGCTGGCTGTAGGCATAGCGGAAATCCCCCGTATGCACCAGCGCGGGCAAACCACGCTCCGCCATGGCGCGGAACATGTCCACCGAGCGCCGGTCATCCAGCAGGAAGGTCTGAATATCCGGGTGCAGCTTGACGCCGTGCAGGCCGCCGGCCTTGATGCGGTCGAGCTCGCCGGGCACATCCTCATACTCCGGGTGCAGCGTGCCAAAGCCGATCAGCCGGTCCGGATGCTCGGCGGATACGCGCATCAGATAATCGTTGATGGAATGCACGCGGCTGGGGGTGACCGCCACGCTGTGCACCAGAAAGCGGGAAACACCCGCCGCCTCGCCATGGGCCATCAGCTGGCCAAGCGTCCCGTCCAGGCACATGGGAATATCGTAGAAGGTTCCGGTGGACTGCGCCGCCTTGAGCGCAATGGCATCGGGGTAAATATGAGCATGGGTGTCGATGATGGTCATGCGGTATGCTCCTTTGCTTAGCCTCGGTCCTCGCGGAAATAGGCCACGCCCAGGCTCATGGGCGGCTGATCCTCGCGTTTTTTGCGCAGGCTGGTAATCACCAGCACCACGATGGTCACCGCATAGGGCAGGGCCTTGAAAATCTCCTGCATGCTACGGTCCAGGCCGGGGATGTAGAGATAGAGGATGTACAGCCCGCCGAAGAGGATGCTGCCCCAGATGGCGTTCAGCGGCCGCCAGCGGGCGAAGATCACCAGCGCGATGGCCAGCCATCCACGGTCGCCAAAGCCGTTGTTGACCCAGGTGCCGCCGGTATATTCCATCACGAAATACAATCCGCCCAGACCCGCCAGCATGCCCCCCACCAGCGTGGCCAGGTATTTGTAGGCGGTCACGTTCACGCCCGCCGCGTCGGCGGTGGCGGCGTTTTCGCCCACGGCGCGCAGGTTGAGCCCCTTGCGGGTGCGGTAGAGAAACCAGCTCAGTACCACGGTGAGCACGATGGACAGATACGTCAGGAACCCGTAGCTGAACAGCACCTCGCCCACCACCGGCAGCGTGCTCAGGAACGGAATCTTGGCCCGGAACGCGCTGGCCGTGGCCTGCGTAGAAATCTGCCCCACGCCGCCCGCCAGCTTGGACAGCGAGCCGCCGAAGAAGTTGCCAAAGCCCATGCCGAATGTGGTCAGCGCCAGGCCGGTCACGTTCTGGTTGGCCCGAAGGGAGATGGTGAGCACGCTGTAGATCAGCGCGCCCAGGCCCGAGCACACCAGCGCGCATATCAGCGCGATCATCATGCCGACGAAGGGCACGGGGCTTTCCACGCTGTTTTCATAGAGGAACGCGCCCATCAGCCCGGCCACGCCGCCCATGTACATCATGCCGGGCACGCCCAGGTTCAGGTTGCCGCTTTTTTCCGTTACGATCTCGCCATTCGCGCCGTACAGGATGGCAATGCCCTGCGCGATGGCCTTTTGCAGAAACACAACGATCAGGTTCATGCCTTGACCTCCTCACGCGCATGGTGGCGCAGCTCCACACGGTAGTTGATGAAGAACTCGCAGCCCAGAATGAAGAACAGGATCACGCCGGTGAGGATGTCGCTGGCGTTTTCATTGAGGCTGAACTGCGTGGCGATCTGGATGGCGCCCTTTTCCATAAACACCAGGAAGAACGCCACCACCAGCATGGCAAAGGGATTGAGCTTGCCAAGCCACGCCACCACGATGGCCGTGAAGCCGCGCCCGCCGGCAAGGCCCGTGGAGATGGTATGGCCCACGCCCGTGGCCAGCAGATAACCCGCCAATCCGCCGATGCCGCCGGAGATGGCCATGGTGCGGATGATCACGCGGCCCACGTTGATGCCCGCATAGTGCGCGGTGTTTTCGCTCTCGCCCACCACGGCGATCTCATAGCCCTGCTTGGAAAACTGCATGTACACATACAGACCCACCATCAGCGCCAGCACAATCAGAATGGGCAGGAGATAGCTGTTGGTGCCGATGGAGGGGAGCCAGCCCTCCTTGCCCTGGCTGTTGATCAGGCCCACATGGTTGGAGCCGCGGGGATTCTCCCAGAACACGATGGCAAAGGACACCAGCTGGGTGGCGATGTAGTTGAGCATGAGGGTGAACAGGGTTTCATTGGTATTCCACCGCGCCTTGAAGAACGCGGGAATCACGCCCCAGATCAAGCCCGCAGCCACGCCCGCCACGGGGCACAGCGCGTAAAGCGCCCATGCGGGCCAATTCTTGCCGTAAATCATGATGGCGGCGGAGGCCATCGCCCCTACCAGCACCTGACCTTCCGCGCCCACGTTCCAAAAGCGCATGCGGAAGGCGGGCAGCACGGCAAAGCCCACGCACAAAAGAATGGCGGCGTCGCGGAACGTGACCCACATGCGGCGGTTGGTGCCCACCGCGCCGTCCCAGATGCCCGCATAGACATTCAGCGGGTTCATGCCGGTCAGTCCAAAGATGATGGCCGCGCATACCAGCAGAGCAAATACCAGCGCGACCAGCCGCACCAGCATGGCCCGGCCCAGCGATACGCCGTCGCGCTTGACGATATGCATCAGGGGTTCCTTTGCGCCGGTCATGGCTGTGCCTCCTTTGCGTCGTGATTGGTCATCATCAGGCCGATCTGCTCCTTGGTGGCGTCGCGCGCGTCCACCGTGCCGCTCACATGGCCGTCGGCCAGCACCAGGATGCGGTCGCACAGCGCCAGAAGCACATCCAGGTCCTCGCCCACGCAGATGACGGCGGAGCCGTTCTTCTTCTGTTCATTGAGCAGGCGGTAGATGGTATGCGAGGAGTTGATGTCCAGCCCGCGCACGGGATACGCCACCATCAGCACCTGCGGGGAAGAGGCGATTTCGCGTCCGACCAGCACCTTCTGCACGTTGCCGCCGCTCATGCGGCCCACGGGCCATTCCACGCCGGGCGTGACCACATCCAGCTCGCGCATGATGCGCTCGGCCAGCGTGCGCGGCTGCTTGCGCTCGGAGAAGAAGCCCCGGCCGCGCTTGTAGCTGCGCAGCATCATGTTGCCCGTCATGCCCATGGAGGCAACCAGCCCCATGCCCAGGCGGTCCTCCGGAACAAAGGCCAGGCGGATGCCGATTTCGCGGATCTCCTCGGCAGTCATGCGGGTGAGCTCCTTGACGTGGCCCTTGCGGTTGGTGTATTCGATGGAGCCGCTCTTGAGCGGCTGCAGGCCCGCGATAGCCTCCAGCAATTCCTTCTGGCCACTGCCCGCAATGCCCGCCACGCCCAGAATTTCGCCGGTATAGGCCTCGAAGGCGGCGTGGGAGAGCACCTCGCGCCCCTCGTCGTTCACCACCGTCACGTCGCGCACCTTCAGCTTGAGACGGGGATTCACGGGCTGGGGGCGTTCGATGTTCAGGTCCACGCGCCTGCCCACCATCATTTCGGTCAGGCTTTTTTCCGTGGCTTCGGAGGTCTGAATCGAGCCGACGCTATGACCCTTGCGCAGCACGGCCACGCGGTCGCTCAGGCTCAGGACCTCGTTGAGCTTATGGGTGATGATGATGATGGAGTGCCCCTGATCACGCATGTTGCGCAGCACCTGGAACAGCCGGTCCGTCTCCTGGGGGGTGAGAACGGCGGTGGGTTCGTCCAGAATCAGGATGTTTGCGCCGCGATAGAGCATCTTGACGATTTCCACCGTCTGCTTCTGCGACACGCTCATTTCATAGATCTTTTCATGCGGGTCCATTTCAAAGCCGTACTTTTCGGTCAGGGCGCGGATGTCGCGCTCCACCTCCCGCATGTCCAACCGCAGCTTTCCCGGAAGGCCCAGAATGATGTTTTCGGCCGCGGTGAGCACATCCACCAGCTTGAAATGCTGGTGAATCATGCCGATGCCCAGCGCAAAGGCGTCTTTGGGCGAGCGGATGACCACCTCGCGGCCCTCCACATAGATATGGCCCGCGTCCGGAAAATAAATGCCGGCCAGCATGTTCATCAGCGACGTCTTGCCGCTGCCGTTCTCGCCCAGCACGCTCAAAATTTCGCCGCGGCGCACGGTCAAGTCCACGTTCTCATTGGCGACCACCGAGCCGAAATGCTTGGTGATGCCGCGCATCTCGATCATTGCGTTGGATTGCAAGGTTTCTCCCTCCGGGTTGTTATGAATGGAATGAAAGAACGCCCCGCTGCCCTTGCGGGCAGCAGGGCGGAGCCGTTGCCGGCGCTTACTGCTCGACGACCGCGTTGATGCCGTCGATGATGATATCGAAGTAGGGAGCGCTGCGCACCTCGGACTCATGGAAGTAGCCGTCGGAAACCATCTCGTTGCCTTCCAGACCGTAGGCGGTGGTGTAGGTGGTCAGTTCCTCGCCGTTCACGGTGAAGGTGGAGCAGTCGAACACATGCAGGGTGCCGTCCTTGAGCGCGGCTTCCACCTCGGCCACCTTCTCGGCGGTGCCGGGGGCCACGGCGGCCTCGTTGAGCTCGGTGATGTGCACCGCGCCGTCAGAGTAGCCATGGCACCAGTCCTTGGGAATCTCGGTGCCGTCGATCACGCACTGGATGGCATAGGTCACATAGGCGCCCCAGTTGCAGGCCGCGGAGGTCAGCGCATGGGTGGGAGCGGTGGGGATCATGGAGATGTTGTAACCCACGATGGGCACGCCGGCAGCCTCACAGGCGGTGGCGGGGCCCACGGTATCGGAATGCTGGGAAATGAGCACGCAGCCGTCAGCGATCAGGGCCTCGGCGGTCTCCTTCTCCAGCGCCATGTCGGACCAGCTGTTGGTGTAGCGCACCTCCATGGTCGCGGAGGGGCACACGCTGCGGGCGCCCAGGAAGAAGCTGGTGTAGCCGGAGATCACCTCAGCGAAGGGGAAGGCGCCCACATAGCCGATCTTGGCGGTTTCGGCGGTGATGGTGCCATCTTCGATCATCTGGTTGAGCTTCATGCCGGCCACCACGCCGCTGACATAGCGGGCCTCATAGATGGCGGTGAAGTAGTTGTGGACATTGGTCAGCTCGCTGGCGCTGGCGGCGGTGCCGGTCGCGTGGCAGAACTGGATGTCGGGATATTCGGCAGCGGCCTGGAACACGTAGCTCTCCTGGCCAAAGCTGGTGGCGAAGATGATGTCGCAGCCGTTCTCGGCCAGGTCCACCGCGGCCTCGTAAGCGGCTTCGGTTTCGGGGATGTTGTACTTGATCATCACCTGGTCGTCGCTGATGCCCAGGGCTTCCTGAGCGGCCTTGAGGCCATTGATGTGGTTGGCGGAATAGCCTTCGTTTTCGTCACCGATGCAGATGTAGCCAACCTTGATCTCCTCCGCGGGGACCGCGGCGCTCGCGGCGGTCACGCCCAGAACCAGGCACAGCGCCAGCAGCATGCTTACGAGCTTCTTCATTGCGTTCCATCCTCCTGTAATCGACATAAAAAACCAAAGGGACCTGCTTATCATACACCAGGTTAGGCGCTTTGTAAAGAAAAAAGACGAACATTTTTCGATAAGTTTTTTTATGCGTTCGGGAATAATGACTGTCCTGTGCTTTTTACATGCTTTTTAGATCCATCGTCGCGCAAAGCAAAAAAAATTTACCGGCATGTATTGCATTTTTATTCTCTCTCTGCTATAATAACTAGGCTGGTTTGAGAGAGCGCTTCGCTCTGTCAACGAAGCATGTGGGCTCGTAGCTCAGCTGGATAGAGTGTTTGACTACGAATCAAAAGGTCGTGGGTTCGAATCCCGCCGGGCTCACCAAGGAAGCAGTTGCAAAGCTGCTTCTTTTTTTGTGTTTTGGGGCAGAAAACAGCAGTGTTTGACCAAATACATGACCAGATAACACATTTTTATGTATTGCCTTCCGCTGCTCTCGAACTTCCTTGTTTTCCTCAAAAATGCCCTTGGGGACGATTTGCAACCCTTTGCAACGCAATTTTACGGCCTGCAAGTAGTCAAATGGTAGTCATATGGCACCGCCGTCAGCTCCTTATTTTGCAAGGGATTCCACGTTTATTTCCTTTCCTGTTTCCTGTTCTTTCACACCCCTCCGGCTGAGAAAATTGTTCAGCCGCAACGCGTCCGCCTGTTCCTTTTCTACAGTCAGCTTGGTGTAGACATCCATCACGAGCTTCGTGTCCGCATGGCCCATCCAGATCTGGGTGGTCTTGGGCGGAATGCCCGCATTGTAGCAGGTAGTACAGAAGGTCACGCGGAAATCATGGCAGCGAATGTCGATTTCCCTGAAGGGCGGCAGCGGCTTACCCTCCGCCAGCAAAGCCTTGTGCGCCCGGGTACGCCCGTACTGGCATCTGGGATAGCCGTTGAGTTTGCGCTCCAGAAAAGTGATATAGGACTGATATTTCCGCTCGAAGGCGGCCTGCGACATCATGCCGCCGTTCTCCTTGGTCAACAGCAGCCCATGGTGGCCCCGCAAGGCCTCCGCCAGCGGATCAGCCATGGGGATGGTCCGGCGCGCATTGACTGTTTTACCTTCGGTAACCATGCCACAGTTTCCCTTGCAGAAGGACACCGCGCCGCGCACGGTGAGCGTTTTCTTCTGAAAGTCCGCATCCCGGTCCACATCCAGATACAGCACTTCACCCCGGCGAAGGCCAGCATACAACATCACCATGGCGGCCGGACCGAAGTCGTGCTCCGCATAGGTTGTCTCAATCAACTCCCGCTCCCAGATTTCAAGGGCTCTGTGGCTTCCAGCCTCTCCCTTCGGTGGCTGCGCCATCTCCGCAGGGCTGCGAATCACGACACCATCCTGCAAAGCCGCTCGGAAGATACTGCGGATCGTGGAAGCAAACTTGTTGATGTGGCTCTGAGAATAGCCTGCCAGCGTGTTGTAAAGTCGCTGAACATCGGTGGCCGTGATACTTCTTAGCATCTTTTTACCAAAATGCTCAGAAGCATAGTCGATGAAGCTCTGATACTGTCGATGCTGCATGGGATTGCATTTGGTCCGATAGGTGTCAAGCCAGGTCTCCCCATACTCCGCAAAGGATGTGTCGATCAGGCCCATGTTATATCCTCGTTCCTGCATGCGGACGTAGTCGTCGCGTTTGCGGAGCGCCTCGCTGGGGGTTTTTCCATAGAAGAATTGACCTTCGTATTTGCAGGCGTAGCGCCCATCGGCGCGTTTGTTCAGTGTTTGACGGGGCATCTTTTTTCCTCCTTGAGTAAAAATGCCCCTGCGTTTCTTTCCGGTTCAGTTGTCAAGGTGCAGGACGGTATCCGCCCGCCCTTATGATACCAGATCAAAGACGCAGGGGCAATGCTAATTTGGGGTTTCAGGTCATTGTGCTGGCGGCGCGCCTGCGCATCCAGGCCTCCAGCTCCTTGCGGTCAATGCGGATGGAGCGTCCCACCCGGTAGGCCGGGAACCCCTCCTGATGCACCAGCGTATAGGCCGTCCGGCGGCAGATGTGCAAATATGCCTGCAATTCCGGGATGGTCATAAACGGCGACAGCTGAGCCAGCCCCTTCACGAACGGCTGCCCCGCTTCCGTGAACTTTGCAGAATATTTTCTGCGATACATGAATCGACCTCTCTTTCTTTTGGATATGGCATAGACAGAAGCCGTGGCAACGTGACAACGCGGCAACGGTGGTTTTTACCCTTTTGTTGCCAAGCTCCCGCGGCTTTTGTCTTTCTTCTTTTTTTCCATTTCTCTGTTGTCAAGTGGGTCAGAAGGCTGGAAAACCTTGCGGCATCAGAGGTTGGCCCGGCAACGGAAGCGTCAACGCTCCGGCAACGGCTGTTGCCCTTCGGTTTCATCCTTCCAGGGCAGATCTGGTTCGTCCACCACCACGAAAGCCAGTTGCTGCGGTTCCGGCGCTTTTTCCGGGATCATGCGCTCCCAGCCTCGCTGACGGCCATACTTGGCAAAGCGCCGGTTGTTCTCATACCTGCGCCAACCCTTGATCTCGCCCCGGCGGATGCCCTCGTCCACGATCTCCCGGATCTCCCGGGTCTCATAGGCTTTCGGCTCGTCGAAGAGATGGTCCAGCCCTTCCTTGAAGATCTGCATGGTGCAGAGCTTGTCTCCCTGGAACTGATCCATATAGTGATAGATCCGCCCGGCCAGGGTGTCCTCCTGGGCAAAGGCCTCTTGCTCCTGCAGGAGCGTGGCTTCCTCCGCCTTGGACAAATAGGTGGTGTACGCCCCGGAATCGTACTGCGCCATGATTTCCGCCCACATTTGCGCAAAATACGCCCTGGACGCCTCCGGGTCATCCAGGATGTGGCAGTCAGCCTTGCTGGCGTCCACCTGCACGGGGAGAAAGCGCCGGTTGCCGCTGCGGTCCATGGGCAAGAAATCCATGCGGTTGGTGGTGCCTGCAAACACGCACTGCCGGGGATGGTCCGCGCCGAAGCGGTCGTAGGCCAGTCGGCAGAAGTCCCGGTCCCGGGAGAGGAAGGCCTTGATCTCCTCGATGCTCCGGGCGTTGGCGGTGGCCACCATTTCGGACATTTCGATGATCCACCGCCCATTCAGCCGGTGAAACACGTCCTTGTCGCTGAGGTTGCGCAGGTCGTCCGAGAACCAGTCCGGCTCCATGGCCAGGCTGCGCAGGAAGGTGGACTTGCCCGCCCCCTGGCCGCCCACCAGCACCAGCATCAGCTCAAACTTGCACCCCGGCTGGAACACCCGTTTCACCGCTCCCAGCATGAAGGTGCGCAGGCAGCGCTCGTGGTAGTCGTTCACCTCCGCGCCGAGGAAATGATGCAGGGCGTTCCGCACACGGGGAACGCCGTCCCAGCGCAGGGCGCGCAGGCGGTCCCGCACGGGGTGGAAGGCGTTGTCCGTGGCGGCAATTTTCAGCGCCCCCGGCAGGCAGCGCTCCGCCTTGAGCCCGTAGTGCCGCTCCAGATGCAGCTGGAGAAAGGCCAGGTCCGTGTCGCTGATGACGGACGATTCCCGCACCCAGGGCAGGGTGGCCTCGATGGTCAGGCGTTCGTTGAACAGGTTCCGGCGAATATGTCCGCTTAACAGAGGGTCTCGGGTCAGCGCCAGGACGCAATTTTGCAGGGAGTTGACCACGTTGCCCCGATTGTTTTTCTCCAGCGCCTCCCGGATGGCTGCATAGGATGCATCCAGCCCTTCCTGGCTCATGGGTGGCTCTCGGCTGGTCATGGGCGATTCGTTCCGCAATGGCTTTTGCCTCCTTTCTCAATGCAGGGATGTGCAGGGTGATCTATCAGCGTTCCATGTCGTAATGGCGGGGCTTTGTTTCTTTGGACTGCGCCTTGTAGCTTTGCAGCACCTCGCGAATCAGGGGCCGGGCCTGTTCCCGAATGCGCCGCACGCCGGCGGCGCGGGTCTCCGGTTTTCGAAGCGCTGTCATTACCCTTTTCAGCACCGACTTGGCGGAAAGCTCAATGGCCTTCCTGGCGTTCTCCAGCCATTGGAGAATCAACCTGCGGGTATGCGGCAGCATAAAGCTGTCCTGCGCGTAAACCTGCTTCATCTGTGCTGTGATGACCGCCTTGTCCGCTGTCTGCGTTTCACGGATGGTCATATCCGCCACAACGGATAAAGCCTGATTGTACGCCGTCTCTGACACGGTCTCCAGCAGCGTATCCACATGGTGCAGCGAATCCAGCTTGCGGTCCAGCTCGGCGGCTTTTTGCGCAAGCTGTCGGGCCTGCTGGGTGTTTTCCGCTGTCAGCTGCGCGTTGCGCTTCTCCAGTTCTGCAATTTTGTCGCGCTGGGCTTCGATGATGTAGTCGTTCTTCTCCCGGCTGGCCCTGCCGCCATAGATGGCTTCGGTCTCCACCTCCAGCCCGTGTTCACGGCAGATTGCGAGCAGAAGATCACGGCACAGATGATCGAAGGTCACCTTTCGGTTATTGGTTCTGCTGGGCTTTTTCGCCGGGTCAGGCAGCGGGATGCCCAGGGCTTCCAGCGCCTTTTCCTGCTTGGGTTCCCGCTCGCCGTAGCGGTTTTCGATATCGAACACCTGCCGGGCGTGGATATGGGGACTGGTCTCGTCCAGATGCAGCGCCCAGTCCAGCACATGGACGTTGGTGCCGAAGCGCTCTTCCATCGTTGCAAAAAACGCCAGCACCACGTTAGTCAGCATCTCGGGCGGCGGGCAGTCGCCCTCTTTTCCGATCTGGTAGATGGTTTCTTCCGGGCAAATGCGCGCATCCCCCAGCAGATCGTCAATGGTTCGATTGCGCTTGGCATGACCGGCTTTGGTGTTGCGCTGGTTC
>ERZ1673722.3796-NODE-3796-length-10445-cov-7.246006_pt1 | contig 10445 bp, 10 predicted proteins | sample MGYA00580222_ERZ1673722 | MGnify/ENA primary metagenome ERZ1673722 (study PRJEB41218, sample SAMN15661750) | gut metagenome | host: Homo sapiens | place: Canada: London | collected 2015-08-20/2019-03-30 | study: EMG produced TPA metagenomics assembly of...
CGCCGCGCCGCGCTCAATGACCTCGCGCGAGCAGCCTGCGGCGAATTTCCTGTCCTTGTACTTTTTCCTGACCGATTTCACTTCCATGTCGCTGACGCTCTTCGACGGGCGCATGAGCGCGACCGCGCCGATCAGGCCAGTCAGCTCGTCCGCCGCATAGAGCACCTTTTCCATCTCATGTTCCGGCGCGATGTTCACGGTCAGCGCGTAGCCGTGGCTTGCGACCGCATGAATGAGGCGCTCGTCGATGCCGCGCTCGCGCAGCAGCTCCTGCTCCTTTGTGCAGTGCTGCTCGGGCCACTGCTCGAAATCCAGATCGTGCAGAATGCCGACGGCCTGCCAGAAATCCGCCTCGTCTCCGTAGCCGAGCTCATTCGCGTACCAGCGCAGCACATCGCCCACGATGCGTCCGTGTTTTCTGTGAAAATCACCCTCGTTATATTCGCACAGCAGCTCCCATGCCTGTTCCGGGGTCGGTATCATAACTACATCCTCCTTCTCGTCTGTTTATGCAAAAGGGAGACCGTACAGGTCTCCCTAAGGCTGTAAAATACATTTAGAGCTTTGAAATGGGTATGCTGTGATCAGTCAGCGAACAGCGGCGTGGACAGGTAGCGGTCGCCGGTATCCGGCAGCAGCGCTACGATGGTCTTGCCCTTGTTCTCCGGACGCTTTGCAAGCTCGATCGCCGCCCAGACAGCTGCGCCGGAAGAAATGCCGACCAGAACGCCCTCGTGCTTGCCGATCAGCCTGCCGGTCGCAAAGGCATCATCATTTTCCACGGTGATGATCTCGTCGTAGATTTTGGTGTCCAGAACGTCCGGAACAAAGCCTGCGCCGATGCCCTGGATCTTATGCGCGCCCGCGTGGCCCTGGCTGAGCACCGGAGAACTTGCCGGCTCAACGGCAACGACCTTGACGTTCGGATTCTGGCTCTTGAGATACTCGCCGGTGCCGGTAACAGTGCCGCCGGTGCCTACGCCCGCAACAAAGATGTCAACATTGCCGTCGGTATCCTCCCAGATCTCCGGACCGGTGGTCGCCTTGTGCACAGCCGGGTTTGCCGGGTTTACGAACTGACCCGGGATAAAGCTGTTCGGCAGCTCCTTTGCAAGCTCGTCCGCCTTCGCGATCGCGCCCTTCATGCCCTTTGCGCCCTCGGTCAGCACAAGCTCTGCACCGTAAGCCTTCATCAGCTGGCGGCGCTCCACGCTCATGGTCTCCGGCATTACGATGATGATGCGGTAGCCGCGTGCGGCTGCAACACTCGCCAGACCGATGCCGGTGTTGCCGGAGGTCGGCTCGATGATGACCGAGCCCGGCTTGAGCAGGCCCTTTGCCTCAGCGTCGTCGATCATTGCCTTTGCGATGCGGTCCTTGACGCTGCCGGCCGGATTGAAGTACTCGAGCTTCGCCAGAACCTTTGCTTCGAGCTTCTCCTCCTTCTCGATATGCACCAGCTCCAGAAGCGGAGTGCGGCCGATCAGCTGGGCTGCGGATGTGTAAATCTTGCTCATGATAATTTCCTCCCGATATATCTCGTTGTTATTTTTTATATGATAAACTGTGTTCCGTGTCTGCCATGGTCAACATCGCGGACATCGGAAGGTCATCTGGTATCGCATTTCTATACCAACCTTTCCTGTAGGTTTATCTGAATTATATCCTACTATTCCTATGTTGTCAATAGGTTTTAGAAAAATTTTTTCGTTGATTTTCCTATTTTCCGTGTCGTATAATAGGTTTATTGAATAAAGGAGGAAAAGAAAGTATGCTGGTCTCAACCAAGGGCCGCTATGCGCTGCGCGTCATGATCGACCTTGCGGAGCATCCAACGGACGGCTATATCCCCCTCAAGCTCATCGCAGAGCGGCAGGGAATCTCGGAAAAATATCTGGAAAGCATCATCAAGCTGCTCGTCCGCGCCAGACTGCTGACCGGTCTGCGCGGCAAGGGCGGCGGCTACCGTCTCACCCGCTCGCCCGAGGAATACACCGTCGGCAGCATTCTGCGGCTGACCGAGGACTCGATGGCGCCGGTCGCCTGTCTGGAGCCGGGCGCCAAGGCCTGCGAGCACGCATCCGAATGCCGCACGCTGACGCTCTGGAAGGGTCTGGACAAGGTCATCAACGACTACCTCGACAACATCACGATCGCCGACCTCATCCACACCAACCCGGACGAGTATGACTATATTATCTGAAACAGCAAAAGCCACCCGCGAGGGTGGCCAGTCTGTCGTTAAACTCTGTTTTCACGCCAAAACAGCAACCGCGCGGCAGCGCGCATTCAAAAGCGTTTGCTGCGCAAACGCAAGAAAACCGAGGACATGCGCCTCGGTTTTCTTACTTTAAGAGGGAGAAAGTTTCCGCATGGGAACTTTCGGACGTCCGTGTTTTGCGAAGTCAAAACACAGATTGTCGGAAAAACGATAGTTTTTCGACAGTCTCAAGCCACCCTTACGGGTGGCTTTTGCGTTTCGTGTTTTTTGAGCGGGCAGAGACCGGCAGAACGGTAAAAGCCGTTTATTCCGTGCCTCGTTTTGCTGCATCCCTCCGGTTTAGATAGAGAAAGCATCCGATGTTCAGCACAATGCCGACCACAGTTGCGACCGGCGCCGACATGCCGATCTTCGTCAGACTTGCATTCGGCTGGATACTCATGTAATATGCAAGGGGAAGCCGGACGAGCAGCGTCTGGATGAGACCCTGTATCATGACCCACAGCGTCTGATTGCTGCCGTTGAAATAGCCGATCATGCTGAACAGAACGGCGGTCACGATGGTCTCGGGCGCGAAGCCGCGCAGATATTCAAAGCCCCTGCGCACGACCTCCGCATCGGTCGAAAACAGACCGGCCAGAACGTCGCCCTTCCGCAGCACGAGCGCGAACATCACGATGCCGAACGCCACGCCCACCGCGATGCCGGTAAACATGGACTTTTTCGCACGCTTCACGTTGCCGGCGCCGATATTCTGCGCAACGAACGACGCCATCGACTGCATCAGTGCACTCGGCACGAGCATGACGAAGCTGACGATCTTGCTCGCGACGCCGTAGCCGGACGAGGCCGCAAGCCCCAGACGGTTGACGAATGCGCAGAGCGCGAGGAAGGAGAGCTGCGTCAGAAATTCCTGCAGGGCGAGCGGCAGACCGATCGCGAGAAAGCGTCTGCACTGCTCATTGAGCCGCATATCGCTCTTTCGGAACGTAAACGGCAGCTTTTTGCGGCGCAGGATGGCGAGCGCGCACCCAACGCTGACCGCCTGCGCGAGCACGGTCGCGAGCGCCGCACCGGCCGCATCCAGATGCAGACCGGCCACGAGCACCAGATCGCCTGCGACATTGACCAGGCAGGCCACGAGCACGAACAGCAGCGGCGAACGGCTGTCTCCCAGACCGCGGAACACCGCCGAGAGCACGTTGTATGCAACGATGAACAGGATGCCGCAGCCGCAGATGCGCACATAGCTTGCCGTGAGCGCGAGCGCCTCCTGCGGTGCCTGCATGAGCACCGAGATCGGCCGTGCGAACAGCACGAGCAGCACGAACAGACAGCCTGCGAGAATGGTGAACACGACGGCCGCGCCGCCGAGCACCGCGCCGATCTCCTTTTCGCGTTTTTCGCCGATATACCGCGCGATCAGCACGGTAACGCCCATCGCAAGCTGCGTCACGACGAATGTCACGAGATTGAGCACCTGACTGCCGGTCGAGACCGCCGACAGACCCGAGGTCGAACCGAAGCGTCCGACAACGAGCAGGTCGACCGCGCCGTAGGCCGCCTGTAGAATCAGTGCGCCGAGCACCGGCAGCATGAACCGGCACAGCTTTTTCAGAATGCTGCCCTGCGTAAAGTCTGCTGTGTTACTCATCGATGCGTCCCCTCCTCTCGCTCATCACGCAGTGCATCCTCTCGATGGTGCGGACGGTGCACGCCGCGTCCTCGTCCGAAATATCTGCGAGCTGCGGCGCGAGCAGGGAAAAATAGTGCTCGTTGTACCGCTGCGAGAGCAGCTTTCCCGCTTCGGTTGCGGTGATGTAGGTCACGCGGCCGTCCTCCTCGGATGCGGTCTTGCGCAGATAGCCCTTTGCCTCCATCTCCTTAACCGTCCGCGTCACGCCCGGGCGCGGGATGTCGAGCGTGTCTCCGATGTCGGAGACCCTGACGCGCACGCCCTGCCGTTCGAGCTGGTCGATAACGTCCAGATAGTGAATATATGCCGGCGCGACGCCCTTCGGCAGCGGCGGCAGCAGGTCGCGGATGCGCTTGGCCTGATAACACGCATCGAGCAGCGATTTTATCATCGCAATGGTCATGTATGTCCCTCCAGTGATTATCTAAAATAATTATCTTTAATAATTACCTTTAGTAATCATTATAGGCATTTGTCCGCAAATGTCAAGCAGGGTAATACCGCATAATTGAACAAAAGCGATTTGCAAGCAAATTCTGCGTACTGACAAGGCGCGATTTCGCGGTAATACCTGATGTATTACCGCGAAATCGCAACGAAGTCAGAGCATAAAATTTCCGCAAAGCGCCGCAGCTTTCATTGTGCGTGTTACCCCAGATTTTTCCGCCGGATACGCTGAAGGAGCACGCAGCCTGCCGCGCACGACAGCGCCTCCGCGATCGGGATCGCCCACCAGATGAGCGAAACACCGGTCAAGCCGCTGCGCACCGCCAGAGAGAACGCATACGCGAGCGGCAGGACGATGACGAACTGACGCAGCAGCGAGAGCACGAGCGACTCCATGCCGCCGCCGAGCGCCTGATAAACGCCCTGAAGCGCTATGTTGATACCGGCGAACACAAAGCTGAGCGAGATCACGCGCATCGCGCCGATAAAATACGCCCTCGACTGACCCGCATTGAACAGCGAGGCGAACGCGCCCGGGAACAGCTCGGTCAGCGCAAATCCGGCCGCCATGAGCACAACCGTGTAGAACAGACCGTATCTGATGCCGTCCTCGACGCGCTTCCGGCTGCCCATGCCGCAGCCGTAGGCGACGATCGGCGTGATCGCGTCGCGCAGGCCGAACGCGAGGAACAGCACGAACTGCTGCACCTTGTAGAACAGGCCGTAGGCGGTCTGGGCGGCGGCGTCGAATTTCAAAATCAGATTCATCGCATACACCATGACCGACATGAGCGCCTGCGCGATGATCGCCGGCAGGCCGATGGTGTAAATATCCCGGATGACTGCGGCCTCCGGCTTCAGCTGTCGGATGCCGCGGTCAAACTCGCGGTTGAGGCGCAGATGGAACACGAAAAGCAGCACCGCTGACGCGACCTGACCGATAACGGTCGCCCACGCCGCGCCCCTGACGCCCAGCTCCGGCACCGGACCGAGACCGTAGATCATAATCGGGTCGAGCACGATATTGATGACCGCGCCCGTGATCTGGCCGATGGTCGAGTACAGCGAACGCCCTGTTGCCTGAAGCAGCTTCTCGAACAGCGAGAAAAAGACAACGCCGAACGAGAATGTGCAGCAGATGAACAGGTAGTCGTGCGTCATGCCGATGACCTGCGCGTCCGCTGTCTGCGACGCGATATACGCCCCTGCCCCCGCCAGACCGAACATTAGACAGATGAGATAAATGACCGCGCCGAGGAACAGACCGTTCCCGGCGACCTTTGCCGCCTTTTCGCGGTTTCCCTGCCCGAGCGTGCGCGCGAGCAGCGCGTTCACGCCCACGCCAGTTCCGATGGCGAGCGCCACCATGAGCATCTGCACCGGAAAGGCCAGCGTCATCGCGTTGAGCGCCGCCTCGCCTCCCTCGCGCATATTTCCGACGAACGCGCTGTCCACGATGTTGTATACCGCCTGCAGCGCCATGGACAGGATCATCGGCAGCCCCATCCGCATCATCAGCCGGTTTACCGGCATCTCCTTCATTCTGTTGTTTTCCGTCATTTTTATGAATTCCTCCTTCTTCCTGCACAAAAAGAGCGTGCTGCTCCCCGAATAAGCTGCTTTTGTCAAGCTGGACTTACGCGGAATGCTGCACGCTCAAAAAACAAAAAAATAAAACGAGCCGCACGAAAACTGGATTTACGCAGTTGTGCTACTCGTTTACACTGTTATTATATCGTCCGAAAAATCAAAAGTCAACGAAAATAACTGTCAGAAATCGCGCCCCTCATTCGTATTACAGGTGAAAGCAACGTTGCTGAAAGGAGCTGAAACCCCAAAATGAAACCAATCGACAGGACGGAGGCGGAACGTCTGGTGCAGACCTATTCCGACATGATCCTGCGTCTGTCCTACACCTATCTGAAATCCACGCAGGACGCGGAGGACATCTGCCAGACGGTTTTCCTCAAGCTGCTGACCGGCGGCATGGTCTTTGACTCGCCCGAGCACGAAAAGGCCTGGGTTCTCCGCACGGCGGCGAACGCCTGCAAGGATGCGCTCCGCGCCGCTCACCGGCGGTGCGTGGGACTGGAGGCGGTCGCGGAGGCCGCCGCTCCCGAGCCGCCCGACTCCGCCGTGCTCGACGCCGTGATGGCGCTGCCCGAAAAATACCGCGAAGCAGTGTACCTGTACTACTACGAAGGCTATTCCGTGCGCGAGGTCGCCGCCCTGCTCGGCAGGAGCGAGGCCGCGGTCTCCGCCCATCTCAGCCGCGGCCGGAAAAGCCTGCGGCAAACACTTGGAGGCGAGTTTTATGAACAGAGAGTATAATGATAACAGAGAGTATAAAAACGCACTGGACGAGCTGCATTTCTCGGAAGAAGCGAAAAACCGCATGGTCGAGCGGCTGATGGAGCGCGCAGAGCAGCCTGCGCCCCGCCGTGTCCGCCGCTTCCCGCGCATCGCGGCGGTCGGCGTCGCGGCGGCCCTCGTGCTCAGCATCGGCGCAGGCGCGTCCGGCGTGCTGAAATCAGCGAGCGAGGTCTTTGCCGGTGTGTTCGGCCCGACGGCGGACACCGAGATCATCGACCAGATCGGCCGTCCCATCGGCGCGAGCGACACCTCGAACGGCGTGACCGTCACCGCGGACGCGATCCTGTTCGACGGATATAACTACCTCATTTCCTACACCTTGGAAAAAGACGACGGCAGCGCGTTTGAGTGCACGAAAAACCCGGATACCGGTCTGTACGACCTGTACTGGAAGCGCTCCGACAGCACCATCGGACGCGGCGTGGACGGTGCGTCCGGCAGCAGCTACTTCTATGACGAAAATCCGAGCGACAACGCCATCCAGTATGTCGAAACCATGTCGTACAACGATGCGGTGCAGACCGGCGGCACGGTTAAGATCACGCTCGGCGACCTGTGCGTGCTGAACAGTGAAAACGGTGAGCTGACGACTATCGCCAAGGGCAGCTGGCACCTCAAGTTCAAGCTGGAGGCCGACAACAGCGCGGTTGAGCTGCCTGCCGGTCAGACGATTGAGATAAACGGCCTGAGCGCATCTGTTGACAAGGTTGTTATTTCGCCCATCGGCTACCATGTCGTGTACACCGTGGACGGCGAGGCGACGTTCGACACGCTGTACGACGAGAACGGCGAAGAGATTCCACAGGAGAGCGGCCGCGAACCGGCCGGTGTGTGCAGCACATGGGAGTCCTACGCTGCGAAGCTGCTGGTGACCAAGACCGACGGCACCGTGCTCGACTTCTCGGACTTCGGCGGCAGCATGGACCCGCATGACGGCAAGACCGTCTGCACCCGTCAAGGCACGTTTGATACCGTTATCCCGCTGGATGACATCGCTTCCGTCACCATCGGCGACGTTTCCATCCCGATCGAGTAAAAACACAGCCGCCCGGCATTCGATTCTGCCGGGCGGCTTTGCTGTCGAAAAGCTGGCGTTTTCGGCAAGCTGCGAGCCGTTTTCCTCATGAAAACGGCTCTTTTCATCTGTTTTTCTTTTGCTCCCGGAGCATTCTCCGCGCCTCCGCGAACGCCCTGTCCTCGCCCTCGTCGCGCAGGACGCGCAGCAGATACTCGAGCGTTTGCGCGGTTTCGGGATGGATGATGTAGTGATCGACCGACCGCGCGTAATAGTCATAGGGGTCGCTGTCGCGGTAGGCCGCGCCTCGATAGGTCTTGCTCGCGGCCACGCGGTCGCAGAACATTTCCAGCACGTATTTCAACGGCATTTTCATGCCGCACATGCCCGAGCCGTCCGCCGCATAGTCGATCCAGTATTCCAGATGATGACGGTTGCGGCCCTTGTGGTGCAGCCATGCGGCGCTGTATCCCTTTTCGCGCCGCTCGATCTCGTTCGGACTGCGGTTTCCCTGATAATACCGTGCCCCCGCTGCAAACTCGACCGGACTGAATTTGCTCAGGTCATGCGTGAGCCCCTGACGGTACAGGCCGACGCGCCAGCAGTGCCGCAGGACCAGAAACCGGTGATGCTGCACCGTGCGCAAATGCTGAAGCCATTTCAAAAGCAAGCCCTCCTCCGCCATTTTCGGCTGATAGTATTTTACCACGCAGCTGCAAAAAAGAAAAGGGCGGAACGGGAATTTTCCGCCGTGCATTCCGTGCATCATTTTCGAACTTTTCTCCGACGAATACGCGGCCTATCGTTGCATTTCCATGAATTTCATGGTACAATTATTGCACAAAGAGCTTCAAGGAGGAAAGAATATGACTCTTCGCTATATGGTCATCGGTGCGGGCGGGACAGGCGCTCCGCTCGGTGCTTTTCTGGCAAAAAACAGTGCGGATGTAACGCTCATCGCGCGCGGTGCGCATCTCGCCGCCATGCAGGAAAAAGGCCTGCGCTTCGAGCAGAGCGACGGCGAAACCTGGACCGTTCCGGTGAAGGCCTTCGACATGGACGGCTTCCTCGCCGCGAAGGCGCAGGGCGCTCCCTCGCCCGATGTGATCTTTGTCTGCGTCAAGGGTTATTCGCTCGACGATACCATCCCATTTATCCGCAGCGCGGCCGGCGAAAAAACCGTTGTCATCCCCATTCTCAACATCTACGGCACGGGACGCACGATGCAGGCGCAGCTCCCCGGTCTGCTCGTGACCGACGGCTGCATCTACATCTCGTCCAATCTCGCCGCTCCCGGCGTGATCCAGCGTCACGGCTCGATCTTCCGCATGATCTTCGGCACGCCCGACCACCGCACGGACAATCCGGTGCTCTGTCAGGTCGCCGCCGACCTCACCGCCGCCGGTATCGACACGCTTTACTCCCCCTTTGTCGAGAAGGACACTCTGCTCAAGTTCTCGCACGTCTCCCCCATGGCGGCCTGCGGTCAGTATTATCACGTGAAGGCCGGCGCGATGCAGAAGCCGGGCGAAATCCGCGAGTGCTTCATCCGCCTCGTCGGTGAAATTCTCGAGCTTGCGCGCGCGATGGGCATCGAGCTGGATGACAAGCCGGACGCGCCGCTCATGCAGTCCCATCTGAAAATTCTCGACGATCTCGCCGAGTCCGCATCCACCTCGATGCAGCGCGACATTGAAGCCGGAAAAAACTCCGAGGTCGACGGACTCATCTATCAGGTCGTCCGTCTGGCCGACAAATACGGCCTCGCCTGCCCGGAATACCGCAAGGTCGCTAAGAAGGTCAAAGCAGAGCTCGCTGAAAAATAAAATCCAGACAGCAGAAAACCTCCCGTTTCACGAAAAAGCGGGAGGTTTTTTATCATATCAGGCTCTTACAGGAACTTAAACAGGTTCAGTCCGGTCACATCGTCGTACTGACGGTCGATCCTGCCGTCGATCAGACGGATGACCATCTCGCAGGTCGCGCTGACCTCCGCACGGTTCAGATGACCGCCGAACACCTCGCCCCTGTCGTTTCCGGCGCTCAGATGCAGATGGGTGTAAAATTCGCCGTTCATCGTGTCGATCGTGCCGGTCAGCGAGACGATTTCAAAGCTGCCCTCGAACGAATTGGCGTAATACTTCTTCTCATCGACCTTGTACACGCCGACAGTAAAGCTGCCGAGCGCACCGATCGCCTGCACGCTCGCAAGCTGAATGTTTTCCTTGAGCGCGACCGTCTTGACCTGCTCGAGGATTTCCTCGCCGCGGTCGATGCGGACGAGCAGCGTGTCGCCAAATCTTCTGTAATCCATCGTTTTTCCTCCTTGTTCGGATTTGTTTTCCGCCTCAACCGTACCACGGACACGGCGATATGTCAAGACAGGATAACACTCCTCTGCCGGTATGACAGAGGAGTGCATCGCTTTTATACAGAAAGCCGCAGCCGTCAGACATTGAAAAATTATTTACAGAAAGGAAGATTATCATTGAATCAGGCTATGAATAGGGATATACATTGATGTTCTGTCCCGCGCTGCGCAAAATCGGCAGGAACGCACAGCGCGAGACATAAACAGGGATATAATGTTTCAGAGAGAGAACATTTTACGGCTTGCGGGCTTTTTGTAACGGATTACTCCTCCGCGAGCTTTTTGTAGCGCTCGTAGCGGGCCTTGACGTCCTCGACCTCCT
>ERZ1673722.3799-NODE-3799-length-10440-cov-6.560327_pt1 | contig 10440 bp, 6 predicted proteins | sample MGYA00580222_ERZ1673722 | MGnify/ENA primary metagenome ERZ1673722 (study PRJEB41218, sample SAMN15661750) | gut metagenome | host: Homo sapiens | place: Canada: London | collected 2015-08-20/2019-03-30 | study: EMG produced TPA metagenomics assembly of...
GCTGACCACGCTGCCGATGGGCGGCGGCAAGGGCGGCTCGGACTTCAACCCCAAAGGCAAGTCGGACCGCGAGGTAATGCGCTTCTGCCAAGCCTTCATGGTCGAACTGTGGCGTCATATCGGTCCCGAAACAGACGTTCCGGCCGGTGATATCGGCGTGGGCGGCCGCGAAATCGGCTACCTTTACGGCATGTACCGCAAGCTGGCGCGCGAGAATACGGGCGTACTGACCGGCAAGGGCATGACTTACGGCGGTTCGCTGATTCGTCCCGAAGCGACGGGCTTCGGCGCGGTTTACTTCCTGCGCCAGATGCTCGAAAAGGCCGGCATGGACATCAAGGGCCAGACCATCGCCATCTCGGGCTTCGGCAACGTGGCCTGGGGCGCGGCGACGAAGGCTACGGAGCTGGGCGCCAAGGTGGTGACGATTTCGGGCCCCGACGGCTACATCTACGATCCCGAAGGTCTCGACGCCGAAAAGATCGCCTACATGCTCGAACTGCGCGCCTCGAACAACGACGTGGTCGAGCCTTACGTACATAAGTTCCCGAACGCACAGTTCTTCGCCGGCAAGAAACCGTGGGAGGTCAAGGTGGACATCGCCATGCCCTGCGCCACGCAGAACGAGCTGGACGGCGAGGACGCCAAGAAACTGCTGGCCAACGGCGTGAAGATCGTGGCCGAAGTCTCGAACATGGGCTGCCGCCCCGAAGCGATCGACGCCTTCATCGCGGCGAAAATCCCCTACGGACCGGGCAAGGCTGTCAATGCGGGCGGCGTAGCGACGTCGGGACTCGAAATGAGCCAGAACTCGCAGAAATACAACTGGACGGCCGAGGAGGTCGATGCCAAGCTGCATCAGATCATGTCGTCGATCCACCACGCATGTCTGGAATACGGCACCGAGAAGGACGGCTTCATCAACTACATGAAGGGCGCCAACATCGCGGGCTTCATGAAAGTCGCCAAGTCGATGGTCGAGCAGGGTGTGCTGTAAATTAACTGCCTAATAAAAGAGACCGAAAATGATTTTCATTTTCGGTCTCTTTATTTTCCCCCTCCCGTCACTTCACGCTCCTGCCTCCCAAATATTCCGCACCGCAGTTTTCACATTCAAGCCCGGTTTTCGCCCCGGTCAATGTCCATGAAATATACCCCTTATCACACTGGCCCGGGAGAAAGGGGTATATCATATACAATCCTGACGGATTACAGGGCTGTTTTTTCGGCGAAACGCAAAAATATCCGGAACACAAAAGCGAATCCCCAGCCGTGATTCGCGTCCATATTTTAGGGGATTCAAGATCTCAGAACATCGCACTTACGGTCATGCCCAGCGTCAGTTTGTGCATCGCTTCGCAGGAAGAGGAAACGAGCGGCGGAGCGACGTCGTAGTCGGCTGTAAAGCGCACGCCCAGATTGCGATTGACCAGATAGGTGGACGAAAAGCCCGTTCCGACCGTAAATCCGCCCCGGCCTTCGATCCTGTAGCCGGAAGTAGTGTAAGGTTTATAATGCTCATAACCGCAGAGAAGCTTCGAGCCGATGCGCCAGCGCGTCGAGAGCGGATAGGAAAAATAGGGACCTGCCGTCACGGAACAGCACTCGAATTCATCGTTCTGCGGGACGCCGTTTACGTTCATTTCCAGATTCGTCACCGCAAACCGCCCACCCACGCCGACATAGGGCGAGGCGAACCATGCACCCTGCACGCCGACCGTCGGTCCGACTTTGAAATCGGTGTGCATCCCCGCATAAGGCGTATAGGAGCCGGGAATGACCGTCAGCCCGACGGAAAACCCGACGAACGACGGATGCCGGTAGCGGTCGAAAACGACGTATGTTTCGCGGACCTTAAGCCCCTTCTCCTTGAATATCAGGTCGGCGAGGAAATAGCCGAATTCGGTGGCGAGGATGCCGATACCCGCGCCTACCATGACGTCGCTCATCCAGTGGCGGTTGTTCAGTTGCCGCGTAACGCCCGTGAGGGTCGCCAGCGTATAGCCGCCGATGCTGTACCACGGACTGCGGTGCCCGTATTCCTTATGCAGCATCGTCGCCGTCATAAAGGCGGTCGCCGTATGGCCGGAAGGGAACGAATTGCGCGTGGAGCCATCGGGACGCATCACGCGGAAGGAGTACTTCAGCGAATTGACCGCCGCGGCCATCAGCCCGGCGGAGAAAGCGTCGGAGACCAGCATGCGTCCCCACGAGCTGCGGCTTTCGACGCCGCAGACCTTCATCCCGACCAGCAGGGCTGCGGGCGCATATTGCAGGTAATCGTCGTAATCGTGGTGGAACGACCTGACGTAACCGTTGCGCAGACGGCGGAAGTCGGTATCGTAAAGCGACACCACGGCTCCGCCCAGAATCAGCGGCACGGCGACGAAGGTCATGCGGTAACCTTTGGTCGAAGTCCGGCGGTCCACATACTGCGAGAAAGAACTTTCCGCCGCAGGGATCAGACACTCGTTGCCCAGACTGTCTTTAATCTGCGCCGAGACAGGACCGGAAATCAGGAACACCGCCGACAGACAAAGCAAAAAAGATCTCTTCATCCAGAGCCAGTCGTTCAACGTTTTCGCCGCAGGGCACGAATCGCTTCGCCGCCGATAGCCAGCAGCGAGGTGCAGCCGATGACGGCCGCCCATTCGCGCCACGCAAGCGGCTCGGTGCGGAACACCTCGCCGCCGAACTCGACGATGAGCACCTGTCCCGCGGCGATGGCCAGCAGGATGAGGAAAAACTCACGGCACCCGCGCAGGCAGGTAAAGACCGAATGGCACGTCTCGAAGCCTTTGGCGTTGAACATGTTCCAGAACTGCAGGAAAACGAACGTCGAGAAGAAAAGCGTCAGCTGGCGCACGGTGAGTCCGCCTGCGGTGATCGTCCACCAGAAGAGCATGCCCAGCAGGACGGCGACCATGATGCCGCCGCAGATGAAGAGCGTGCGGGCCATGCCGGGCGTAATGATGAACTCGTCGCGCGGACGGGGTTTTTCGAGCATCACTTCGGGATTGGGCGGCAGCGAGGCCATCGCCATCGCCGCAAAGGTGTCCATGATGATATTGACCCAGAGAATCTGCACCACCGTCAGCGGCATGTCGGTGCCGAAAACCGCGCCGACGAAGCAGATCACGATCGCCGCGAAGTTGATCGTCAGCTGGAAAAGTACGAAACGCTGGATGTTGCGGTAAAGCGAGCGGCCCCACATGACGGCCGTCGCGATCGAAGCGAACGAATCGTCGAGCAGCGTGATGTCGCTGGCGTCCTTGGCAACGGAGGTGCCCGATCCCATCGAAAGCCCCACGTTGGCGAAGTTGAGCGCCGGGGCGTCGTTCGTACCGTCGCCCGTCACGGCCACCACCTCGCCGCACTGCTGCAACAGACGCACGAGCCGCTGTTTGTCGAGCGGCCGGGCGCGCGACATGATCTTCAGTTCCCGCACGCGTCCGAGCAGCTCATCGTCGCTCATCGCCGCGAACTCCGTACCGGTCATGTAGTTGCGGTCGTTGTCGCGGGCGTCGTCCCACAAGCCGATCTGGCGGGCGATCTCGCGCGCCGTAGCGGGAGTGTCGCCCGTGACGATCTTGACGTCTATCCCGGCGTTCAAGCAGCGCCGCACGGCGTCGGGGACATCCTCGCGCACCGGATCGGAGATAGCCGCCACACCCGAAAAATGCAGCTGCGACGCCGCTACGGCACGCAGACAGTCGTCCTCGGCGGTTTCGGCCCACGCCACGGCGAGCGTACGCATCGCGCGGCCCTGAAACCCGGCCAGCTGCTCGGCGACCTGCGTATCCTTGCCGTCGGGGGCGCACATGGCGCGCACGATTTCGGGCGCACCCTTGACGCAGACGATCCGGCGGCCCGAAACGCCGCTTTCGATGATCGTCGCCATATATTTGCGTTCGGTCGAGAAGGTAAGCCGGTCGACGATCTTCGCCTCCGAGCGCAGGGGTTCGTAATCCTCGCCCTGCGAGCGCATCCACTCCAGCAGGGCGCCCTCGGTCGGGTTGCCTATAACGGCGCCCGAAGCGTCGAGGAAAGCCGTGGAGTTGGCGGCCACGATCTCGGCGAAATCATGCGCCGGAAGCGCATCGTAACGCACCAGTTCCTGCACGTGCATCCGGTTCTGGGTCAACGTGCCGGTCTTGTCGGTGCAGATGACCGTCACGGCGCCCATCGTTTCGCAGGCGTGCATGCGCCGCACGAGGTTGTTGGTCTTGAGCATGCGCCGCATGGACATCGCCAGCGACAGCGTAATGCTCATCGGAAGTCCTTCGGGAACGGCCATCACGATGATGGCCACCGAGACCATGAAAATGTGCAGCACCTGCTGCGATATTTCGAGCCAGTCGCGCTCGAACAACCCACCGACGAAGACCGCCTTGCCGAGCATGACGCAGAAAATAGCGACCGCAAGCGCAATGCCGGCCCGGCCGATGAGTTTCGAGAGGCGCGTCAACTGGCGGTTGAGCGGCGTCTGCTCGTCGCTCTGGACGGTCGCCTGCTCCGTGACGCGGCCCGCTTCGGTCGCATCGCCCACGGCCGTAGCAACCAGAACGCCGTAACCGTCCGCCACGGTCGTACCGCGCAGTGCGACGTTCGAAGGATAGGTCGCTTCGGAATCGAAATGCGCCTCGTCGACGGTTTTATCCACCTCCAGTTCGCCCGTGAGGGTCGATTCGTTGATGCGCAGCGACACAGCTTCGACCAGCTCGCCGTCCGCGGGCACGGTTTCGCCGCTTTCGATATAGACCACGTCGCCCACGACCACGTCGCGGCGGGGAATCTCGCGGATCGAGCCGTCGCGCATCACCTTGACCGGAATATCGTCGTTGACCTGATTCAGCCGGCGGAAACGCCGCATGGCGTCCCACTCGAACCAGAACCCGACGCAGGTCGCCAGAATAATGGCGCATATGATGCCGATCGACTCGGTGAAATCCTTGTGAACGGACCCGATGGCAAGCGACAGCACCGCGGCCAGCAGCAGAATGCGGATGATCGGGTCCTTGAACTTCTCGACGAAAAGCTTCCATGCCGAATCGTCTTTGGGCGGCGTGATGACGTTGTCGCCATGCGTCCGCCGGCTGTCTGCGGCCTCTTGCGAGGATAAACCTTTGGGATTGTAACGGATCATTGGTATGCAGTATTTAATTCAGGGAAAACTGCCGCGTCGAAGCGTCGAGCCGCACGGCGATGAACAACAAAATGGTAAACGCAATAAGCGACGAACCGCCATAGCTCATGAACGGCAACGGAATGCCCATCACGGGCATCAGGCCGATGGTCATGCCCACGTTCACCAGCACGTGGAACAACAGGATCGCGGCCACGCAGTAGCAGTAAATCCGGCCGAAAGGCTCCTGCTGCCGTTCGCCCATGCGCATCAGGCGCAGGATCAGCATGCAGAGCAGGGCCAGCACGACCATCGTCCCCAGAAAGCCCCACTCTTCGCCGACCGTACAGAAGATGAAGTCGGTATGCCGTTCGGGCACGAAGCCGTACTTGATCTGCGTGCCTTCGAGGAATCCCTTGCCCCAGAACCCGCCCGAACCGATGGCGATTTTCGACTGATTGACGTTGTAGTCCGTGCCGAGGGGATCGCTGATGATGCCCAGAAAACTCAGGATGCGGTCGCGCTGGTGCTGTTTGAGAATCGAATTGAAGATATAGTCGGTGGTGGGGAGGAAGATCATCGTGCAGAGAAAAAGCCCCACGGTAATCAGGGTGCTGCTCAGGTTCATGCGGAAGGCATAGACGAGCACGCCGACCAGCGACAGCAGCGTCACGGTCAGCAGGCAGGCGTGCAGGTCCATCACGCCGGGCGCGACGAGCGCCATCGTCATGCAGAGCAGGATGCTCGCCAGCGCCAGCGACGCCAGATAGATCAGGCGCGAGCACCACTCCCCGGTCATCATCGCTTCGGAGAGCGTGCAGACCAGAATGATCGACACGAGCAGCGTCATGGGCGAAAGCAGGAACGACACGATGAACAGCGCGGCGATCAGCAGCACCGGGATGCAGAGCCACTTGTTGAGTCCCTCGCGGTAAAGCACGAAGAGGAACGAGCCGAGCACGATGCCCGAACCGGTGTCGTTCTGCAGGATGATGATGAAAAGCGGGATGCAGATCACCACGCCCACCTTGAAGAGGTCGCCCGGACGGTTGATCGAGAAGGAGTAGGCGCTCATCACGCGGGCCAGCGCGAGAGCCGTGGCGATCTTCACGAATTCGACGGGCTGCAGGCGGAACGAACCGAATTCGAACCACGCCTTGGCGCCATTCACCTCGCGGCCGAACAACAGCGCGCCCAGCAACAGCGCCAATCCCGCGAAATAGGCCGGATAGGCGAACATATGGTAGAACCGTTCGTCGAGCAGCAGCACCACGAGCGCCGTGGTCCACGCCACGCCGATCCACATCAGCTGCTTCATGTAGAAGTGCGAGAAGGAGAAGATATCGGCCGTGCCCTCGTCGTACGAGGCCGAAGTGATCGACACCCACCCCGCCAGCACGATCAGCACGTACAGCAGGACCGTCCAGAGGTCCACTCCGTAAAAGATACTATGGCGGTTAGCGGTCATACGAAGGGTAATAGATGTTCATATTCTTGATATGCTCCAGCAGGGCCGGACGGCGGATCGTGTCGGTCAGGTAGTACTCCTCCAGCAGACTGGCGATCGGCAGGGCCGCCGAAGCGCCGAAACCGCCGTTTTCGACATAGACCGAAATGGCGATCTTCGGATTGTCCTTGGGCGCGAACGAGAGGAAGGTCGAGTGGTCGCGGCCGCGGGGATTCTCGGCCGTACCGGTCTTGCCGCAGACGTCGAGTCCTTCCAGACGCGCCGCCGTGGAGGTGCCGCCGACGTTGACGCCCCGCCACATGCCGTCGACGATCGGTTCGAAGTGCTTGGGATCGACCTTGGTATAGTGGCGTTCGTAAAAACGGCGGTCGAGCGAATCCTGCCCCTCGATCTTCTTGACGATATGCGGAATGTAGTAGTAGCCCCGGTTGGCGACGATGGCCGCGAGATTGGCCAGCTGCAAGGGCGTACAGCCCAGCGCATCCTGACCGATGGCCAGCGAAATGACCGTCAGCGAATTCCACGAACCCCTGTACTGGCGGTCGTAGTACGAGCGGTCGGGCACGTAGCCGTTGCCCTCGTCGAGGAAGTCGGAGCCGAGTTTGCGGCCGAAACCGAAACTCTCGACATACTCTTTCCAGACGTCGTAGCCGTCTTTCACGCTCTCGTATTTGCGGTTGTCGAGAATGTCGCGGAAGACATAGCAGAAATAGGCGTTGCACGAGGTCGCCACGGCGAAGCGCAGGTCCAGCGGCGAAGCGTGGGCGTGGCATTTCATGCGCCGGCGGCCGACCTGATAGCCTTCGTGGCAGACGTGCAGGTCCGAGGGCCTGAGCACGCCCTCCTGCAGCCCGATCAGGCCCTGCACGAGCTTGAAGGTCGATCCCGGCGGGTATTTGGCCTTCACGGCACGGCTGAAAAGCGGATGCCGCTTGTTGTAGATCATCTTCATGTAGTTGTTGCCGCGCTCCCGGCCGACCAGTTCGTCGGGATCGTACGTCGGCGAGGAGACCATCATCAGTATCTCGCCCGTCGAAGGTTCGATCGCCACGGCCGCCCCGACCTTGCCGCGCATCAGCTCCTCGCCCAGCAGCTGCAGGCGGGCGTCGATCGTGCTGACGAGGTAGCGCCCCGGTTCGGGCAGCGAGTCGTAAACGCCGTTCATATAGGAACCCTTGATCGCCCCGTGGGTGTCGATCTCCTGAATCTTCACGCCTTTCCGGCCTTTCAGCAGGGGTTCGTAAGCCGACTCCACGCCGCTCATACCCACATAATCGCCGGACTTGTAGTCCGGGTGGCGCTTCAGGAAATCGGCGTTCACCTCGCCCACGAATCCCAGCAGGTTGCCGCCCACCTTGCGGGGATAACGGCGGACCGTACGGTAGACGGCATAGAATCCCCGGAAGTTGCATTCGTCGAAACGCAGCTTGTCTTCCTTGGAGATATAGCTCGTCACCACGCGGGGCGCACGGGGGCGCATCCGGGCATTGGCAAGCTCCTTTTCGAGCTTTTCGCGCGAAAGGCCCAGCACCTCGCACATGCGCAGGGTGTCGAAGCCCTTCTTGTCGATCTCGCTGTAGATCACCATCAGGTCATAGCACTCGCGGCTCTGGACCAGATACTCCCCGTTGCGGTCGAAGACTTCGCCGCGCGGCGGATACTGCACCACATGGCGCAGCACGTTGGCTTTGGCCAGTTCGTTGTAGCGCGAGTCGACAAGCTGGATATAGGCCAGACGGCCGCCGATCAGCAGGAAGACGAAGAGCACCACGCACTGCAGGGTGCGCATCCGGACGAATCCTTCGGAGTCTCTCATACGCGCACGGGAAGTTTTGCGGTGAAAATACGGGCGATAATCCAGATAAAGGCCACCGACACGGCGCCGCTGACGACGATACGCACCAATGTACGCACGAGGTGCATCCACGAAAGGGCCTCAAGCGAGAAGAATACGGCATGGTGCAGGAGCACCAGCACGATCAGGTAATTCAGGAATACGCGCCGTCCGAGCCGCCCGGCGCAGGGGACGCCGCCTTCGCGGAGATCGTCACGGGTATACAGCGTCCGCAGGAGCGCCGGACGCACGAAGGCGACAAGCAGCGTGGCAATGGTGTTCACGCCCGCGGCTCCCATGGCGAAATCCATCGTCACGCCCATGGCCAGTCCCGATGCGAGCAGCACCACGGGCGGCGTATCCAGCGGCAGCAGGGCGACGAACGCCACGTAGACGAGCGGATTGAGGTAGATGCTGATCGACAGGTTGTCGAACAGAAAGACCTGCAAAAGCACCGTCACGACGAAGAGCGAAATGTATGGAAGCGTTCTGTGCATTTAGTTCAGCCGGGTATGTTGTTCTACTTTTTCACTGTTCTGCAAATCGCGGATTTCGGTCAGGTCGCGGTTCTCGACCAGAATCACATCCGTCAGGCGCGACATTTCGGCCGCCAGCCGCACGCGCACCTTGAAAGCCGTGCGGGTTTCGTTCAGCTCGGCGCTTTCAACCCAGCCGATCAGCACGTCGGCGGGAAAATACTGCGAGAAGCCCGTGGTCACGACCTCTTGTCCGGGCTGCGGATCGGCGTACTTCGACAGTTCGTCCAGCACCACGGTGTGAGGGTCGGCGCCGTCCCAGTAGATCGAACCGAAATAATCGGAGCCCACCAACTTGCCGCTGGCGCGGAACGAAGTGTTGAGCACCGACATCGCCACCGAATAGCGCTCCGTGCAGTCGACCACATAGCCCGCCATCGAGCCGTCGGACGCCAGCAGCGCCATCTCCTCGGCCACTCCGTCGCGGCGGCCGCGGTTGAGAACGACGAGGTTCTGCGCACGGTTGACCGTATTCGAAATCACCGACGCGGTGATGACGCGGTATTTCGAGATTCCGACGTCCTGCATGTAGCTGTCCAGCCGCGCGGCGGTCTCGGCCTCCTCGTACACGGCCAGCCGCTCTTTCATCTCGGCCACGTGCGCGAGCAGGTCGCGGTTCTCGCGTCCGAGCGAAAAGTAATGCCGGATGCCCGCGAACATGCCGTGCACGCCGCCGACCACCTGATTCGAACGCGCCAGCAGCCGGGCCTGCGTGTAGTAGGTCGAGTGGGCGTAATAGCTGACGGCTATCGCTTCGAGCACGACGAAGAGCACCATGACATAGATGCTTCGGATAAACTCTAAGAGCTTGCGCACGGGTTCTCGTTAATTTAAGATTGCGGACACTATGCCCGCAATCCGTATTCATTTATTCACCTCTCACCTCCGGCCGGGCCGGAGTGCGTTACAACTATTTCATTAAGAACGAGAAGCGGTTGATGTTCTTCAGCGCGATGCCCGTACCGCGCGCAATGGCGCGCAGGGGGTCTTCGGCGATGTGGAACGGAATGCCGGTTTTCTCGTTCAGGCGCCGGTCCAGCCCCTTGATCAGAGCGCCGCCGCCGGCCAGATAGATGCCGTTCTTCACGATGTCGGCGTACAGTTCGGGCGGCATCGATTCGAGCACCTTCATCAGTGCGGCGTCGATCTTCGTGAGCGACTTTTCGAGCGCATAGGCGATCTCGCTGTAGCTGAGCGACACGGTCTGGGGCAGGGCCGTCAGCATGTTGGGACCCGTCACCACGAAGTCTTCGGGCTCCTCGTCCAGATCGGAGACGGCCGCACCGATCGAGCACTTGATGGCTTCGGCCGTACGTTCGCCGATACGGATATTGTGCTGCTGGCGCACGTAGCTCTGAATGTCGTTGGTGAAGACGTCGCCGGCGGTGTTGATCGACTCGGAGCAGACGATGCCGCCCAGCGAGATGCAGGCGATCTCCGACGTGCCGCCGCCGATGTCGATGACCATGTTGCCTTC
>ERZ1673722.3810-NODE-3810-length-10411-cov-7.134898_pt1 | contig 10411 bp, 6 predicted proteins | sample MGYA00580222_ERZ1673722 | MGnify/ENA primary metagenome ERZ1673722 (study PRJEB41218, sample SAMN15661750) | gut metagenome | host: Homo sapiens | place: Canada: London | collected 2015-08-20/2019-03-30 | study: EMG produced TPA metagenomics assembly of...
GGCAACATGGAGCTCAAGCTGGATCGCAACCTGGCCGACCGCCGCATCTTCCCGGCCATCGACCCGGTGGCGTCGGGCACCCGCAAGGAGGATCTGCTGCTGGAGCCGCAGGAGGCGCCGCTCATCTGGGCCGTGCGCCGCATCCTCGCGAACACGAACAGCACCGAACGCGCCATGGACATGCTGATCAAGTCGCTCAAGCAGACCGAGACGAACCAGGAGTTCCTCGTGCGCACGGCGAAGAAGGCCCAGCACACAAAGGCCGACGGCTCGCTGGAGTTCTAGGCGCGCCCATCCGTCATCCGGCCGACACCGTGCGCGCCGGTCGCGGTCTTATAATGGAAACCACCAGGGAACCGCATCCGTTGGGTGCGGTTCCCTGTCGCATACGGTAGTATGGTCAGACGCATGAACCAAGGAGGGACCATGTCTCAAGACAACAACTGGCAGCAGCAGGTGTGGCAGCAGCCTGTCGCGCCGGCCGCGCCGTACGGCTACGCCGTGCAGCCCCCGAAGAAAAACCGCGGCTGGATCGTCGCCCTCGTGGCCGTCGTGCTCGTGTTCGCGCTGCTGGCGCTGGGCATGTGGTCGTGCACGTCGGTCATGTCCTCGTCGTTCGGGTCCTTCGGCACGGGCTCCACGGTCGACGACGTGGACTACCTCACGGGCGACGCGGTCGGCGTCATCGACATCGACGGCACCATCCAGTACGACAACACCACCTCCAGCCCCGAAGGCCTGAAGGCCCAGCTCGATCGCGCCGAGAAGAACAGCCATATCAAGGCCGTCGTACTGCGTGTGAACTCCGGCGGCGGCACGGCTACGGCGGGCGAGGAGATGGCCGACTACGTGCGCGGGTTCTCCGAGCGCACCGGCAAGCCTGTCGTGGTGTCCAGCGCGTCCGTCAATGCGAGCGCCGCCTATGAGATATCCTCGCAGGCCGACTATATCTACACGGCCAAGACCACGGCCATCGGCGCCATCGGCACGGTCATGCAGGTTACCGACCTGTCCGGCCTCATGGAGAAGCTGGGCATCTCGGTGGACAACGTCACCAGCGCCGACAGCAAGGATTCCAGCTACGGCACGCGCCCGCTCACCGAGGAGGAGCGCGCCTACTACCAGGATCAGGTCGACCAGATCAACGAGACATTCATCCAGACCGTGGCCGAGGGTCGCGACATGCCCGTCGAAGACGTGCGCGCGCTGGCCACGGGTCTCACGTTCACCGGCATGACGGCAGTCGAGAACGGCCTTGCCGACGAGATCGGCACCAAGGACGACGCCGTGGCGAAGGCAGCCGAGCTGGCGAACATCGCGCACTACACCACCGTCACGCTCAAGAATCCCACGAGCAGCCTGTCGAGCCTGCTCGACCTCATGTCAAAGAGCAACGTTTCCACCGACGATATCGCCCGAGCGCTGAAGGAGCTGGACACCGATGGCAGCATCGCCCAATAGCAACGAACGAATCTCGTGGCCCAAGCGCGCCGTCGTCACGGCGGGCATGCCCTACGGCAACAAGCCGCTGCACTTCGGCCACATCGCCGGGGTGTTCGTGCCGGCCGACGCCTTCGCGCGCTTCCTGCGCGACCGCATCGGCGCGGCCAACGTGCGCTTCATCAGCGGCACCGACTGCTTCGGCTCGCCCATCAACGAGGGCTACCGCAAGCTGGTGGAGGCCGGCGAGTTCGACGGCACCATCGCCGAGTACGTCGAGCGCAACCACGAGGCGCAGAAGAACACGCTGGACGCCTACGGCATCAGCCTGTCCATCTACGAAGGCTCCGGCATGGGGCATTCGGGCGACGTGCATCAGCTGATCACCGAGAAGTTCATCGAGAAGCTGCACGAGAACGGGCACTTGCAGCGCCGAAGCACGCTGCAGTTCTACGATGCGGAAGCGGGCACGTTCCTCAACGGCCGCCAGGTGGTCGGGCGCTGCCCCGTGCAGGGCTGCAAGTCCGAGCACGCCTACGCCGACGAGTGCGACCTGGGGCACAGCTACGCCCCCGAGGACCTCATCGCGCCGAAGTCGTCGCTGACGGGCACGACTCCCGAGATGCGCCCGGTGGAGAACTGGTACTTCGATTTGCCCGCGTTCGCCGACTTCCTGCGCGGCCACGTGGCGGCGCTCGAGGCCGACCCCGAGGTGCGCGCCATCGTGCCGCAGACCGTCAAGGAGTTCCTCAGCGCCCCCGTCGTCTACATCAAGAACGACGCCCGCGAGGCCTACGACGCCGTGGCGGGCGAGCTGCCGGCCCATCAGCTGCGCGAGGCCGAGAAGGGCAAGCAGAGCTTCGAGATCGAGTTCGCCTCCATCGACGACCGCGACGCGGCGCGCGAGGTGCTGGGGCGGGCGGGCATCCGCTTCCGCACGGGCAAGGCGCTCGTGCCGTTCCGCATCACGGGCAACATCGAGTGGGGCGTGAAGGCGCCGGTCATCGACGGGCTGGAAGGCCTCACGGTGTGGTGCTGGCCCGAGAGCCTGTGGGCGCCCATGTCGTTCACCATGGCCGTCAACGACAAGATGGGCCTGCCGCGCGGCAGCTGGCGCGATTTCTGGTGCTCGGAGGACGCCGAGGTGTACCAGTTCATCGGCCAGGACAACCTGTACTTCTACGGGGTTGCGCAGCCCGCGCTCATCGAGGCGCTGCGCCCTGGCGACATCCTGACGCCCGGCGTGACCGAGCATCCCATCCGCCAGACCACCCTCGTGGCGAACCATCACATCCTGTTCGGCGACAAGAAGGCCTCGTCGTCGGGCTCGGTGAAGCCGCCCACGGCCGACGAGCTGCTGGACTACTACACCGTCGAGCAGCTGCGCGCGCACTTCCTGGCGCTCGGCCTCGACCAGAAGTCGGTGGGCTTCAAGCCCAAGCCGTTTTTGGCCACCCCCGAGGAGCTTGCGGACACGCGCGTGGCCGACCCGGTGCTGAAAGAGGGCGCGCTGCTGACGAACGTGTTCAACCGCTTGGCCCGCAGCTGCTTCTACGAGGCGCAGAAGAACTTCGAGGGCTATATGCCGCTGGGCGATGCGTCCGAGGACGTGGTAGCGAAGGTGCACGAGGTGCTGCGCGCCTACGACGAGACGATGCACCGCGTGGAACTGCACACCATCATGTCCATCATGGACGAGTTCATCCGCTGGGCGAACAAGCGCTGGTCGGACGGCATCCGCGAGGTCGAGAACACGGGCGACGACGAGCTGCGCCGCCAGGTGCTCGTGGACTCGTTCTTCCTGCTGCGCATGGCGACGCTGCTCATGCACCCCGTGGTGCCGGCGGGCGCCGAGAAGATCTGCGACTACCTCAGCTTCGAGTTCGACGACTTCTTCAGCTGGAACTACGACTTCGAGAACATGGACGAGCTGTGCAGCGCCGGCGAGATCACTGAAGCCCGCCACCGCATCCGCGAGCTGCCCCCGCGCTTCGACTTCTTCGCGAAGCACCCGAGCCAGTACAAGTAACGTCCCGACAGGGGGCGGGCCTTCAACGGGGATGTTTTCGGGATGAAGAGCGCCCGTCCGCGGAATGCGGGCGGGCGCTTTCGGTTGACGTGCGTTAGGGAGGGACGGGTGGTTCGACGCGTGCGCAGCTATGGGTGGATTGCGTGCAGCAAAAACGCCGGTTTGGCAGCACCGGCCCGTTCGGACGCCTTCTTCTCGGGTTCGGGAGCGTTGTTTTGCGGAATGCGACCGAGCGCCATCTGGAGTTTTGTCGCTGCTCTTCACCAGTCGCGGAGTCGAGGCTGCCAAACCGGCGTTTTTGCTGCACGCGAGCCGGCGAAAACGTGCGCGGCCGTTGCGTGGTCCGACAGCCGAGGGGCGGAGCAGGTTGCCGGGCTGGGCGCAAAGAGGGTTCCATGACAATCTCGAAGCAGTTTCGACGTGCCGGTAGGCTTCGCCAAACCGTATAATCCCAGGTGGTGAAAATCTTGCGTCGCCGCCGACGTCCGATCCGGCCGCCGAATTTGTCATGGGACCCGTTTTGCGCCCAGCTCCGCCTCGCTCTATGTCGGATTTGACACGTCAGGGTTCCAACGTGTCAAAGCACCCGTCCTCTTGACGCACTGGGTGCTGCCGTTCGCCCGCATGGACGCTCGCGACGGTGTGGGACGCAACATGAAAACGCCCGCCCGCATTTCGCGGACGGGCGTTTTCGGTTGGCTCGAGGTTGCGTGCTGCGAAGGGTTTAGGCCACTTCGAACAGCAGCGTCGCCGCAAGCGGGGACACCATGCCGTCGGCGGTTTTCGCGCGCACGGTCATGCGGTAGTCGCCCTTTTCCTCGAACGACGTGGTGAACTGCCAGTTCACCCACTTGTCGGCCGTGGCGCCGTCGGTGTCGCACGACGTCCATGTGCGGCCGTTGTCGAATGAGAACTCGATGGCGGCGATGGGGCTTCCCAGATCGTCGGCCACGCCTTCGAACGTGATCTCGTCGCCTGCCTTGAACACGCAGTTGTCGGAGTAGTTCATGATGTTGATCTTGTTGCGGTAGCACGGGTCCACCTGCTGCACGTCGGGCTCCGCATCCTCCTGCGTCAGCTCGATGTTCACGATGTCGCGCGTGAAGTAGCGCGCCACGGTCTCGGGCATCCACAGCTGCAGGCTCGACCCGGTGGCCGCCTCCAGCTCCTGGCCGTTCACCTGGTACGCCAGAAGCGCGTTCTTCTCCAGCGCGTAGCGCAAGGGCAGCGGCTGGCCGAAGCCGTCGGCGCCGTAGGCGGTGATGGTGTTCACGCCGTCTTCCAGGTCGGCCATCTCCACCACGGCCGACAGCGGCACGCCCATGACGGCCGCCTGGCCGAAGGGCGATCCGGTGGCGCACGAGCACGCCATCATCGTCTCCTGGTTGGCATCTTCGGCCAGGTCGCGCACGTCGATGGTGAAGTTCTTCTTGATGTTGCCGCCCACGTTCACGTAGAAGTTGGCCACGCCGCCCTCCACGTCGACGAGCTCGGTGGCAGGCTTCGAGCACATGCTGGTCAGCGCTGTTCCGAACACGTTGAACAGCTCGTCGTTGGGGGTGACGCCTTCCTGGTTGAAGGTGAACGCTCCCTGGGCGTTGGCCACGGAGACGTAGGACACGTCGTCCTCGTTGAACCATTGTGCGGTCACGACGTTGTCTCCCACGGCATGCGTCGTGGCGATCGGGTCCGCGTCGGCGGTCTGCGGTAGTCCGGCCGTAGCGCCGATACCGCCCACTGCTCCGAACATCAGCAGCGCGCCGCCGGCCACGCCGCCCGCGATCTTCTTGGGGTTGTAAGCCATGGCGTCCTCCTACTCGCTCTTCTCGTCAGATGCCGCCGCGACCTTCGGAGGGATCAGCGATGCGCTTTCCAGCACGGTCGTGTCCTCGGGGTTGGGCATCTTGTCCTTCGCGTTGAACATGACGGTCTGGGTCTCGAAGCTCGTCATGCCGCTTTCGGTGGTGGCGCGAACGGTCAGGCAGTACGCGCCTTCCAGTTCGGGCTTGTAGGTGAAGCTCCACCACACCATCTTGTTGCGATCCATGTCGCCGATATCGTACTTCGTCCACGTTTCTCCGCGGTCAAGGGAGAACTCGACGCTTGCGATCTTCTCGTCGTAGCCGTCCACGTAGCCGGTGAATTCGTAGGGCTGGCCGTTCTGCACGAGCAGGCCGTCGGGCACGCCGAGGATGGTGGCGTTGGGCTTGTTCATGGGAACGTCGTCCTCGTTCTGCCATCCGTTCGGGTTGCCGGCCCACTTGTCGGTGTAGTCGATGTCCTCGTCGGTGACGTGGTAGGTGTCGATCTGCTTCGAGTTGATCTGCGCGTCCACGCCTTCCACCCAGTTCGTGCACGGATAGCCGCGCGTCGCGTCGAGGTACTCGCCGCCGATCTTGTACACCAGCAGCGCCTCGTCGGAGTCGACCTTGTCCACGGGGAAGGCGCGTTTGGAGCTGCCGTCGGCGCGCAGCGCCTTCACGCCCGTCGTGCCGTCCTTGTAGCCGCCCGCCTTTTCGACGAGCCAGCTCACGGGAATGCCGGTTATCTCGGTGTTCGTGACTCCGCCGCCTCCCACCGGGTTCCAGTTGCACACCATCTTCGAGGTCTTCGTGATCACGGCGCCGTCGGCCTCGGCTTCTTTGATGAGCTCGGGCAGCGTGGCCGTGTACTCGGCGTTCACGTTGCCGTCAACGGTGATGGTCCATTCGTCGAACAGGCTTTGCGGCATCTCCAGGTCGAGGCCGTTCACGCCCGCGCCGTGGCGCATGTTGTCGTAGTAGGCGTGCATCCAGTCGTACGAGAACACGCCGCTCTGGCCCTGCGTCCTCTCTTGATCGATCTTGAAATCGCCCTGCACGTTCTCGACGTCGTTGATTCCCCACAGGCGATCGTATTTCGTGAGATCCCACAGCTCCAGGCCCGCACCGTTCTCGGTGGCGTTGTGGCAGGACATGCAGTCGCCCTGATACTGGTTGACGAAGTCGCTCTTCGTGCGCGATCCGTAGTGAACGGCGTGCATGAGCGTGCCGAACTCGTACTGCTTCGCGATGTAGCCCGGAGCGTAGGAGTGGCAGAACAGGCACTGCTGCAGCGTGGTCTTGTTGTCCAACTCGTCGTTCCAGGCAACCGGGTGCTCGTAGGGCAGGTGCTTCAGCAGCGAGTTCATGTCGGCATGGCACGATTCGCAGCCGCGGTTGTCGGCGTCCAGCCAGTAGGTGTTGTACGAGTTGGAACCGGCTTGGATCTGCCAAGCGTCGGGGTTCACCTCGTACTCGGTGGGCGTGCGCTGCACCATCTGCCCGTTCGGCAGGGTGCGCACTTCGGGAGCGTATTCGGTCGCAACCTGGTCCCAGCGGTCCCATAGGTTGTCGAGGTATTCCTTGCCGGGATAGTAGTTCTCGTCGATGTCCTCGTTCGTGGTGCCTTCGGCGCCGTCGATGACGGCCTGCTGCTCGGGCGTGAGCTTCTGCTCCTGCGGGACGGCGCCTCCGTCCCCGGACGGAGCGGCGGCGCCTGCGTTCTCCGACTGCTGCGGCGCGCATCCTGCCGCCAGGCCGAGCGTGCAGGCCGCGCAGGTTGCCACGATGATGGCCTTCTTGTTGAGCCTCATGCATCCCCCTTTCCTTGTCTTGGTTCCCGTCGTCCGCCATGCGCGCTCGCGCTTCGCCGTTTGCGTCCCTCCCTTCTTCCTCTTGCGTCGTCGATGCGCGCGGACCGTCCCATCGTAGGATGCGGGCTGCCGTGCGCGCCATCGCCCAAGTATCCGATTCGCGGGTTGTCCGATGATTTCCGCATCGGACACTTTGGCCGATGCCCGTGCAGAGCGGGGTGATTCTGCCGGTTCGGGCCGAACGCGCCGTTTTTTGAGGGTGCGGGCGTGCGAAGGGCGTGCGATAATGAGAGGCGGTCGCCGAGCGGTGGCCTGATGTTGGGGAGGCTTGGGGAATCACCGATCATGGGCAACCGCGGTCTGCAAATCAATCCGGTGGGCGTGCTCGCTTCGTGCGGGCTGGGGCTCAATCTGGTCTGGTGCACGTTGATGGGCCACACGCTGGGCTTCATGTCGTCAACAGCCGGCATGGATGCGTGGGCGAATCCGCGCCTGTTCTTCCTTGCCGGCATCCTTCTATGCACGGCGGCGTTCGCGACGGCTCCGCGTGCGCTCAAGCGCGCCGACGGCATGCTGCGCTTCGTGCTGCCGCTGTTGTCGGCCTTCGGCACGGCGTGCTTCGGCATGTCGTTCCACCAGACCTTCTTCGATCCCGGGGCGCTGGCCGTGGGCGGCCTGTTCGTGGCCGGCGTGGGCTACTTCTGGCTGGCGGCGCGCTATATGCTGCTGCTCGCGCGCACGCAGGGCTACGTGTGCGCCGTCGCCAGCATAGCGGGCAGTCTGGTGCTCAAGCTTCCCGTCTTGCTCGTGCTCAGCGCGTTCGCAAGCCCCGCAGTGCAGGTGATCGTCGCCATCGCCATGCCTGTGGCCACGGCGCTTCTGTTCGAAACGGCATGCACTCTTGCGCGCGATCGTGCCGATCTCGCGGCAGGGGAGGGCGTTTCGGATGCCGTTGCGCCTTCGAGGGCGGCTTCCGCCTCGGAGGGCTCTCGCGCTCGTACGGTGTTCGGCGTGCCGGCCGTCCCGCGCACGCGCGAGCGCACGTCAGCTGCCGAACGCCGCACCATGCTCGTGCTGTTGGCTATTGCGGCGGTGGTGCTGGCTGTTATCCGCTCGGTGAGCTACCTGGGGATGTGGGGCGATACGAACGCGAACATCTCCACGGCGCTGCCGTGGCTCACCGCCATGATCGTTCCGGCCGTCTGCGTCGTGGTGTTCGCCTACGCCGCGCTCGCGCGCCTGGCCGATGCCGCGTTGCCGATCCGATTCCAGCCTGCGCTGCTGCTCATCTTGGTGGGTTTGTTCGTCGTAGCCATCCAGGCGAACCCCACGGGAGCGTCGCTCGGGTTCCTCACCGTGGTCATACAGATCGACGAGCTGTTCGCGCACCTCTTGTTCTGGACCGTCGTGGTAACGGCGCTCGACGTGCTCGACGTGCCGTCGTACCGCGTCATGGGGGTGGCCGGCGTGGTCTATGCGGGAGCGTCCATCGCCTGGGTGCTGTTGTTGGGACGCGCGGCCATCGTGGACACGTTGCTCGTGATGCTGGCAACCTACGCTTTCGTGGTCGTTGCGCTGTGCGCCGTTTGGTTCGTGCCGAGTCGAAAGGATGCCGCTTCGGGCGAGGTCGCTGCTCCGCTCGTGCAGACGGTGTCGGACACGTGTCTCGAGCTGGCGGGACGTTATGCGCTGTCGCCGCGCGAGACCGAGGTGTTCGTGCTTCTGGCCCAGGGCCGCACGCGCGCCTTCATCCAGGACGAGCTGGTGCTGTCAGGCAGCACCGTGAAGACCCACGTCTCCCATATCTACGCCAAGATGGGCGTCCACGACCGCCAGGAGATGATGGACCTCATCTGGGGCTGACGCGTAGAATTCGATGGCGACCGCTCTCTCGTGGTATGATACCCATCCGGTTTTGCCCCTCCGACGCGAAAGGCCCTCCACATGCATGTAGACATATACACCGACGGTGCGGCGCGGGGGAATCCGGGGCCGGGAGGCTACGGCACGGTGCTGCGCTTCGTCGATTCGAAGGGCGCCGTCCACGAGAAGGAGCTGTCGCAGGGCTACGAGCGCACCACGAACAACCGCATGGAGCTCATGGCCGTGGTGGCGGGTCTCGAAGTGCTCAAGCGCCCGTGCTCCATCACGTTGTACTCCGACTCGCAGTACGTGGTGAACGCCTTCAACCAGCATTGGGTTGACGGCTGGCTCAAGCGCGGCTGGAAGAACGCGCAGAAGCAGCCCGTGAAGAACGACGATCTGTGGAAGCGTCTGCTGGCGGCCAAGGAGCCTCACGACGTGACGTTCGTGTGGGTGAAGGGGCATGCGGGCCATCCCGAGAACGAGCGCTGCGACGAGCTGGCCACGACGGCCGCCGACGGCGCGGGGCGCATTCGCGACGAGGGCTTCAACGGATAAGCGAGGATTCCGAAGCTGCACCCGGCTCACCCGAGGTTCGTATGATGTTCCTGTTCGATTTCCAAGCTGTTTCGTAGGCGAGCCATGCGATCTGATACACTAGCTCGCAATGTATACGAGCATCTGAGCGCAGGTGGAGGTTCCCACATGCAACAGCAAGCAATGCGCGCCCGCAAGGGCGTGTTCGCGGGAGCAGTGGCTGCGGCCCTCGCGGCGACTCTCATGATCCCTTCGTTGGCGTACGCCGATCCGACTGCCAGCGAAAAGCAGGCTGAAGCTCAGGCCGCGCTCGCATCGCTCAACAGCATGCAGAGTACGCTCAACCGAACCTCCGTCGTCTACGATGAGGCCTTGGCCGCGCAGAGAGAAGCCGAGGCCAAGCGCGACGAGGCGCAGGCGCGCATCGACGAGGCGAACGGCCAGATCGCCGACCTTCAAACCCGATTGGGATCTCGTGCGCGCAGCATGTACCGCACGGGCGGAAGCTCGTTCCTCGACCTGCTGCTGGGCGCCACCACCTTCCAGGAGTTCTCGACGGGTTGGGATATGCTCAACACCTTGAACGAGAACGATGCCGATCTCGTTCAGCAGACGAAAGATCTGCGTGCCGAAGTGCAGGAGCAGCAGGCCGCCTATGCAGAGCAGCAGCGCGTAGCCGCCGAGAAGGCCGATGAGGCGCTGCGCTCCAAGCAGGAGGCGGCGTCCACGATGTCCGCCATGCAGGCTACCTACGACAGCCTGAGCGCCGAAGCGGCCGAGCTGCTGGAGCAGGAGCGCGCTGCGCAGGCAGCCGCCGATGCAGCTCAGGCCCAAGCCGTGGTGGAAGCGTCTGCGCGTCAGGCCCAAGAGAACGCGAACGCTTCGGGCAATGTTGCTCCGGGCAACGATCCCTCGCCTTCTCCGTCGCC
>ERZ1673722.3813-NODE-3813-length-10407-cov-3.997102_pt1 | contig 10407 bp, 7 predicted proteins | sample MGYA00580222_ERZ1673722 | MGnify/ENA primary metagenome ERZ1673722 (study PRJEB41218, sample SAMN15661750) | gut metagenome | host: Homo sapiens | place: Canada: London | collected 2015-08-20/2019-03-30 | study: EMG produced TPA metagenomics assembly of...
CTGTTTCATTTATTTGTCCTCCTTTCCGGTCTGCGTCATTTCGATCGCATCGAAAGGACATACTCTAGCACAAAGGTCGCAGCCCACACAGCTTTCTGGAACGATGTACGGTTTACCGTCACGTTCTTCGATTGCCGGGCAGCCGATCTTCATGCACATTTTGCAGTTCTTGCATTTATCCGTCACTTCGTACGGAATATCCGGCTGTTTTACGATCAGCGCGCAAGGTCTCTTCGTAATGATCACCGAAAGAGCATCGCGCTCGGTTTCTTCTTTGATGAGCTTTTCCAGTCCCTTTACATCAAACGGGTCGATCTCCGTTACGTGTTCTACTCCGCAGGCTCTGCAAAGGGTCGCGATATCGATTGCCGGAGCCGGTTCGCCCTTGGCGTTTCTGCCAGTGTTCGGGTTGTCCTGGTGACCGGTCATGCCTGTGATCCTGTTGTCCAGGATGATGACGGTTCCTTTCGCTGCGTTGTAGTTCATATTTACCAGACCGGTGATACCGGAGTGGAAGAAGGTGGAGTCGCCCAGTACGGCAACTGTGTTCTTGCTGCTTCCAACGGCTTTTTCGAATCCGTGAGCCATGGTTATAGAGCCGCCCATGCAAAGGCATGCGTCCATAGCTGACGTCGGCGGCAGCGCGCCCAGCGTATAGCAGCCGATATCTCCCAGAACAGTAGTCTTCAGCTTGCTCAGCACGTGGAACAGTCCTCTGTGCGGACATCCGGCACAAAGAAGCGGCGGTCTTCCAGCTGCTTCTGCCGGAGACGGATCTTCTCCTGCTCCCGGCGCATTCGCATCTGCTGCAGCCTCTGCTACCGGACGGCCGAAGGCCTTTCTGATCATGTTGGCGCTGTATTCTCCCTGAATGGTGAACAGATCCTTGCCACCTGCCAGTTTGATCCCCATTGCCCGGATCTGTTCTTCGAAGAACGGGTCACCCTCTTCGATGACATACAGCTGGTCTACTTTTGCTGCAAAGGCTTCGATCATGGCTTTCGGGATCGGATTGATCATGCCCATTTTCAGTACGCTGACTTCCGGCAGCGCTTCTTTGACATACTGATAGCAGATGCCGCTTGTGATGATGCCGATCTTCGTATCGTTGAGTTCAATAATGTTGAGAGGCAGGCTATAAGCTTCTCCGGCCGCGGCATCGGCCTTCATGCCGAGAGTGATGTCCGCCGTGTCCTTTGCGATTCTATCCATACGCTGCTCCTGTGCGATATGCAGTTTTCTGGCCATCGCCGGCATTGCCACGTACTTCTGGATGTTCTTTTCATACGGGATACGATCTTTTTCCGTTCTTTCGCCTAGCTCAACAATACCGCGGGAATGTGATACTCTCGTGTTGGAACGGAGCAGAACTACCGTATCATATTTCTCACTGATTTCGTATGCCAGTTTCAGATAATCCTTACATTCCTGCGCGTTGGACGGTTCGAGGACCGGAACGCCTGCGCTCCTGCCATAGTATCTGGAGTCCTGTTCGTTCTGGCTGGAATGACAGCCGTTATCGTCAGCTACCAGTACTACTGCGCCGCCGGTCACTCCTGTATATGCTGCAGTAAAAAACGGGTCAGCCGCTACGTTCAATCCTACGTGTTTCATGCAGGAAAGGGAACGCACGCCGCCGATGGAAGCGCCGACTGCAACTTCTACACCGACTTTTTCGTTAGGTGCCCATTCTACGTATATCTCATCATATTTCGCCGCATTTTCCGTGACCTCGGTACTTGGTGTTCCCGGATAGGAAGAAACGACTTTTACACCTGCTTCATAAGCTCCTCTTGCAAAGGCTTCATTGCCCAGCATGATTTTCTTTTCCATTACCTCATTATCTACCTTTCTGTTGCTAGTTGCGATATATGCCTGCTTGCGGGGCAGTGACCACCGGGGCGTGACTATCTGCAGGTCCATCGCCTGCCGCCCGGATCCACTGCTACGAGCATACTATTGTTATCATACCATAAAATCATTCTTATTTACATAGGCTGGAGGAATAAAATGTGGGAAATCAACACACAAAAAGAGACCTGCATGAGGCCTCTCCTTGCTGTTGATTACTTATTATTGAGATCGTCTTTAGTTTGCTTTTCTTCTGCGTGCAAAGCCGACTGCTCCCGCTCCTGCCAGAGCCAGCAGAGCCGCGCCTGCGATCAGCCCGATCGGGAACTCATCACCGGTCTTGGCTGTTTTGCCGGTTTTGCCTGCTTTTCCCTGGTTATTATCATCTCCCGGAGTCGTCGAAGCAGCTACTGTATATGAAACAGTCGGCTTGTTAAATGCCTGTGCTGCATATGCTCTCTCATTGGAATCTACCGGGTTAATAACAGCACTGTTGTTTGTGAACAAGCCATCATATCCATTTACTCCGTACCGGTCATACTTACCATAAGTGCCCGCTTCAGTCTTAGGATTCTGCAGCACTACCTTGTAAGTAAGCTGTACCGGTTCAGTGATCTTGATTTTCTGATTAATCTTGAGGACAAAACGCTCTTCATCATTGTCTGCCGGGAAATATTCAAGCTCAAACTGCTTGTCTCCGAACATGATCTGGTTTTTATTTTTATCAACTTCAGCACTCAGTTTTTTGCCGTTTACTGTCATTGTTATGCTTTCCAGATCTTTAAGATCAAAGTTGTAGTCGCCCTCGACATAACCCATATGATCAACTATCGTACTTCCCTCATCTACCAGGTATAAGATATCGTTCTCGATGTGACTGAAATCCGCCTTGTTTCCATTTGACAGATAATTCATGAATGACGGACCCCATTGATACTCGGTAGCTGTACCAATACTCATAGCATAACAGTGGTACTTTGAACTTATAGCCTTATATTTTTGTTCTGTAAGATAGAGAGCTTTTTCAACAGAATTCGCATAATTATTCATTTTGTCTGCTTCCGTGAGCTTTTCAGGTGTTTCCCCATATGGATAATCATATGCACCGCCCTGAGAAGCTGATTTTGTACCGATCGTTGCCAGTGTGTCTGACCAGTTTACAGGTGGGTTGTTATTTTCATACTGTGACTTCCAGTTATCCGGACCTGCAAAATACTTATTCGTATCTGCTTTAAAACTCCATGCGACAGCTGTCGGCTTTTCATTGAACATATAAGTTATGCCATCACTGACAAATACAAGATATTTCCTGTCTGCCGGCACAGCCTTATCTTCATCAAGCATTTTTTCGCCTGCGATCAGACCCGCATGGGTATTTGTTCCTGAACTTATCTCCTGTTGGATAGCCTTTTTGATTGCATCGTACTCTGTTTCCAGATCCATGAAATCTGTCACATTTGCCTTTTTATTAAAAATAACGATTCCGACTTTTACCTTAGCTCCCGACTCTGCTATTTCAGCTTTTAATTCGTTTAGCATGTTTAACGCCTGCTGTTCCATCTCGGCACTCGTAGATTTATCCAGAACGAACACTACATCCGTTACCAACTGCTTTTCTGCACTTGGTAGTGATAACGTAACTGTAGACTCGAATTTATCTCCGGTCTTTTCAAGCTGAGTCGCTTCCTTTGATTTAGAAATATCAAATGCCTCTGTCGCCGTCTTCCCGCTCTCATCGCCTTCTGCTGCAAACACGCTTGGAGCCATACTCAGCACTAGCATCAACGCGAGGATCCATGCGATCCCTTTTTTACACATCTTCACACCCATTTCCTCCTGTCCGTAAATAAATAAACGTCTTTGTCATGTGTCATGACATATTTTTACCACCGCTTTCGCAAGGTACACAAATTTAGTTTCGCTATGGTAGCATCAATCTATTCAAGTGGCAAGGGGGTGAAAATGCCGTGATTTGTCCGAGGGGGAAGATTGCGATTTTTACAGAAAGCGAACAATTCGTTCCGAAAGATACTATTTATTACCCCCGTAACAGTTCACCGGGGGGCACTCCAGCAGAAGAATATTCAAAAATAAAAAAAATGTCCGGACAGATGAACCGGACAAAAAATATTTTGGTAGGATGTATAATGCTAGTTCTTTTTCCACGAGATGGATTTGTTTCTATATTCAAGAAATAAATATTTTGACCCGAAACCCCCGCAGTATGACAAAAGAGCCCCCTGGCCGCCGGAGGCTTTGCAGAACTCCTGAGGATGGCCCAGGCAGCACTACACCTCTACTGGTGCAGTGCTTCAACAAAGGCCGGCAGGAACTGCTTCTTGCGGGAAACGATATCTTTCAGGATGATATGCTCGTCGCCGTCCGCGATATCAAAGGCTTCCTTGGCCAGAAGATCAGCGTGCAGACCGCAGCAGAGAAGTTCCGTAGAGGTGTCTACGATATTAGTCATCATCATGAACATCATATCCAGATCCTGCTGTTCCATGACCTGAGGCAGATACTCTTCCACCTTTTCGCGGATGCTGTCCAGCTCCCGGCTATCCATGGAAGTAACCTGGCTGACGCCGAAAGAGCGACCTTCATTATTAAAGATCTTGAAGTCCTGATAACATATTTCTTCCGGGGTCTTGCCCTGCAGGCTGCTGGCCGCCTGGAACATGTTATTAGCCATCTCTGTGATGTTGATGCCCGCCATATCCGCAAGCCGCTCGCAGGTGGCACGATCTAAAGCCGTGCAGGTCGGGGAGCGGAACATGAGGGTATCGGAGATGATAGCAGAAGCCAGAAGCCCTGCGATCTTGCGATCCGGCGCAACGCCTTTCTCATCGTAAAGCTGTGTGATGATAGTCGCCGTACAGCCCACCGGCTGATTGCGGAAAAATACCGGCTCCAGCGTCTCGAATCCACCCAGTCTGTGGTGATCGACGATTTCCAGTATATCTGCTTTCTGAATACCGTCTACCGCCTGGCTGATCTCATTGTGGTCTACCAGGATAACTTTTTTTCGATTCATATTCAACAGTCTGCGCCGCGAGATCAATCCCACATAATTGCCGCATTTTTCAACGACCGGGAAGTTGTGGAACCTGTTGGTTTTCATAATATTTTCGATATCTTCCACGGCATCGCCCATCTGGAATGTCACCAGATTTTCCCCGGTCATAAAGAACTGCACCGGCATACTCTGGTTGATAAGTCTTGCCGCTGTGAAGGTGTCATACGGTGTGTTGATGATGATGCAGCCCCGCTCTTCTGCCAGTTTTTTGATGGTCTTGGTCGGAGTTGCCCCCTGACACATCACCAGACATCTGGCCCCCAGTTCGATGGCCGTAAAGTGAGTCTCGAACCGGTTGCCGGCAATGACCAGATCCGACGGCTCGATCACTTCCTCCATAACATCCGGGCTGGATGCCGCGATCGTTACTTTCCCATCCTCAAAGACCTCATCCGATCCGCCGCAGACAATATGCCCGTTCAGGGTCTCTGCAATGCTGGCAAACCTCGTCCCTGCGCGCGACAATACACTGCTGTCGCTCTTGTCCATATAGGACTGGGCGATATCTGTGATGGTCACGATCCCCTTCAGTTTTCCTTCTGCCAGCACCGGCACTGACTTGGCGTGTTCTTCCTGCATCAGCTCCCATGCCTGCTTGATAGACGCGCTCCCTTCGATCCCCGGGACCAGATTCAGATCCATATCGGCGATCTGCGGCTGCACATTGTCCTGATACTGTGGCGGCTCCACGTCGAAATACTCCAGCACGTATTTCGTTTCCTCATTGACGATCCCTGCCCGGCAGGCGATATATTCCGGGATCGGGACCGGCATCCCTTCCTGCAAAGGATTCTCCGCTTCGAAAGTTCCGTCGGCAAGCTTTCTCTCCAGCACCGCTTTCTTCAGTTCCGTATAAGCGATGGCCGAGCAGATGGAATCAGTATCCGGATTTTTGTGCCCTATGATATAAATTTTTTCTCTTGTTCGAGTTCCTTCTGATGTCATGGTGTTTCTCCCGTTTATTCCTACTGTTGTTTTACTTTATAGTACTGCTTTTTTCTCATCTCGTCAAAATATTTTTCCCCGAAGCGGTCCTGTTTGTGCTAGAATGTCTTATAGTATATTATGGTGCAGGGTTCTGCACACGTTTTGACACACAGGAGGGAAAATCATGAATATTGTTTGCTTAGACATGGAAGGCGTTCTGGTCCCTGAAATCTGGATCGCATTCGCCGAAGCCACCGGAATCGAAGAATTGAAGAAAACTACGCGCGACGAGCCGGATTACGATAAACTGATGGAATACAGACTGAATATCCTGAAAGAACACGGTCTGGGAATCAAAGAGATCCAGGATACGATCAGCAAAATCGACCCGATGCCGGGTGCAAAGGAATTTCTGGACGAGCTGCGCAGCATCACGCAGGTCATCATCATCAGCGACACATTCGAACAGTTCGCACAGCCTCTGATGAAAAAGCTGGGCTGGCCGACACTGTTCTGCAACACGCTGGAAATCGCAGAAGACGGCACGATCTTAAAGCATAAAATGCGCTGTGAGAAATCCAAATACACTACGGTAAAAGCGCTGCAGTCCTGCGGATTTGAAACCATCGCCAGCGGCGACAGCCACAACGATATCGGCATGATCCAGGCAAGCAAAGCCGGATTCCTGTTCAAGAGCACCGACGCCATCAAAGCGGAATATCCAGAGCTGCCGGCTTACGACGAGTACGACGATCTGCTGGCTGCCATCAAGGAAGTACTGTAAAAGCTGCTCCGCGCATCCCGGATCAAACAAAAAAGCAACAAGCTGGTCGCATGAAATCCATGCGCCAGCTTGTTTTTCTTTTTCATTATATATACGCGCTGCGGTCGTGCACACCTTAGGATTTTACGAAGCCCTCACAAAGGCCTTTGCAGCAAAACCGCCTGCATAATACAGCGCCAGACCTGCCGCTACGCCGTAGGCCAGATTGTTGGTTGCCACAACGATGACCACCGTCAGCAGCGTCGTCAAAATCTCCAGCGGCGACTGATCCTTGAGGGAACGGAGCGAATCCCAATCGAAGGTCGCGATGGACACGGTGATCATTACCCCGATGAGCGCCGCCAGCGGAATGATGTTGAGCAGCCCGCTGCCAAAGCCCAGCACCGCGATGAGCATGACGCCCGCCACCAGCGTGCTGAGACGGCCCCGGCCGCCCGACTTGACGTTGACGATGGCTTGTCCGATCATGGCGCAGCCCGGCATGCCGCCGATGCAGCCGCACACCATATTGGTGATGCCCTGACTGCAGGATTCCCGGTTGGTGTCGCTGGTCGTCTCCGTCATCTGATCCACCACCTGCTGGGTCAGCAGGGTTTCGATGAGGCCAACAAAAGCCAGGGAAATGGAATACGGCAGGACGATTTTCCACGTTTCCAAACTGAGGAGCAAGGTCGGCAGATGTACATCCGGCAGTGCCGCCGTCATGTTACCCATATCGCCGATAGACGTTGTAGTCAGACCCAGGAATACGCTTGCCGCCGTTACGACGATGATGGCAATCAGCGTGGATGGTACAGCCTTAGTGATCCGCGGGAACAAGTAGACGATGACGATCCCGGCTGCCACCAGCGCATACATGGTCAATCCGCCGCCCAGCGCATTCTTGATCTGGGACATGAAGATGATGATGGCCAGCGAATCCACGAATCCGGTCATGACACACTGCGGAATGTACTTGATCAGCCTGCCCACCTTGCAAAGCCCCATGATGAGCTGAAAGATCCCGGCTAAAAATACCGCTGCAAATAAATACTCTGTCCCATATTCTGCGATGAGGGCTACCACGACCAGCGCCATCGAACCGGCTCCCGCGGACACCATGGCCGGCCGCCCGCCCAGAAACGCCGACAAAATCAGAAATGCGACAGATGTATACAGTCCCAGCATCGGATTGACCCCCGCGATGATGGTGAAGCCCACCACCTCCGGGATGACGGAAAACGCGGATACCAGTCCGCCCAGAAAGTCGTCCTTCGGGTTGTCCCGCCACTGAGATATTTCGTTTTTCATGAGTGAGTTCAATTTTTTCTCCTTAAAATGCGATGTCGGTGTGCGGCTGGTTTGCTGGCGGCGATCGCTTGGACTGCTGCCGCTTGCACGCGGAACAGCTACATCACGCCCCACCCGGACACCAAGAGCTATTATACTTTTTTTGTAAGGTCGGCGCAAGGGGGAGTCATCAGGAAATTCGGGGGAAGAACCCGCCGCGTACTCTGAAAAAGTTGCCGCGGATGGTCCTATGGGCCATCGGCGACTCTGCAAAGACTTCGGCTGGGGCTCTGGTGCGGTTTTATTTGCAAAATCTTCGTTTCGTGAAATTTCTCAGACAAATCGAGAATCTACAAGGATTTTAGCTCGACTGCTTTTTGCAAAATCTTCGTTTGACGAATATTTTAAGCAAAAACGAGAATCTACGGCAGCAGCCCCAAAAGAGTTTATATTCTATTTCTCGAAATTGAAATTTTTTCGGGAGATCTCGGGACTCTAGTCCCGTAAACCGACACTCGGCGGGGATGCCATTTCTCAGGATTCTCGATAATCGCCAAAAATTTTGCATTTCGAAGATTTTGATAGGAGGCGAACTATTCTATCGTTGAGATTTTCTTCGTTTGATGGTGTTTTTTGATGAAAACGAAGATTTTGCAAATTGGGATTTAATCGGGGTGGCGGCTTTGTTATAATGGTTTCAGTAACATGATGTGAGGCATCCACATAGGATAAAAGGAGTAGGATATGAGCCGACCTAAACCCGGTGCAAAGAGCGTGATGCGGAGAGGATTTCCCGATGCGGTGCAGAAAAAAATACTGATTATATACGGGGCGATTTTCGGCGTGGGAGTGCTTTATGCGTTTTTGATCCTGCATACGCCGTTTCGGATCCCGTGCCTGTTTCGTGAGGTCACGGGGCTGCAGTGCCCGGGGTGCGGCACATCGCGGATGGCGCTGGCTTTGATGCGGTTTGATATTCCTGCGGCTTTTGCCTATAATCCTGTGGCTTTTTTCAGCTTCACCACATGGTTCCTCATCAGCATTGCAGGATTTTTCGGACATCCGAAAATCTTGCGAGATCCAAAGATCCTTCTGCGAATCCTTTACATCAATATCGTGATCTATATGATTTTTGCGATTTTTCGAAATCTGCCACTTTATGGTTAAATCCTCTGTTTCTCGTTAAATTCTACATTTTTTATCCGGGATTTAATGTTTTTCGATTGAGTATGATTGACTTTTGCGAATAGTCAATTTACAATAGGAATATAATGTAAGCCATTTTGAAGCCAGGAAAGGAATTCATCATCATGAACGAAAATAACAATATGAATAATAATTACACGAACAACCCGGCTCCGGAGCAGTCGGCGGGCGACAACATGTATCAGGAAACAACATCTCAGCCGCAGGATCAGAATACATATCAGCAGGCGCCTGCGCAGGACGTCGGCAACATGTACCACTATAACGAACAGGGTACCGGACAGTATCAGCAGCCTGTGCAGAATACCGGTCAGCAGTACAATACTTACGGCACCGGCAACCAGGCTTTCGGCGGATATCAGTACACTGACTCTGCTCAGCAGAACGCCGGTCAGCAGTACAATACTTACGGTACCGGCAACCAGGCTTCCAGCGGATATCAGTACACTGACTCTGCTCAGCAGAATGCCGGTCAGCAGTACAATACTTACGGCACTGACAACCAGACGTTCGGCGGAAACGGCGACCAGTTTACCGGTGGACAGAATTATAATGCAGGAAACGCATATAACACTTACCAGACTTCCGGAACGAACGGTCAGCCTCCGGCACACGGCAAGGCAGTCGCATCCCTCGTTCTGGGTATTGCAGGTCTGGTGTGTTGCAGTGTCTGTGGTCTTATCGGTCTCATTCTGGCGATCTCCGCAAAGAATGAAGGAAATGATGAAGGTATCCGGAAAGCCGGATTTATTCTGGGCATCATCGGCTGTGCACTGTGGGCAGTGGGCATAGTAGTTGCGATCATCAACGATTCATTCTCCACCTGGATGTATTAAAAGTCCCACGCAACTTCACAAAGATAAGAACAGGCAGCTTGCAGCGAAAAATCGCTGTAAGCTGCCTGCTTTGTTTTTTTGTATGGGAGGGAAGCCGGCGATCTAAAAGCAAATGGGAAAAGCCAGCGATCTGAAAGCAAGATCGAATCCACCGGAAGCAAAACGCTTAAAATGACAATCCGTCTAAAATCTTCTGCGCGATCCGCTCAGCTGCATCATCTTTATCATGATAGACAACCAGCTCGTAACACTTGTCGTTCGCGATGAAACAGATTTGTTTATAATCTATGATATCTTCCTTCTCTGGATTCTGCGCGGTCCCTTCGACGGCTGGGATCCCATGGAATTCTATGCTTTCGACAGTCATATTTTCATCTTCTTCCAGCGCCTCCCGCAGGTCACTTAACTGAATCGTTGTTGCTTCATTATCATAGCAATAAAGAATCGCCGGGTCCTCG
>ERZ1673722.3816-NODE-3816-length-10405-cov-9.338744_pt1 | contig 10405 bp, 9 predicted proteins | sample MGYA00580222_ERZ1673722 | MGnify/ENA primary metagenome ERZ1673722 (study PRJEB41218, sample SAMN15661750) | gut metagenome | host: Homo sapiens | place: Canada: London | collected 2015-08-20/2019-03-30 | study: EMG produced TPA metagenomics assembly of...
ATTTATTTTTATTATTATTTATTTTTTATTTTTGGGAGGTGGAACAGTGTGAGAGTAATGGATAAGTAATATTAATATGTATAGTATAACTGTTTGATACTTAACAGAATTATGAAGTGTAGTAATGTTTAACATATGAGCATTCAAGTAAAAAGTCCATTATGTTTTAGGTACGGTCAATTATCTACATATGATGCTAATGTATCATCTATTTATGGTTCTTTTTATTTGAATTGCTTTGTTAATTCTACTTTATTAAGATTAGGTATACCCCATGTATCATAAGATTCTATACATTTTGCAGTTAAATAGACTTTTCCATCTAATAATTCCAATATATAACTATTTTTTCCAAATCCATCATCTTCTTCAAATGTCAGCAGAATATCCTATATATTTCCAGAAAAAATAACTTGACTTACACGAGTAGCATTTTTATTTGTTATATTAACTTCAATATCTGCATATTTTTCTGATTGATATTCAATAATTACATATGCATTAACATTAGAATCACTTGGATAAAATATACCATTATAGTCACTTATGTTAAAGTTATTAGTGTTTTTTTCTTGTGGTGTTGGAACAGTTATTCTTTCATATGTTGTAGATTCTATTGATATATTTGTTTCATCTAATATTTTAATATAATCTTTAGAAACATAACCTTTAATATCTCCTTTAGTAATTTTAAGCCATTTTCCGTCTGCACTTGATTCTTCAATAGTAACTTTATCACCATTGTATAATTTACCTATTATTTTTCCTTTGGTACTGGGCTTGTCCCTTATATTTAAATATCCATCTTCTATTTTTACTTCACCTGTTTTATTGTCTGATTTTATTTTTTTTGTTTCTTTTAATTCTGTTGATGATGTTGTTACTTCAATATCTTTTAACTTAATAACACCCCACTTACCATCTTTCTTGACCCAAGCAAGACCATTGTGAACAGGTCGAACTTCTTCAAATGTTCCGCAGGGGATTATTTCATTTCCTTGTGTGTCATAGTAACCGCATTGACCGTTTATTTTTACGGGAATATATCCGTTTGATGAAAGGAAAGGATATTGCATATTATCACTGTTTTTCCACCAACCACCATAAATAATTTTGGATGGAAAGGATTCACATATAAAATCAATTATCCGATTGCCATTATCATCGAAATATCCCCATTTACCGTCTTTTTTTAATGCGACTATACCATCACTAAAATTCATACAACCATCTTCGTATTCACATTGAACAAGCAGTTTTCCGTTTTTTGCTATTCCATATTTAGGTTTTGAAGAATCAATTTTTTCGTACCGTTCTTTTATTTTATATGCGTCAGATTCCTTGTCATATTCACCAATAATATCAAAATCATAGCATTCAACAATAATGCAAGAGTTTTCTGTATATGTCTTTGCAGTTGATGAAACGCTATTTGAACAATAAATTTGTTCTGAACTTGAATCGTAAATATATTTATATTCTATATTTCCTCTTCCACCTTCATAATTTACTTCAATACTTAATTTATTTTTAGATGGAAAAACATTAACATTCTCAAAAGAATTTCTATACTCATTAAATATACTCATTTCATAAACACCATCGCAAAAATACTTATTATATTTTGATTCTGCAATGTATGAACCATCGTATTTAATAATACCATACTTTCCATCTTGTTTAATAATTGCACATTCATCATAAGGGTCTATAATGGAATCTCCATTGCTTTTGTTATATTCGTCAGATACAATTATATCCTCTGCTTCTATTGTTGGTTCTAAGTGCCATGTGTAGTTATCATTAGATTCGATTTTATTATCAGAATAATTTTTAATTGCATTTATTACATCTTCATCAATATTATCCTTTCTTGGGTCATGATAATAATTTATATTAATGCTTTTATCATTATCCAACATACATAACATCTTAGAAATTTTATTTCTGTTTGTTTGAAAGTATTTTTCATCATATTCAAAGCAACATAATGAAGATTGAAGCATTAATGTCAAGCGATTATATAAATTTTCTGGATTTTTTATATCTAAGCTTTCTTTCATAGTTCTTTCTATAAAATACGCTTGTACTAAAATTTCGTTATTTTGTAATTGCTCTCCAAATGTTTCTTTCGACCATGTTGTAAATCCATCATAAACGCCTATAGCAGCACCAATTAATACTAAATATGGATTTCCTGATTTTTCTAACATTTTTGAAATAGCTGAATCCCCCAAGGCATACAGTTCTGATTCTATACTTTGGCTTAGCTTTTCTTTAAACTGCTTATCACTATTCTTATATAGTGAACATATCTCTTTAGAAGAATCCATTAAACCAGCATAGTTGTCTATACTATTTAAAAATATATTTGTAGAAGTTGTTTTATTTAGGTAACTAAGTATATCATTTCCTATTTTTTGTTTTTCTGCTACATTATTTATTGTATCATTTTCAATAATAGATTTTGTCAACAACTGTATTTTATCTTCATTTATGCTATTTAATTTATTATGAAAATTCTCAACTTCAAAATATGTTTGAAAAGGTGTACCTATCCAATTTATCACATCTGAAACTTTAGTAAACTCTTTTAATTCTGGTATTTTTATTTGGTCATTTAAATACTTATTTAATATTGTTATTGTTGAATCTGATGATGATAATATTGTATTACTGTTTAATAGCCGTTCTAATTCTTGAGCTTTATTATTTTGATTTATATTTTCTATATCTTCTAATTTTAAATTTTCTCCATAATTAATACTGCTAATATTTACTAATGCTTTTTTATAATGTTCCGCACTATCGTATGGTGGTGCAGTAATTATCTTCGCTATACTCCAATCGTCATTAACTAAATTCGATAACCAATTTTGAGATTGTACTGTTAATCCTGTTGCTATACTTGAATATTGTATATTCTTTAAGACCTTTTCAAGCCAACTATCATCTTCTTTACTTTGATTTAAATTTTCATAACACGAATAATCCCATATATATAAATTTTGGTCTCTCATAACTTGTGCATAAAGAGAAATTATTGGTGTTCCAGTATATAAGTATATATAATATGGATTATTATTAAAATCCAAATCATTTTCAATATCTATACTGTTTAATTTTTCAAATGCTGAATCTTCTATATTTTTCTTTATATTATCCTTTGCTGATTGAATAGTACTGGGAGATACTTGGCGAAAAGTAACTCCAAACATATCACAAAATTTAATAAAATCTACACACCATTCCACACCGATTTTTTTACATGAAAATATATTGCCCTCTAACAAAACATTGTCTGATTTGTTCCATTTATCATCACCAATATCTAAATCAATAATTAATTTCATATTACCATCATGATAATACCGAAAATACATACAATTATCCCTCGATATATAAAATCCGCCATCTTTCATATACCATTCTGCATTTATTAAAGGACAAACAGTATGTAATGGTGCATATAATGTGTCATTATCTTTATATAAAGTAATATTTGTCACTGCCTCCTTAGATTTATCAGATATAATTGGTAATTGGATACATTCATATTCTGTGTTTTCTTCTGCATTAACAACAGATACAGGTAAAATCATATTAATAATACAAATCATCAACATAACAATAGAAATTATTTTTTTCATAGCTATTTACCTTTCTTTTGCAATTCATTTAAAATTGAATCTTCCATAACAGTATATATTGAATATAAACCACCTGTAATAGCATCATTAAAATCTGGAGTTTCATATAAATACCATATATTATTAACTTTCATCATAGCTAAATCTATATTAAACTTCTTCATTTTAAATTCTTTATTATTTATCTTATCTAACATTAAATTTAAATTTTCTTCATTATATTCATAATTAGCATTTTGAAATTGACATAACATTTCCTGCATATCTACATTTTTAATTTCACATTGAATTATTGCAAAATCATTTCCATTATTATCTTTCTTAACAATAATATCATTTAATTTATACTTCATATTACTCATTACAGTTTTTGCTACTTCTTCCATATTCAATTCGTTTTTTATTTGTCCATACATACTAATATAATAAAAATCTTTTGAATAATCCGAATTTATAATACATTCAATTGTACTTTTTGCATTTTTCCTTATATCATTTGTTTTCCAATATTTCATTCCAATGACAATACTAAAACCAATTACCAATAACAACAGTATAATAAAACCACTTATCAATATTTTTTTCTTACTTCTCATAAAAATCCCCCCAAATTTGCATAATTCCTATTTTTTAAGACATACTAATCATGTATAATTAATTTGTCTTTACTCTCAAAGTTTATTACTTTGAGAGTTTTTGCTCTTAAAATACGCAAATACGGGATTTCTTACATTTTTTGACCATAATTTTGACCACTAATAGAACACAGACATTTTTTCCATGTTCTTTCTTTTATGCTCTTCTGACGGGTGTACATATCTTTCCAATGTAAATTTTACACTTGAATGCCCTAGTATTTCACTAAGACTTTTTATATCAAATTCTTGCTCTATTGCTCGTGTAGCAAAGGTATGTCTTAATGCATGGTAATTTATATCTTCTATTTCTGCCTCGTTTAAATACGTTTTAAACATATCCTGATATACCCTCGGTTCTATAAATTGTACAGTTCCTGTCAATAAATATTTATCTTTTCCAGTCTTGTATTTTTTCATTAAATCAACCATAAATGACGGTATTGGTATATCACGTATTGACTTCTGACTTTTTGGGGTATCTATTACAATTTTGGTTTTAGTCCCTGCATTTTCATCAAGATTTTTTATTCTCTGCATGGTTTTATTTATCCTTAAAGTTTCAGTTTGAAAATTTACATCTTCCCATTTTAATGCACACACTTCGCCTATACGAACACCCATAAATAAAGACAACAGTACACCGATTTTATTTATATTAAATGTTAACTGAATGTAGTTTATCAGTTTATTATGCTCATAATTACTAAGTATTGACAGTTCTTTGGTTTTGACTTTCGGCTGACCCACATTAAAATCAAAGTATTCAATATATTTCTTTGATACTGCAAATTTTATTACTTGTTTCAATAACACAATAATGTCATGTACTGTCTTTTCGGATAGCTTCACGGTTTTTTCATTAATGAATAATTCAACATTTTCATTTGTTAGATACCTTGCTTTTCTGTTTTTAAAATATGGGATAATATGATTATTTATTACACTATAGTAATTGGTATAGGTTGATTGTTTCACTGTTAATGCCTTGCTTTCAAGCCATTCATTGCAAAGATTTTCTATATTAATAATACTTACATTTGATGTAACTTTTTTGTGTTCTTTTAGTTTGTTTTTTACATCTGTATATGATGAACCGTAAACAGAACGGTAACAGGCTTTCCCGTTACTATCGTACTTTTCAATATATCGCCCCTCCCATCTTCCGTCTGTTCTCTTTCTTACATTCTCACCTCGTCTAGCCATATATTAAACCTCCGTTGTACCATGATTTTGACCCCAAATAGAATTTTTTCTATTATTTCATACTGTAAATTGTACAAAAATATTGTTGAATAATTGTAAACTTTGTAGATATTATAATTTTAACTTATTAATTTATTGACATTAATTACAAAAATAAGTATAATTAAGTTATAAAAACAGTCTTATTCGACACTCTCAAAGTAATAAACTTTGAGAGTTTTTTTGTCATTTTTACTTAATATATAATATTCATTCAGGTTTTATATATGACTAAAAATCCTTAAAATTTGCATTCTTATTCTAATAAATAAAAAAATACTGTCAAGGGTAAATTTCACGTTCTCACGCCCTTGACAGTATTTTTATATTTATTACTCCTCTATTAGCAAATTTAAGGATTATTATTTTTTTGAAAATTATATTTGCCAGCAAATTTTTGTTGCTCTTCCTTTTTATTATTTATTTTCTCGTTCCTCTGACAATAGTTCACATCAGCAAAAATTCCTGCCAGGGTCCATTCTTTCTTACGGTTTATAAGGTCAGTATAGTACGCTATCTGAACATTATAACTGTTCTGCTGTTCCTCCTGTTCGGTTGATACCCTGCAATAAGCCGCTACACGAAGCTGCTTATACTTATTTGTCCTTTCGATCGGTTTAACAGCCGCAGGAATTATTTTAACATTCGGCGTTGTCTGAATCATCTTTATCAGTCCTTTCGGTAATATTTTTTATTGTTACACCATTTATAAATTCTATCTCTATGGTATAAAAATGACCTATCAAAATCCTTGATACGCAGGATTTTAACAGGTCATAGTCTATTATATTCAATTGTTCTCTGCCTGAAATCAGTTCTTTCAGATACTCTGTTTTCTGCGGACTGTCATTGTAAGTGCAGCAATCGTATTTCAACTCTGCAAGTCTGAGAATCTCTGTTTTTACTTTTTCTGAATTTATTTGCGGATTATCCATTAATCTGTTTATCTCATTCTGCTGACATTTTACTTTAATGTTTGGTGTGTAAGCACTTATCTCCGAATCTGTATCCAGTAAGTCGGGATTAGCAATAACGGCATTTAAAATATGCAGCAATATATCCTCTATCATATTATCTGTCAGCCGATAATTAAACCTTGAACATTCGGAATTTCTGCAGTCCCATTTATCAGTCTGAGTATTACCTCCGAATCTTGATAGTCTGTGTCCGCACTCGGTACAGTATGACAGACTTCGTATTATCTTCAGTTCTTCGCTTATTTCATTTACTGATGTTGCTTTGCTTTTTTTCCTAGCATTTGCATGGTAAAATGTTTCACTGTCAATCAATACAGGATAACCGTCTTTTCCGAGATACTTTTCATTATCCAGAATTCGTTTAACCATATTTTTATTCCAGTCAAATGTAATTCCGTTGTATGAAATATTAAGAATACTCATATGTCCTGCAATCTCAGATAATGAACTGCCTTGTAAATATGCAGTAAATATTTCTCTGACCGCCTGATTTTCAACCGGATCGGGCATTATTTCACCCTTGCACATTACATATCCGAACGGTATGGTTCTGTTCTTCTTCATAAGTCTCTCCCCTTTTTATTTACTCAACAATACCACAAAACCTTACTTTTATCTATCACCAAAGGCAATAAAAAAGCGCCTTGTGTTTTGGGCACAAAGCGCAATTTATGTATCTTCAAAAATTTTTGGATAATCTGTTCTGCCGTCAACTATATGATAAACATAAACTGTATTTTCTATAATTCTGTAAAAGCACAAATAATTTCCGCAAATGAGTTTACGGTATCTATCTAATGCGATAATTTTATCCGTACATTCTATACCCAATAACGGATTTCTTTTCAAATTTTCCAAAGAGTCAAGAAGCTTTTCGGTTATTTTTTGTGCTGAATCAGGTCCGACTAGAATCAAATGTCTATCTGCAATGGCTTCAAGCTCTGCCCAAGCAGGAGCAAGCAATTTTAATTCATAATCAGCCATTGGCAAATTTCTCCTTTAATTTTTGCCTTGCTTCTTCAATTGACATCGTTGGTTCTCCTAAAATTCTGCTCTGTTCTGCTGCATCAAGCTTTGCTTTAAGACGTATAAGTTCTTCTCGTTTTTCAAAAGCGTCAATACTCATTACTACAATATCACCCTCTCCATTCTTAGTTATGTAAATAGGTTCTTGTTTTTCATGCGCTAAGTTTGAAATACTTAAATAATCATTTCTTAATGTTGTTGAAGATTTAATAATCATAAAAACACCTCCGTATTATTCTACGATTATTATATCAAAATTACACAATAATATCAATAGTTTTTTGCTATATTCTCTCTGTAAATTTCAAACCGCCGTACAAATTAAATTCAAACTCTGTCTGATTCTTTACTATAATTTTTTCAATTAAGCTTTCAAACATTACATCGTCAAATTCTGTCATAAGGTCAGTTCCGTTTTCTATTATTGATGCAATCTCTTTTATCTGCTCTATCATCTCATCTTCATCATCACACCGCACAATTTTTCTGAGTTCACGGCTTAACTTTTCTATTCTTGCATTTATTTCCGTAACCTGTTCAATATATTTGCTTTCACCAAGAAATCCTTTTGTTTTAAGCCTTGCAAGTACATGAGTTTGTTCCTTTAACTGTGCAATTTCCTTATTAATTTCTATGTACTGCTTGTTACCGCCGTATTTCTTATTCTTCAGTTCCTGCAGCTGTGTGAGCATTGGAGTAAATATCACACTGTAATTTGCTTTCAGTTTATTGTACATTGCCGTAAATGCTGTATAAAATACCTGTTCCGGTATCTGCTTTATTTGGCAGTTTTCTGCATTGTAATAATGCTCACGGCATATCCAATATGATTTTTCATTTTTAAACCTTCTCTTAAATAATGAACCGCATTCTCCGCAATAAACTTTTTTACTTAGCGGATAGTTATTTATTAAATTCTTATTCGAATGCTTTCTTTGCTCTATAAGCTCCTGTACCTTTTCAAATTCTTCTTTTGTTATTATTGCTTCATGCGTATTATTTATATAATACTTCTCAAGCTCTCCTTTATTTCTAACTTTTTTATATGGCATTGAAGTATTATAATTCTTTTGCCACAGACTGTCGCCTATGTACATTTCATTGATTAAAAATTGGATCGATGCCAGGAACCATTTTGTTCCTTTGTCATTCTTTATGACTTTGCTCTCATTCAGTTCTCTGCATATCGAATCATAACCCATTCCGCTTAAAAACATTTTATATATGCTTTTAACTATTTCTGCTTCCCTCTTGTTTATTATTAAATTTCCTTCATATAAGTCATATCCTAATGGTGCTGAATGGAACTTAACTGTTCCGTTTTTCATTTTACTCCTTATGCTCCAACGTACATTTTTTGAAATCGATGATGATTCCTCCTGAGCCAAACCTCCCATTATAGTTACCATTATCTCATCTGTTATATTTACAGTATCTATATTTTCCTTTTCAAACATAACAGAAATGCCTAACAATTTAAGTTCTCTTAATACGCTCAGACAGTCTTTTGTGTTTCTTGCAAATCTGCTTATTGATTTTACTATGATCCTATCTATCTTACCTCTGCGGCAATCCTTCAGCATTCTTTGAAATTCTTCTCGCTTGTCCATTCGGGTTCCGGTTATTCCCTCATCGGCATACACGAAAACCAATCTTTCGGTTTCACTGTCAGCTAAAAAATTTTTATAATACCTCATCTGTGCCATTAATGAATTTTGCTGATCCTCTGAATCTGTACTCACCCTGCAGTAGGCAGCAATACGAATTTTATCTTCCTGCTCCTCAATCCTTATCGGATTGATCACCGTTATATTTGAATTCATTTTTTACTCCTTTTTTATTTTTTCATACAACACATTACCACACATCTCCCGATATATCCAGTTGATTATGTACTGAATTTACACCTCTAAAGCTGTGCAAAACTGACTAAAGCAATCCTGCTTATTCATCTCATCCAATCTTTTAAATTGTTCCTCTGTCAAAACTCCGTTTTCAAGCATTTTTTCAGCTGTCTGCCTGAGCATATAATAGGCATACTCAGCTTGTCCATATTTACACATAGTTTTTTCCCTCCGTACATTTATATCTTGAACAAAATACCTTTCCTGATTCAATATTTGCCCAGACACATTTTTTACACTTTTCTGTATTTACTAAATGTTGTTCATTAAGTCTTAAAAATTCATATCTGATTTTATCCCAATCATTCTTGTCTTTCAAATTATCACACTCCTATTTTTATATAACTCAAACACAGGAGTTTCCTGCGCTTGAGTTATATCCGCACCGATACTTATTTTGGTTTTCATTTAAAGAAACAAGTTCACAGTGCGGTATAACATTGATCGTTTTGCCTCTATCTGATTTCTCAGATAATAATTCGTGATATTTATTCTCAATACCCGTCACGGCGGAACATCGGAAACGATGAACAGCTTATTCATCTCATGGAACTCTCATCCCTCTATGGTTCTCATAGAGCCGCCCTCATTGCTTGATTCCGATTTCACTCGGCGCTGTGACTGGACGGAAGTATCATTATCCTCCTGCGTTTCATCGCCGTTCCGAAAAGCTGTTTCGGATTTTGAAGCTTCATATTTACCGCAAGCGTATGGCTTCTTTGGCTGACGATTTTTAGACCGCCCGCAGGATTAACGTATTCCCGATGCTGTTATTCTATTTTCAAGTTACCTTTTTAAAGAGACTTATTCTCCCTTACACTTGTATAGGGGTATTTGCAGGGGTTTTGATACCCCTAAAATTTTTGGTTTTTTATAGCACAAAATCCTCTTTTTCTTTTTGTTGATATTTTTTTGACTAATGGCATATATCTCCGAACACTCACGCTCTGTTTTGTTTTCAAAATATA